>ERZ773114.2317-NODE-2317-length-18072-cov-3.811622_pt1 | contig 18072 bp, 16 predicted proteins | sample MGYA00580564_ERZ773114 | MGnify/ENA primary metagenome ERZ773114 (study PRJEB29015, sample SAMEA2737836) | human gut metagenome | biome: human gut; feature: human-associated habitat; material: faeces | place: China | collected 2012 ... | reverse complement strand
CGGTTTAATTGCCTGACGCCCTCGGAGTTATCCGAGGGCGTATTTGTTTCTATGTCCTTCTTGCCCCCGCCCGTAAAAATATTTTCACTTTAAATTCAATTTGATAACTACATCCATTAGCCACAGCGCGATCCTGTGCGAAATTTTGTGATCTTCCTCCACATTACATAACATCATATGTTGTTATATTCATCATGCATTGTCATGTTACCTTTTAAATGACTGCAAACTCTCCCCTACAACGTATTGGACAAGAAAAAGGTATCGCTATGGGAAGCCAGGAACTCCAACGCAAGCTCGGATTTTGGGCCGTTCTTGCAATCGCCGTCGGGACAACCGTCGGCTCCGGTATTTTTGTATCTGTGGGTGAAGTGGCAAAAGCAGCGGGCACGCCGTGGCTTACGGTGCTCGCGTTTGTCATTGGCGGGTTAATTGTGATCCCGCAAATGTGCGTCTATGCGGAACTATCCACCGCTTATCCGGAAAATGGCGCAGATTATGTTTATCTGAAAAATGCCGGAAGCCGACCGCTGGCTTTCCTCTCCGGCTGGGCCAGCTTCTGGGCCAACGATGCGCCGTCATTGTCGATTATGGCGCTGGCGATTGTCAGCAATCTTGGCTTTTTAACGCCTATCGATCCGTTGCTCGGTAAATTTATCGCCGCCGGATTAATTATCGCCTTTATGTTGCTACACCTGCGCTCCGTTGAAGGCGGCGCAGCGTTTCAGACGCTAATTACCATCGCCAAAATTATCCCGTTCACTATCGTCATTGGCCTTGGGATCTTCTGGTTTAAAGCGGAGAATTTTGCCGCCCCTACCACCACTGCGATTGGCGCAACGGGCAGCTTTATGGCGCTGCTGGCGGGGATCTCTGCCACCAGTTGGTCGTATACCGGCATGGCCTCTATCTGTTATATGACCGGCGAAATTAAAAACCCCGGAAAAACCATGCCACGAGCGCTGATTGGTTCCTGTCTGCTGGTTCTGGTGCTCTACACCCTGCTGGCGCTGGTGATTTCCGGCCTGATGCCCTTCGACAAACTCGCCAATTCTGAAACGCCGATTTCCGACGCCCTGACCTGGATCCCCGCACTCGGCAGCACCGCTGGGATCTTTGTTGCCATCACGGCGATGATCGTCATTCTTGGTTCGCTTTCCAGCTGCGTGATGTACCAGCCGCGGCTGGAATACGCGATGGCGAAAGACAACCTGTTCTTTAAATGCTTCGGCCATGTGCATCCGAAATACAACACGCCGGATGTCTCCATCATCCTGCAAGGGGCGCTGGGGATCTTCTTCATCTTCGTTTCCGATCTCACCAGCCTGCTGGGTTATTTCACCCTGGTGATGTGTTTCAAAAATACCCTCACCTTCGGCTCCATCATCTGGTGTCGTAAACGCGACGATTACAAACCGCTGTGGCGTACTCCGGCTTTCGGGCTGATGACCACCCTCGCCATTGCGTCAAGCCTCATTCTGGTCGCCTCAACCTTTGTCTGGGCACCGATTCCCGGCCTTATCTGCGCCGTCATCGTTATTGCTACTGGTCTGCCTGCTTACGCCTTCTGGGCGAAGCGTAGCCGCCAGCTCAACGCTTTGTCGTAATGTTATCTGGAGAAAATAAAATGTTGGATATTGATAAAAGCACCGTGGACTTTCTGGTCACCGAAAATATGGTTCAGGAAGTGGAAAAAGTTCTCAGCCATGACGTTCCGCTGGTGCACGCCATCGTGGAAGAGATGGTGAAGCGCGACATTGATCGTATTTATTTCGTTGCCTGCGGCTCGCCACTCAACGCGGCGCAAACGGCGAAACATCTGGCGGATCGCTTTTCCGATCTTCAGGTCTACGCCATTTCCGGCTGGGAGTTCTGCGATAACACCCCGTATCGCCTCGACGATCGTTGCGCGGTGATTGGCGTTTCTGACTACGGTAAAACGGAAGAGGTAATCAAAGCGCTGGAGCTGGGCCGGGCCTGCGGCGCACTCACTGCGGCGTTCACCAAACGCGCGGACAGCCCGATTACCTCGGCGGCGGAATTTAGCATTGATTATCAGGCCGACTGTATCTGGGAAATTCACCTGCTGCTCTGCTACAGCGTGGTGCTGGAGATGATCACCCGCCTCGCGCCGAACGCGGAAATCGGCAAGATCAAAAACGATCTCAAGCAGTTGCCGAATGCGCTCGGTCATCTGGTACGCACCTGGGAAGAAAAAGGCCGCCAGCTTGGTGAACTGGCCAGCCAGTGGCCGATGATTTATACCGTTGCTGCGGGTCCGCTGCGTCCGCTGGGTTACAAAGAAGGCATTGTAACGCTGATGGAATTTACCTGGACGCACGGCTGCGTGATTGAGAGCGGAGAGTTCCGCCATGGCCCGCTGGAGATTGTCGAACCGGGCGTTCCGTTCCTGTTCCTGCTCGGCAATGATGAAAGTCGCCACACCACCGAACGCGCCATTAACTTTGTTAAACAGCGTACTGACAACGTGATCGTCATCGATTACGCCGAAATTTCGCAAGGGCTGCACCCGTGGCTGGCACCGTTCCTGATGTTCGTGCCAATGGAGTGGCTCTGCTACTACCTGTCTATTTACAAAGATCACAACCCGGATGAACGCCGCTATTACGGTGGTCTGGTGGAATATTAATCCCTCTCCCGGCCCGGCAACGGGCCGGATTTACGCAAGGAGTTACCCGATGAAAACAGGTATGTTTACCTGCGGCCACCAGCGGCTGCCTATTGAACACGCATTTCGTGATGCAAGCGAGCTGGGTTACGACGGCATCGAAATTTGGGGCGGTCGCCCGCACGCGTTCGCGCCGGACTTAAAAGCGGGCGGCATCAAACAAATCAAGGCGCTGGCGCAGACGTATCAGATGCCGATTATCGGCTATACGCCAGAAACCAACGGCTATCCGTATAACATGATGCTGGGCGATGAACATATGCGTCGCGAAAGCCTCGACATGATCAAGCTGGCGATGGATATGGCAAAAGAGATGAACGCGGGTTATACGCTGATTTCCGCGGCCCACGCGGGCTATCTCACGCCACCTAATGTTATCTGGGGACGGCTGGCAGAGAACCTAAGCGAACTGTGTGAGTACGCGGAAAACATCGGCATGGATCTAATCCTCGAACCGTTAACGCCGTATGAATCGAACGTCGTGTGTAATGCTAATGATGTGCTTCATGCGCTGGCGCTGGTGCCTTCGCCGCGCCTGTTCAGCATGGTCGACATTTGCGCGCCGTATGTCCAGGCGGAACCGGTGATGAGTTATTTCGACAAACTGGGCGATAAATTACGTCATCTGCATATTGTCGACAGCGACGGGGCCAGCGACACGCATTACATTCCTGGAGAAGGCAAAATGCCGCTGCGGGAACTGATGCGCGATATTATTGAGCGGGGCTATGAGGGTTACTGTACGGTGGAGCTGGTGACGATGTATATGAACGAGCCCAGACTCTATGCCCGCCAGGCGCTGGAACGCTTTCGCGCGCTGCTGCCGGAGGATGAGAGATGAAAACCCTGGCGACAATCGGCGATAACTGCGTCGATATCTACCCGCAACTGAATAAAGCGTTTTCTGGCGGTAATGCGGTCAATGTGGCGGTGTACTGCACTCGCTACGGCATACAGCCGGGATGCATTACCTGGGTGGGTGACGATGACTACGGCACAAAGCTGAAGCAGGATCTCGCCCGCATGGGCGTCGATATCAGCCATGTCCATACGAAACACGGCGTTACCGCACAAACTCAGGTGGAACTGCACGACAATGATCGCGTTTTTGGCGACTACACCGAAGGCGTGATGGCCGACTTTGCCCTGAGTGAAGAGGATTACGCCTGGCTGGCGCAGTATGACATTGTGCACGCGGCAATCTGGGGACATGCGGAAGACGCATTCCCACAGCTGCACGCTGCGGGCAAACTTACCGCTTTCGACTTCTCCGACAAGTGGGACAGCCCGCTCTGGCAGACACTGGTGCCGCATCTCGATTTTGCCTTTGCCTCCGCACCGCAAGAAGACGAAGCGCTGCGTCTGAAGATGAAAGCGATTGTTGCCCGTGGCGCAGGAACAGTGATTGTCACGCTGGGTGAAAACGGCAGCATTGCCTGGGATGGCGCGCAGTTCTGGCGTCAGGCTCCTGAACCGGTGACGGTTATCGACACCATGGGTGCCGGAGATTCGTTCATTGCCGGATTCCTTTGCGGCTGGTCTGCGGGGATGACATTACCGCAGGCGATGGCGCAGGGAACGGCGTGCGCGGCGAAAACCATTCAGTACCACGGTGCCTGGTAGGTATAACGTTGGCGTGAGCATCTTCACGCCAACGTGCTGTTACTTGCCGGAAAACGACCCTATAATCCGAGTAATTCATTCTTTATTTCAGGGTCGATTATGTCAGCTACGGACCGCTACTCTCATCAACTCCTCTACGCTACCGTCCGCCAGCGACTGCTGGATGATATCGCGCAGGGGGTTTACCAGGCCGGGCAACAGATCCCTACCGAAAACGAGCTTTGTACACAATATAACGTCAGCCGCATTACCATTCGCAAAGCCATCAGCGACTTAGTGGCAGACGGCGTACTGATCCGCTGGCAGGGAAAAGGCACCTTTGTACAAAGCCAGAAAGTTGAAAACGCCCTGCTTACTGTCAGTGGTTTTACCGATTTTGGCGTCTCACAAGGCAAGGCGACGAAAGAGAAAGTGATCGAACAGGAACGGGTCAGCGCCGCGCCGTTTTGCGAAAAGCTGAACATCCCCGGAAACAGCGAAGTGTTCCATCTCTGCCGGGTGATGTATCTCGATAAAGAGCCGCTGTTTATTGATAGTTCATGGATCCCGCTGTCGCGTTATCCTGACTTTGATGAGATTTACGTCGAAGGAAGCTCCACCTATCAGTTATTTCAGGAGCGTTTTGACACGCGAGTGGTCAGCGACAAAAAGACCATCGATATCTTTGCCGCCACCCGCCCGCAGGCAAAATGGCTGAAATGCGAACTGGGCGAACCGTTGTTTCGCATCAGCAAAATCGCCTTTGATCAGAATGACAAACCGGTGCACGTCTCCGAACTCTTCTGCCGCGCCAATCGCATCACCTTAACTATTGATAATAAAAGACATTAACCGTAGGCCGGATAAGATGCGCCAGCATCGCATCCGGCGATGCTGGCGCGTTGAATTTTACATCCCGTACGTTCCCCTCACCCTAACCCTCTCCCCAAAGGGGCGAGGGGACCGTTCAGTACGGAATTTAGCTTGACGGTGCTATCCAGCATTAAATACTGGCAATACTCTCACGCAAAATCCGCAGCACCGTCTCTTCACCGCTGCGATTCGGGTTAATGCGAATCGCACAATGTTCTGATTGTGGATTCGCCTGGCGAAACGTTCCGGAAAGGCGATAAAAGAGCGGCGGGATTTCATATTTCGACTCTGCACCCACCGGGTAAGGCAAGGCACCGCGCTTTTGCGCCTCTTCCAGCACTCTGGCGGCAATCGGCTGATGAAACTCGACAATCAACACCTTCGACTGCGCATTAGCAATCACCGCGCTTTTCACTTCCGGCACCGCACCACCGTTAAGCAAAGCCAGCAACCGTTCAGATACCCCTGCCTGCACCGCGTGCATCACTGGCGCAAACACCAGACCACGCAATACTTCCAGCGCCTGTGCGCCCTGGATCTGGCTACCGCCGGAGTAAAGCGTGGCGCGAATACGGTTGATAACATCAGCATCGCCGACCACTGCACCAACACCCTCTGGCCCAAATAGCTTGAAGCAGGAAAATGTCGAGACATTCGCGCCGCATTCACAGCCGATTCGCGCCACCTTCATCACCGCATAGTTGTCATCGGTTAACGCTGGAACACCTGCCGCGCGCAACGTTGCCAGCACATCTGCCAGCACGTAGCTGTCCTGCGGCTGCTGGCGCGTATGCTGCACCAGCGCCGCATCCGGTTGTTGCTCGTCGACGACCTGCTTCAGTGCCGACAGGTCATTGAAATCAACAGTAATAAGCGTCAGCCCCATCTGCTCAATAATAACCCGTGTCGTCGGGTAAACAGGCGCGTCATGCACCAGAAGACGCTGCCCCGGTTTGAGCAAAGCCGCCAGCCCGGCGCGAATCGCGCCAGTCCCCGCGCCCTGCACCAGCGCCGCAGCCTGTGCGTGAAATGCATCAGCCAGCACCTGTTCCACACGCTGGGTAACGCGCGGTTGATTCAGTCCTGGCGTTAAGCCTAAATCACCGCCAGTAAGAAACTCGCTGCCGGGGAAATGGCGACAAATGCTATCCACCAGCGCAAACTGCTTTTGCTGCGCCTCAATAATCGTCAGGCTTTGCAGAGGAAACGTCTTCATAGGTGCCTTCCTTAAGCCGGAACGAACAGGCCAAGCCAGTAAAGAACATTCAGCAGAATACCGGTGATCATTACTGCCACGACCGGTGCCGCCATTTTCTGTACCGGACGGCCCAGGGATTCGTTGAGGAAGTAAATGGCAACCGCGATAGAGAATCCGGTATAACCCGCCATCTTAATTGCTGCGAAAATCGAACCGACCAGCAGCGCCACTTCCATCAGCATATTCATGGCGTTACGGATGTTATCCGACGCATTACGCACCGACGGGTAGCGTCCCAGCCATTTGCCGATCGAACGAAGCAGCAAGACTTCCGCCGAAATAACCACTGCGCCTAATACCGCTGCAACCATCGGATTCGGCGAGAGATAGCCCACCGCATAAACAAAGGTAAAGCCCGCAACTGCATACACACCCGTTGCTAACGCGGTGGTGGCAATCAACGGCACAAACCCCAGTCCGCGCATAAATTCTGCCAGAGCCGCCTGATTAATCAGCGTTTGCGATTGTTCCGGCGTTACGCCTGCGGAATATGCTTTCTCCAGTGTGAAGATCGACACTTCACTGCCGGCGAAAATCTTCATACTGGCAACGGCGGCAATCAATGCTCCCACGATGGCGATATAGGGTAAGTTTTTGATAATCCGTGACGTGCGTTCTTCAAACACCGAAAGCCCGCTGGCATCAATGTCATTTTCATCACGATGACGCAGGTCGTGAGTTATCGCGATCCCCAGCAGCATCACCATGCCAATAAAGATTTCGATGGATTCAGGGTTAAGATGTGGGAAATAGCGCACGACTACCACACGGGTCATCAGTACCACCACGGCGGCGATCAGACTTTGCTTCCAGCCAAACTGGTAGAAAATCGCCACCAGCGGGAACAGTGCAAAAGCAGAAACCACCGGCGAGCTTAATTCCCCGAGGCTACCTAATACATCCACCGGCAGCGCGGTCAGCAGCTGGTTTACTGGCAACAGGCAAGTAAGGATCAACACGCCCCAGATAGCGCCAAGACCAAACGCCATCAGGCTGTTTATCGCCAGTACGCCGAGGATATCGGTAGGAAGAAAGAGTAACCATGCGTTGAGCAGCCCGGTTTTCAGGGTAAAAGAGATCCCCACCGAGGCCACAAAACCAATGCTCAGACCAAAAGCGATACTCCCCGCCTCGCGACGGTTCATATAGCCTTCAATCAGTTGCGGCAGGATCGGGCGGATGCCGTCATGAAAAACAGCCGCCGAGCGATGCGCCAGAAGCGATGTCATACCCGTCAGGCACGCCACCACGATAATCTGAATATACAGATCCATAGTCGTGCCTTTTATTTCAGATGGTTAATCAGCATCGGAATCGCGTGTTCGACGTGCTCAACGGAAAGGCCAAACGCCACTTTCCCTTCAGCGATCATTTTGGCGATATGCTCGTCTTTCGCTTTAATGCCTGGTTTGGCAATGGTGCAACTTTTGTTATAGCCAATCACCGCGATGGCAATCGACAATGCCGCGCCCGCACCGGTATTACACGCACCGATGTAGTAATCCAGTTGCCCGGATTTCACTTTCATTGCCGCTTCCATGTCGTTGTGAATGAAAACTTCAAAACAGCCAGGAGCCGTCGCTTCAATAGTTTTTTTAATCTGCTCACGCTGTAAGCCTGCAACGCCAATCTTTTTCATGAGTCTGTCCTTATTGGAAAAATTGAGAGGGATTTTCACGTAACATCACATCCACATCGGCCTGACTGAATCCTGACTGGCGCAATTGCGGAATAAAGGTGGTCAATAAATAGTCATAGCCATAACCACCGTTGGCTTTTAAATGGGAGCGGCGCGTAATATCCATCGACAGCATGACGCGGTTCAGCAACCCACGGTCGCGTAGCGCGTGGAGCATCGCAATGCGCTTTTCGTCCGGGTAGTAACTGTTCTTGCCGATGGTGTCGAACTGCACGTACGCGCCGAGATCGATCATCTTCAAAATGTTGTCGAGGTTGTCTTTCAGATCGCAGTGACCAACGGTGACGCGCGAAAGATCAACCCCGTGGGCTTGTAGCAACGCCAGTTGCTCCAGCCCCATCGTGCTGAACGACGTATGCGTGGAGATCGGGCGTCCGGTCTGGTTATGCGCCAGCGCAGCGGCAATAAATACCTTCTCTTCCAGCGGCGTAATCTTTCCTTCGCTGGTGCCGATCTCCGCGATGATCCCGGCTTTCAGCTCCGTGCCATCGATACCCTGTTCAATTTCATCGACCATCTCCTGCGCCAGTTCCTGCACGCTGCGGGTCGCCACATGTTCCGGGAAAAACGCGTCCTGGTAATAACCGGTACAGGCCACCACGTTGATCCCCGTCTCGCGCATTACATCAAGCATAAATTGCGCATTGCGCCCCATGTAACGGTTGGTCATCTCAATCACATTACGCACGCCCCGGGTCATCAGGTCGTTCATCTCCTGGCAAATGAACGCATACTGATCAAGGCGGCAGTCCACGTTGTTTTTAAAGCCGGAGAGATCAATATGCAGATGCTCATGGGCGAGGGTGTAACCCGTCGGATCAAAACTCATAGGGTGTCTCCTGCAAACCGGAGGGAGGAAAGAAAAGAGCGACCATTTTGTGGCGGTGGCGCGCGGAAAAATTCACACACGGTAGCCCCCACATCAGAAAGCGTGGTGCGCACACCGAGCTGCGTAGCGACCAGCCCTTGCTGATAAACCAGCACTGGCACCACTTCGCGGGTATGGTGGCTGTGACCAATGGTCGGATCGTTGCCGTGATCCGCCATCACGACCAGGCAATCATCTGGCTGCATCGCCTCAACAAGCCGGGCAAGGTTACGGTCAACGACCTGCAAACGTTCGGCATAACGTGCGACGTCTTCTGCATGACCAGCGAGGTCGGTTTCCTGAATGTTGGTGCAAATAAACGCCGTCGGATGGGTGTTAAATTCGTTGAGGGTGATATCCATAATCCGCTGGCTATCCACCAGATTTTGCCAGCTCACGCCATAAGGATTGTTGACGATATCTGCCACCTTACCCACCAGCACGGTTGGCACGCCTGCTTCATACAGTTTTTGTGGCACCTGCACTTTTTCATCGACGCCATAGCCCATATGCACGACCTGGAAACCGTTGTCATAAGCGCCAGAACGCGGCGCATTGATACCAATAAAGCGCCCTTCTTTGCTTTCTGCGGCATCGAGAATGCGTTGACTGTCGGTTAACAGGCCACCAAATGTAATGACCCGACCGACCTGTACCTGCTCACGCACGATACGACCAATTTTGATTGCGTCGTCAAAAGAGATCACAGAGAGATTGGCGGTAATGTTATAGACCTGGCCTAAATCCGCCTCGAGATTATCGCCAATCGCAACCGCCTGATTGACCCACAGAAATTGCAGATCATCGCCACGGCGCTCCACCTGCCAACCGGCGGATACTAATGCCTGCTCAACACGGTCAATCACATCGCGAAAAGGCATCCGCAGCGGCGGTAACGGGCGCGTGCCTAAAATTTCCTGATGCCCCATAAAGGTATCGCCACCTTCATGTTGCAGCTCTGCCACGCCCCAGGTTGCGGAATCTGACGGCTGCATATCGCCTGGCGCATAACCCAATGCGTTGATTAGCCCCAGCTTCTCCAGCGTTGGTAGCTGCAAATGCGGCAACTGGCTCAGGATGTGACCACATGTATTCGCTCCCGCATCTTGCGGACGCACCAGCGTGACATCTTTCATTGCCCCTACGCCAAAGCTATCAATCACTAACACCACAAATCGCGCCATTACGCCCCCAGAGAGTTTCCAAGACTGTCATAACGACCGACGATTTCCGGTTCGCCACGATGAATACCGGACACCAGCACCACATCGCTACGGGTGACAAAAATCTGCGTGCGGAAACAGAGCACCACTGCACTGCTTACCGGAAACTCGCCTGCCAGCGGCAGGGTGTAGTCGATACTGCTGTCATCCACAGTTTTGAGATTGGTTTCAGTAATCTTTTGATTTTCTGGCGTAAACACCAGCGCATGTTGCGCATGACCACGACGGTAGTAACCGCCGCCGTAGCAGTAGCTGTCGCCACGGAAATGATGGGAGATTTCACTTAACCAGAGCATCGCGATACGTTCAGGCTGATCGCCCTGCTGGTTTGCCGGAATAGTGCCCGTCAGCGCATGACCGGGTTCGGCATGAGTCACACCGTATTGCGCCAGCAATGGCAGCGAAGTGCAGCTGGTCGCTGAAGGCGCGTTCAGTTGCTCAATCGCAATACCAGATTTCGCCAGTTGATCCCGTGCCTGTATCAGCGTGTGAAGATTCGGTGTCGGCAAAACTTTTCCGGCAGCCTCATCCCAAAGCAGGCAAGGGAAATGGGTAAGTCCGGCTAAATGCAGCCCCGGCAGTTTCTTAATTTCAGCAACCACCTCGTGCAGCGAATGCTGTACAAAACCGCTCTCCTGCCCCGGATAAAGAAAATCATCGTCGCTATAAACTTTGAGCAGCACAAACTGCACACGTCCGGCCTTCACCGCTGCCGCAGAAACTTCCCGCGCTTTGTCGAGAGTAAACACGGTGATGACGTCGGTGCCCTGTTCAACGGCGTCAGCAACCTGATGACAAGGGATTTGTACCAGATGCCCCTGATGCGCCACAGGCAAACCAGCGCGGCGCATGACTCGCGCCTCTTTGTAATCCACCGCCACAATGCCGCTGTAGCCTAATGCCAGCAATTTTTCCGCCAGCCATGGGTTACGGCCAAACTGCTTGGTCATCAGATACAGTTCAATGCCGTAAAGCCGCGCCGTCTCAATCAGTCGCTTACCGTTTTCCAGTACCTGATCCACGTCGATCACCCAGCTGTCCGGGGCGATCTTGCCCTGCTGCCACAGGCTTAGTGCGGCGGAAATCAGCGCCGGGTTCTGGCGTTTCAATGCTTCTACAAACATCTTGTTGCCTCGTTTCTGTTCCTTGAATTAAATATTCATTTTTTTGAATATTTAGGTTGTGCGACGTGGATTTGTCGGGAGCTTCAAACCTCTTCGTTAGCAGCCATCCATAATCCATAAAGGTTGGCCAGCAAATAGCCTTCTTCACACGGGTTAACTTCCAGTGCGAATTCCTTCAACAACACCTGATGCAATTGCACAACGGCTTGCCAGTGGCTGGATTGCGCCAGCTCTGCCAGCAATTCGTTATCCAGCGGCTCTATTTCTTCACCACGGCGACTGCGCATCAGTGCACTCGCCATATGTGTCATCGCCATCGTTCCTTGCTCACTGCGCACCGGCAGATGGCACTCTGTTTCCAGTACGTTGACGACCTGCATCATGCCTTTGCAGATGTCCTTATCAATAACGCCTGCCTCGCAAAGCAGGTTGAGTCTGGTTTCCATATCAGATGCCTTTCGTTTAATAACTCGGTTCCTGTTCCCCACTCACTACCCGTTGTTGATGGGCGAGCAGGGCGTGTTTATCTACAACGGCACGCAGCAGTTGTTGCATTGGGTAATCATCGACTCGCGTCAGGACCACGGCTTCGGTGGCCTGTAAAAATCGCGGATCGTCTGTGAGCGGCGTCGCCTCTAATCCCAGCATGGTCAGTTCGTTTTCCGCCACCACGTTCCAGATCACCGCATCGACATCGCCTTTAACAATGCGTTGTAAACTCTCGTGATAAGAGAGATCGACTCGTTCCACATCACTACCGCCAAAAAAAACATCGGTCATGATTTTCTGATCCGCCGAACGGTTATCCAGCCCCACGCGCTTCACGTTTGCGGACTCGCCTTTACGGCAAATCAACTGGTGCTCGCCAACGTAGGTGTGCGGCCCCAACTCCAGCGCGAGGCATAAGCCTTTTTGCGTGAGATAACTTTCCGCCGCTAGTCGCGAAACCACCGCCATGTCATACACGCCGTTAAGTAAACACTCCACGCGAATATCCGCGCCGCGCATATGCGCATAGTAAAAAGGAATGCCATCAAACTGGGCTTTCAATCCGCTCGCCAGGCCTTCGTACAAACGGGTATAGGGCAAGGGCATTGCACATACCACGTTGTTGATATCCACATGAGTCAGCAATGCTTTGTTATCCATCTCGACCAGATAACTGCCATTGCGCCCACGGCGTTCAATCCGTATCGCTCCGCTTGATTCCAGCGTTTTCAACGCGGCCTGCGTCAGGCCAACGGATGAACGGCATTCATTTGCCAGCTCATCTATGGTTTTCAATCGGTTACCGCACTTTTCACCCAACAAATAACGGGCCAGCGTCGTGATGACGACGCCTTCTTTTTTGATAAACGTTCGACGCATAATAAATTTTCAGTAAATTGAATATTTATATCTTCAGGAATTTGAAGATAAGGCGCAACAGCGAGATGTGGAAACGGCGAGGCACTTCACATTTTTTCGGATTATTGCAAATGAGGATAAAAAAACCGGGTTTCCCCGGTTTCAGAGTGATGATAAAAGCAAAATTGCCTGATGCGCTACGCTTATCAGGCCTACATTTCCTTGCAATATGTGCATTACTTTGTAGGCCGGATAAGGCGTTCACGCCGCATCCGGCATGAACAAAGCGCAATTTGCCAGCAATAGTGAATTACGGCTTCGCCACAAAACCAATCGCTTCGTACACCGCTTTTAGCGTACGGGAAGCGTGCGCGCTGGCTTTTTCCGCGCCATCTTTCATCACCTGTTGCAGGAAGGCTTCATCGTTGCGGAAACGGTGATAGCGTTCCTGCAATTCAGTCAGCATACCGGAAACGGCATCAGCCACTTCACCTTTCAGATGACCATACATCTTGCCTTCGAACTGTTTTTCCAGTTCTGGGATGCTCTGGCCCGTTACCGCAGAAAGGATATCCAGCAGGTTGGAAACGCCCGCTTTGTTCTGCACATCGTAGCGAACTACCGGCGGCTCGTCGGAGTCAGTGACCGCACGTTTGATTTTCTTCACTACCGATTTCGGATCTTCCAGCAGGCCGATAACGTTATTGCGGTTATCGTCAGACTTGGACATCTTCTTGGTCGGCTCCAGCAGCGACATTACGCGCGCGCCAGATTTCGGAATAAACGGCTCCGGCACCTTAAAGATCTCGCCATACAGCGCGTTGAAACGCTGGGCGATATCGCGACTCAGTTCCAGGTGCTGTTTCTGGTCTTCACCCACCGGTACCAGATTAGTTTGATACAGCAGGATGTCCGCTGCCATCAGCACCGGATAGTCAAACAGACCAGCGTTGATGTTCTCGGCATAACGCGCAGATTTATCTTTAAACTGCGTCATGCGACTCAGTTCGCCGAAGTAGGTATAGCAGTTCAGTGCCCAGCCTAACTGCGCATGTTCTGGTACGTGGGACTGAACAAAAATGGTGCTTTTCTCAGGATCGATACCACAAGCCAGATACAAGGCCAGCGTATCCAGCGTCGCTTTACGCAGCTTCTGTGCATCCTGGCGCACGGTGATCGCGTGTTGGTCAACGATACAGTAAATGCAATGGTAGTCATCCTGCATGTTTACCCACTGACGCAGCGCACCCATGTAGTTACCAATGGTCAATTCACCTGAGGGCTGTGCGCCACTAAAAACGATGGGCTTAGTCATTTTTCGATTCCTGATTTTCGCTATGCGGAAGCCCTAATGCGGGCAGAAGGTCATTTATAGACTGATAAATTACATCAGGCTGGCTGAGATCGATAGCCTCGCCGTAGTTATATCCGTAGGTTAAGCCAACTGATGGGCAACCTGCCGCTTTTGCCGCCTGAATATCATTGCGTGAGTCGCCGACAAACAGCATCTGTTGTGGGGCAATTCCCATCCGCTCAGCCACCAGTAACAGCGGGTCCGGATGCGGTTTTTTGTTTTGCACATCATCGCCGCCGATAACCACGCTAAAGTATTTGGCAATATCTAAGGCTTCGAGCAGCGGCGCGACGAACGGCGTCGGTTTGTTGGTGACCAGGCCTAGCGGCAGGCCTTTAGCCTGCAACGCGCCCAACGTATCGGCAACGTGCGGGAACAAAAACGTCCCCTCTTCGGCAACCTCGCCATAGTAGCGATCGAACAGTTTACGCAGAATACGTACCTGTTCTTCTGCCGGAATGTCGTCATCAACGGGCGGTTTACCCATTGTTTTACGCTGAGTCGCACGTTCCTGACGCGCCCAGGTCAATGCGCGCTCCATCAGAACATCTGCGCCGTTACCAATCCAGGTAATAACGCGTTCTTCACCTGCGACGGGCAACTCCAGCGCATACAGCGCCATATCTACCGCAGCAGCAAGACCGGGAGCACTGTCGACCAGCGTACCATCAAGATCAAAAGCGACGCCGCGAATATCTTCAAACTTATTCATGACTTACCTTTGCCAGTTCACTGCGCATTTCATCAATGACTTTTTTGTAGTCTGGCTGGTCGAAGATTGCCGAACCGGCGACGAACATATCCGCGCCCGCCGCAGCGATTTCGCCAATGTTGTTCACCTTCACGCCACCGTCCACTTCTAGTCGAATGTCAAAGCCAGACTCGTCGATACGACGACGTACTTCGCGCAGTTTATCCAGTGTTTGAGGAATGAAAGACTGACCGCCGAAACCAGGATTGACGGACATCAGCAGGATCACATCCAGCTTATCCATCACGTAATCCAGATAGCTCAGAGGTGTCGCCGGGTTAAATACCAGACCCGCTTTACAGCCATTTTCTTTAATCAGTTGCAGCGTGCGGTCAACATGCTCGGAGGCTTCTGGATGAAAGGTAATGATGCTGGCACCAGCGGCAGCGAAATCAGGCACAATGCGATCGACGGGTTTCACCATCAGGTGTACGTCGATAGGGGCGGTAATGCCATAGTTACGCAAGGATTTCAGCACCATTGGCCCAATCGTCAGATTGGGAACATAGTGGTTATCCATGACGTCAAAATGCACGACATCAGCGCCAGCTGCCAGGGCTTTTGCGGTATCTTCACCCAGGCGGGCAAAATCAGCCGACAGAATTGAGGGGGCAATCAAATACTGTTTCATCCGCTTCTCCTTGAGAATTATTTTTTCGCGGGTGAAACGACTCCTGGTTTGTACAAAGCCAGCAGTTCGTCCACCTTTTTACGTGTGCCGCCGTTGCTGCTTATACTGCGTCGAACTTTGACGACATGCAATTTTGCGCGCTGATACCACTCACGCGTTAACATCGTATCGTGATTGGAGATCAGCACTGGAATATGGCGATCAACCAGACCTTCGGCGATCTCCGCCAGATGCGCTTGTTGTTCAAGCGTAAAACTGTTTGTGTGATACGCCGTAAAGTTGGCGGTCGCAGACAGCGGTGCATAAGGCGGATCGCAATAGACGACGGATGCATCATCTGCGCGCGCCATGCTATCGGCGTAAGACTCACAATAGAAAAAGGCATTCTGCGCTTTTTCAGCGAAGTGATACAACTCTGCTTCCGGGAAATAGGGTTTTTTGTAGCGGCCGAACGGCACGTTAAACTCACCGCGCAGATTGTAACGACACAGGCCGTTGTAACCGTAGCGGTTCAAATATAAAAACAGTACCGCCCGACGGAACGGATCCTGGCTTTTGTTGAACTCTTCGCGGAACTGATAGTAAACCTCGGCGCAATTTGTTTCGGGAACAAACAGCTCGCGTGCGGCCTGTACGTACTCATCAGTACGCATCTTCACAATGTTATAGAGACTGATCAGGTCGCTATTGATATCGGCAAGGATATAACGAGAAAAGTCGGTGTTGAGAAACACCGACCCGGCACCTACAAAAGGCTCAACCAGACATTCGCCCTTGGGCAAATGCCGTTTAATATCATCAAGCAGGGGATACTTGCCCCCTGCCCACTTCAAAAAAGCGCGATTTTTCTTCATGCTGACTAACTAATTACACCTTCTCCGGCTGTGGAGAAAGCTCCGACAGCATCCAGCGCTTCAGGCAACTCCCGCAACGATAAACCATTGCGGGAGATAACCTTGATTACTTCAGATCGGCCTGTACCTGACGCAGCGGTTTCGCCCACGGGTTTTTGGCCTGAACATCTGCTGGCAATGTAGATACCGCTTTTTTCGCCTCTTCTTTCGAAGCGTACACGCCAGAAACCAGGACATACCACGGCTGACCATTACGCGTCGTTTCATAGACAACGTAGTTTTTCAGATTCTCTTTCTTCGCCCAACCGTTCAGGTTGTCGTAGTTAGAGGAACTGCTCAGCTGCAGAGTGTAATGGCTGGACGGTGCCGATTTCAACGAACCAACATTACCTGCGGTCTTCCCTCCAGCGGCTGGTGTTGCCGTGGTTTGCGCCGGGGATGCCGTCTGTACTGGAGCCGTAGTCGCCGTCTCTTTTGGTGCTGGCGTAGAAGTCGCAGCCGGTGCCTTCGTGCTCGCCACAGGGGCAGCTGGTTCAGTACGCTTCGGCGTCTGTGCTACCGGCTTCGGCTCCGTTTTCACGGTTGCTTGCGGTTTTTTCGGTTCAATCACTGCCTGCTGGCGAGCTGGACGCGTAGTGGCCGGACGTTCAGCGGTTTGCGTTTTCGCCGTTTCACGGGATGCATTGCCATTGCGAACAGGCGCGACAGTCGCGGGTTCGGTCGGCAATGTGGAATTGACCGCCACATTGTTCAACTGTTGCTGATTTTGTGGCTGGGTCAGCGCATTGTTCAGGTCACCCTGCACTTCAACACGTTGTTGACCATCCGTTGCCGCCGGGGTTTGCCCTTGAGTCGGCGTAGAAGAGATCGGTGGCAGAGAAACATCCTGCTGAGTATTTTCCGCAGACGTGGTTCCCGGCGCTGGCTGCACCCCATTCGCCTGATCGGTCGCATTGCCTGCAAGATCAATACTCTTCTCGCCAGACGCGGTTTGATCGCTGGAAGAGGTCGAGGGGGCTTTTAGCGCAGAACCGATACCGATGATCAACAGCAGTAGAACCAGAATGCCGACGCCCATCATCATATACTGACGAGAAGCGGGTTTACTGGCTGCTTTTTTGCGCTTACGCGGACGACGCTCTACGCGCTCTTCATCCACGGTTTCATCTTCGGATTCGTCAATTTCTTCTTCGATTTCCGGTTCCTCATTGCGCTCTTTTTTGCCTAATGCGGGTATTTCCTCTATCTTCCAGGACCGGGGCTTCCTGCTTGTCAAGCACATGAGAATTCCTTTGTAGCGGTGCCAGGCGGAAAGGAAGAACCATGGATCAAAATAACATACCCCTCACCCGTGAAGAGAAAATGACGGTCTGGGATCGGCGAGTTGCGTTACTGGAATACCTGCAGGAGAACAAACGGGCATCTGTGGATGAACTGGCGAACGAATTTAACGTGAGCCGAAGGACAGTTTTACGAGACATTACTGCACTGACGCAGAAGCACGCTGTGGAAGCGGTGCGCGGACGGTACGGCGGCGTGTATCTGAGTAAAAATAAAAATGCGAAGAAGCTGACGGAACGCCAAAAGCAGACGTTGAAGGAGCTTTTGACTGTTGCAAGTCCGGAACAGCAGCATGATATTCGTGAAATTATCAGTAAATTTAGTGATTAATCACAAATTTCAATTCCGTGTGTTAATCTTTCGAGAACATGACAAAAGCTGGCACCATATTCCTTTAAGCTATAGATGAGCACAAGGGAGAAGTACACAGCTTCTCCATTGAGCGGAAACTATTCTTA
>ERZ773114.2306-NODE-2306-length-18129-cov-8.106562_pt1 | contig 18129 bp, 19 predicted proteins | sample MGYA00580564_ERZ773114 | MGnify/ENA primary metagenome ERZ773114 (study PRJEB29015, sample SAMEA2737836) | human gut metagenome | biome: human gut; feature: human-associated habitat; material: faeces | place: China | collected 2012 ... | reverse complement strand
GATTGCGGCCGGGTACTCAATCCCATCAACGCACGGGTGCAGGCCATGGGAGGCATTACCCAATCCATCGGAATGACCATGTTTGAGGAAATCAAATATGGCCCGGAGGATCACCGTGTGCTGACGCGGGATATGCAGAACTATAAGATCCCCTGTCAGATGGATATGCCCACCATGGATGTGGAGTTCGTGGAATGTGAGGAGCCCACCGGCCCCTTCGGCGCAAAGTCGCTGGGCGAGATTGCCACCGGTTCTCCGGCACCGGCAATTTCCGATGCGCTGTTCAACGCGCTGGGCATCCATTTTGATACGCTGCCCATCACGCCGGAAAAGGTGCTCAGGGCTATTCAGGAAAAGGAGGGCGGATATGCAGATTCGTGAATATCAAAAACCCGCCACACTGGATGAGGCCTATGCCCTGCTGGTAAAAGGGAAAACAAACCGCATTTTGGGCGGATGTACATTTTTAAAGCGCACAAATGTGAAGATTGGTACGGCCATCGATCTGAGTGCCTGCGGCCTTGACTACATCCGTGAAACGGAGGAGGCCGTGATGATCGGCGCATATACCTCCTTGCGGGATATAGAAACCAGCGCCGTCATCCTCGAAAACTTCGGACCCGCCCTGCGGGAGGTGCTGGAGCATCTGATCGGCGTACAGCTTCGCAATGTCATCACCATCGGCGCCCATGTGGCATCACGGTTTGGCTTTTCCGATATAATCCCCACGCTTTTGGCCATGAATGCCAGCTTGCGGTTCTACCGCGGCGGCGTGAAGAGTCTGTGGGCGTATATGAACGAGGACGTGCCGGAGAGGGACATTCTGGTGGAGATCGTGCTGCCCAAGGAGGGCCGCCGAACCAAGGTGCAGATGATGCGCTTGAGCTATAACGATTATTCCATCTTTTGCTTGGCGGCCAGCCGCGTGAAGGAAAACTGGATCATTGCCGCAGGCGTGTTTCCCGGACGGGCCAAGCTGGCGGAAAAGACCATGAGCGAGATGCGTGACACCCCGGTTACGCGCGGACGGGCTGCGGAGCTGGCCCGGCGGATCACGGCAGAATATCGCTTCGGTACGAATTATCGGGGTACGGCGGAATACCGCCGTACACTGTGCGAGGTATTTGCCCGGCGGGCAATTGAGGAGCTGGCAGATGAAGATTCATGTAAAATGTAACGGAAAGCAGCAGGAATGGGATGTCACGCCCAACGAATATCTGGCGGATACCCTGCGCAGCCACGGCTGCCCCTCTGTAAAGATCAGCTGCGGAGACGGGGCATGCGGCACCTGCACGGTGCTGATCGACGGCAAGCCCACCAAGGCCTGTGTTCCGCAGACGGATAAGCTGGAGGGAAAAAACATCCTGACGGTGGAGGGCTTGTCCGACTGGGAGAAGAAGGTCTATACATGGGCCTTCGGCGAGGCGGGGGCCGTTCAGTGCGGCTTCTGCATCCCTGGCATGGTGATCTCCGCCAAGGCCCTGCTGGACACGAACCCGGATCCCAGCCGGGAGGAGGCGGCCTTTGCCATCCGCAACAACATCTGCCGCTGCACCGGCTATGTGAAGATCATCGACGGGATCCTGCTGGCGGCAAAATGCTTCCGGGAGGACAAGCTGCCGGAGGCACCGGTGGACTGGAAGGTAGGCAGCCGGGTCCACCGGGTAGACGTGGAGGAAAAGGTCACCGGCACCGGCCAGTACCCTGATGACGTATATCTGGACGGGATGCTCTACGGCAGCGCCGTCCGCAGCCAGTACCCCCGTGCACGGGTGCTGGCCATCCATACGGAGGAGGCCAAGGCCCTGCCCGGCGTGGTCTGCGTCCTGACGGCGGCGGACATCCCCGGCATCAACAAGGTGGGCCATCTGAAAAAGGACTGGGACACCATGATCGCCGTAGGCGATATCACCCATTATCTGGGCGATGCCATTTGCCTGGTGGCGGCGAAAACACCGGAGGCTCTGGCTCAGGCCAAGGCGTTGGTGAAGGTGGACTACGAGGAACTGCCTGCCGTCCATAACCCGCAGGAGGCCATTCTGCCGGACGCACCGCTGGTGCACCGGGAGGGCAATCTGCTGGCCCATAAGCACATCCAGCGGGGAAACCCGGCGGAGGCACTGGCCAAATCCAAGTATCTCATCACCCGGCGGTTCTCGACCCCCTGGACGGAACACGCCTTTCTGGAACCGGAGTGTGCCGTGGCCTGTCCCGATGGGGATGGCGTTCTGGTGCTCTCCACGGATCAGGGCGCATACGATACCCAGCACGAGATCATGGGAATGCTGGGCCTGCCTGCGGAGCAGGTGAAGGTCCGCAACTGTCTGGTGGGCGGCGGCTTCGGCGGCAAGGAGGACGTAACGGTCCAGCACCACGCCGCGCTGATCGCCTATCTCACAAAGCGCCCGGTAAAGGTGAAGCTCACCCGGGCGGAAAGTTTGCTGATCCATCCCAAGCGTCACCCCATGGAGATGGAATTCTCTCTGGGCTGCGATGAAAATGGCATCATTCAGGGCGTGGCGGCGGAGTGCATCGCCGACACCGGAGCCTACGCCTCTCTGGGTGGGCCGGTGCTGGAACGGGCCTGCACCCACGGCGCGGGGCCTTATCAGTACGAAGCCTATGAGATCGACGGCTGGGCCTACTATACGAACAATCCCCCTGCCGGAGCCTTCCGGGGCTTCGGCGTGACCCAGACCTGCTTCTGCATCGAAACGCTGATGAACGAAATGGCGGACAAGGTGGGCATTTCCCCTTGGGAGATCCGCTACCGCAATGCCATCCGACCCGGCGGCGTTTTGCCCAACGGTCAGATCGTGGACGGCTCCACGGGACTGGTGGAGACGCTGGAGGCGGTGAAGCCCTATTACGACGAAGCTGTGAAGAACGGTGACCCCGTGGGTCTGGCCTGCGCCATGAAGAACGCGGGTGTGGGCGTGGGTATCCCCGACACCGGCCGGGTCCGACTGACGGTCCGGGAGGGCAAGCTCCACATTTTTGCTGGCGCCTCCTGCATCGGTCAGGGCTTGGGCACGGTGCTGACCCAGACCGTCTGCGGCGAGACCGGCATCCCAAGGGAAAACGTGGTCTACGAGCGTTCCAATACCTGGATCGCGCCGGATTCCGGTACTACCTCCGGCTCCCGCCAGACGCTGTTCACCGGCGAGGCCTGCATCCGGGCCTGTCAGGACTTGAAAAAGGCCTTAGAGGAACATAGCTTGGCAGACCTTGAGGGACAGGAGTTCTACGGCGAATATCTGGGTAAGACCGACCCACTGGGCGCAGATGTGCCCAACCCGGTGAGCCACATCGCCTACGGCTATGCCACCCAGCTCTGCGTGCTGGATAAGGACACCGGACGCATCAAACGGATGGTAGCGGCCCACGATGTCGGCAAGGCCGTGAACCCCCTCTCCGTGGAGGGACAGATCGAGGGCGGCGTAGTGATGAGCATGGGCTACGCCCTGACGGAGCGGTATCCCATTGACGAAAACTGCCGCCCCACGGTGAAATTCGGCACACTGGGCCTATTCCGGGCCAACCAGATCCCGGAGATCAAGCCTATCATCGTGGAAAAACCGGGATTGAACGTAGGCGGCGGGGCCATCGGTATCGGTGAGATCACCTCCATCCCCACGGCCCCCGCCATTGCGGAGGCATACCGCCGCTATGACGGCGAGCTGCGTACCGAACTTCCCCTGAAAAATACCCCTTACGCAAAAAAATGACAGCGGCGAACCGCTGTCAAGGCACATATACTTCACGCATTAACCGGCGCTTCCGGCTTGCTTCAAAGCCTCCGGGGTGTCAATGTCCGTCAGCTCCAGAGCGTCTGTCTCTAACAAAATGAGGTCGGCCTCGTGGTTGCGGATGACGGCGCTGCCGCCCCGGTCCCCATTGAGGGCCAAAAGCTCCGGGTAGAACCGGGCGGGAAAGAGGCAGGGATTGCCCCGGATGCCGCCGTGGGCCATGGCAGCAATCTTCGCTGGGTGCTGGGCCCAGAGCGCGGCCAGCGCTTCGACGCTGTCCCGCTTCAGCCACGGCTGATCGGCCACGAGGAACAGAACCCCGCCGCAGTCCGTGAGCCGTTCCAGACCCAGACGGACGCTGCGGCTCAGCCCCAGATCCGGCTGATCGTTCCAAACGGCCTCAAAGCCGTATTCACCGGCTAAGGACAGAATCTCCGGGTATTGACTTACCACCACAGTCACAAGACCGCTGGGAACGGTCTCCAGTGCCCGGCGGATGAGGGATTCCCCATCTACCTGCACCTGCAGCTTATTAGAACCGAACCGGCGGGCGTTGCCCGCCGCCAGCACTACACAACCAATTTTCATAGCGATCACCTCATAGGAAAATTCCAGATCTCTCTCAGTATACCCAATTCAGACCCTGTCAGTCAATATGAGCGATAGAAGGAGGGATGCTCCATGAGCATAACAGTAGGAAAAAGCGTGGCCCGTGTGGATGCCTTTGATAAGGTGACCGGCCGCACAAAATACTACGAGGACCGGATGCCTGCCGGTGCTCTGTACATCCGGATCAAACACGCGGAGATCGCCCACGGCTTCGTGAAGTCCGTGGATACAGCGGCGGCGGAGGCCATCGACGGCGTGGTGAAGGTGCTGACCTGTTTTGACGTACCGGATATTCCCTTTCCCACGGCGGGCCACCCCTGGTCCATGGACCCCGGTCATCAGGATGTGGCGGACCGCCACCTGCTGAACCGCCATGTCCGCTACTACGGCGACGATGTGGCCGTGGTCATTGCGGAGAACGAGGTGGCGGCCATGCAGGGCGTCCGGGCGCTGAAGGTGGAGTACGAGGAACTGCCCTTCGTGCTGGACGTTCAGAAGGCCATGGAGCCGGACGCGCCCCAGCTCCACGAGAATTATCCCGGAAATATCCTCAAGCACACGGACATGCGGAAGGGCGACTACGCCGCCGTCATTCAGGAGCCGGGGCTCATCAAGGTGGAGGGGTGGTATGATACCCCTACCGTCCAGCACTGCCATATTGAGAACCACGGCTGCTACGCCTATGAGGAAAACGGCCGGATGGTGGTGGTGTCCTCCACCCAGATCCCCCATATCATCCGCCGGATCGTGGGCCAGGCCCTGGGCCGCCCTTGGGCGGACATCCGGGTGGTGAAGCCCTACATCGGCGGCGGCTTCGGCAACAAGCAGGACGCTTTGTATGAGCCCCTGTGCGCCTGGTGCTCTACCCAGGTGAACGGCCGGTGCGTCCGCATGGACTGCGCCCGGGAGGAGACCTTTGTCTCCAACCGTGTCCGCCACGCCATCCGCTTCCACATCGTTTCCTGGCTCCGGAAGGACGGCCAGCTGGCCGCCCGGAAGGTGGAGTGCTTCTCCAACCAGGGGGCCTACGCCTCCCACGGTCACTCCATCTGCGCCAAGGCCATGGGCTCCTTTGCCCAGATCTATCCCTGCGACAACATGGAGTGCGACGCCTGGACCGTGTTTTCCAACCGGCCGGTGGCAGGAGCCATGCGGGGCTACGGTATGCCCCAGGCCACCTTTGCCGACGAGGCCAACATTGATGAATGTGCCGCCGCCGTGGGCATGGAGCCCCTGGAATACCGGATGAAATTCATCATGCCCAAGGATTTTCACGACGCCTTCTCCGGCAACACCAACTATTTTGACTCCTTCCGGGCCTGCCTGGAAAAGGGTCGGGCCGCCATGGACTATGACCGTAAGTGGGCGGAATTTGCCAAGGACACCGGCCCCATCCGCCGGGGCATCGGCGCGGCGCCCTTCTGGTACAACACCGGCGTGTATCCCATCTCTTTGGAGACGGCCTCCAACCGGATGCAGCTGAATCTGGACGGCACCGTTACCATGCAGTGCGGCGAGACGGAGATCGGCCAGGGGGCCGACACCGCCTACGCCCAGATGACCGCCAAGGCCGTGGGCCTGAAAAGCTACAAGGATGTTCACGTGGTGTCCTGCCAGGATACGGACATCACCCCCACGGGTCTGGGCGCCTACGCCAGCCGCCAGACCTATATGGAGGGCTTCGCCATCGACCAGACCGGCCGCCTTCTGCGGCAGAAGATCCTGGCTTATGCCGCCGAGATGCTGAACTGCCTGGTGGAGGATCTGGACATCGTAGAGGGGAACATCGTCCGCAGGGACGGCGGCGCAGTGGAGATGGATCTGTCCCATCTGGCCATGACCGCCCAGTATAACCCGGTCCACTCCGAGCATATCACGGCGGAGAGCACCGCCACCATCCGCTCTAACGCCTATTCCTTCGGCTGTACCTTCGCGGAGGTGGAGGTAGACATCCCCATGTGCAAGGTAACGCTGAAGCGGATCGTCAATATCCATGACTGCGGCAGCCTCATCAACCCCGCCTTGGCGGAGGCACAGGTCCATGGCGGCATGTCCATGGGCATCGGCTACGGCCTTTCCGAACAACTGCTGTTCGACGAAAAGACCGGCAAGCCCCTGAACAACAACCTGCTGGACTACAAGCTGTCCACCGTGATGGACCATCCGGATCTGGAGGCCCTGTTTGTGGAGAACGCGGAGCCGACCTCTCCCTTTGGAACGAAGGCTCTGGGCGAGCCCCCGGCCTGTTCTCCGGCGCCAGCCATCCGCAGCGCTATTTACAACGCCACCGGCGTTTCCATCGACACCACGCCCATCACCCCCCATGTGCTGTACCGCGCATTTAAGGAGGCCGGGCTGATCCATGACGAGAAGGAGGGTGACTGACCATGTATGATATGAAAGCCCTGTATCAGGCCGCCAGTGTGGAGGAGGCCGTGGCGCTCCGGCTGGAGCACCCGGAGGCCCAGATCATCGCCGGCGGCAGCGACGTGCTGGTGCAGATGCGGGAGGGCAAGCGGGCCGGAAAGGCCCTCATCAGCATCCAGGGCTGCCGCGAAATGCGGGGCGTGTCCCTGGATGACCAGGAAAATCTCCGCATCGGCAGCCTCACCACCTTCAGCCACATCACCGCCGATCCCCTGATCCAGCGGTACATCAACGTGCTGGGCGAGGCGGTGGACATGGTGGGCGGCCCCCAGATCCGCAACGCCGGCACCATCGGCGGCAACACCTGCAACGGCGTCACCTCCGCCGACTCCGCCTCCACCCTCCACGCCTGGGAGGCCATCATCGAGATCACCGGCAAAAACGGCGTTCGCCGGGTGCCCATCAAGGATTTCTACCTCAAGGCCGGCGCCGTGGACCTGCGGGCGGAGGACGGCGAGATCCAGACCGCCATTCTCATTCCCAAGGCGTCCTACGACCGGACCTGGGGCCACTATATCAAGTACGCCATGCGCAACGCCATGGACATTGCCACCCTGGGCACCTCCGTCAATGCCCGGCTGAGCCCGGACAAAAAGACCTTTGAGCGGGTGCGCATCGCCTTCGGCGTGGCAGGCCCCGTGCCTCTGCGGGCGCTGAACGCCGAGGCCTTCATCAACGGCAGGGAAGTCACCCTGGAGAATATCCAGCAGTTCGGCCGCACGGTGCTGGAGGATATCCACCCCCGGGATTCCTGGCGGGCCAGCAAGGCTTTCCGGTCCCACATCGCCGTGGAGAGCGCCAAGCGCTGCCTCATCGAGTCCGTGAAGCTGGCAGGAGGTGAGCTGTAATGGCAAAGAATCAGTATCAGCTGGTGACGTTCTTCCTCAACGGCAAGGAAGTGGAGAAAATGGTGGACGTCCGGGCATCTCTGACGGATATGCTCCGCAACGACTTCTCCATGACCTCCGTGAAGAAGGGCTGCGAGGTGGGCGAATGCGGCGCCTGCAACGTGCTCATCGACGGCGAGTGCTACAACTCCTGCCTATACCTGGCCGTGTGGGCCGAGGGCAAGCACATCACCACCCTGGAGGGCCTCATGGGCCCCAACGGCGAGCTGTCCGACATTCAGCAGGCCTTTATGGAGGAAACCGCCATCCAGTGCGGCTTCTGCATCCCGGGCTTTATCATGACGGCGGTGGAGATCCTGGACCGGGGCGTGTACTATGACGACGACCAGCTGCGCAAGCTGCTGTCCGGCCATCTGTGCCGCTGCACCGGGTATGAGAACATCTTCAAGGCCGTGAAAAAGACCATGCTGCGCCGCCTGGGCCGCCTGGACGACCCGTATCTGAATACCTGACCCCTCAAAATCCCCTTATGCTCCCGCATAAGGGGATTTTTTTTGAAATTTTCTGTCAGATTCCGCTGCACCGCGCGTCTAATAAACAGAAAGGAGGGAGGACATGGCCCAGGATATGGAGCAGCTGTACCGCCGCCACTATCAGACGGTGTACCGCTACGCTCTGCGGCTCACCGGCAGCGAACACGCCGCCGAGGAGCTGGCGGCGGAGACCTTTTACCGGGCCATGGTGGCCCTGCCGGATTTCCGGGGCGAGTGCGCCGCCTCCACCTGGCTGTGCCAGATCGCCCGGAACACCTGGACCTCCCTGCGGCGGAAGGAGGGCCGGTGCCAGCCCCTGGACGACACCGCCGCCCTGCCGGACAGCCGGGACTTTGCCGCCGCCTTTGAGGACAAGGACCTGGCCCTGCGCATCCACCGGCTGCTGCACCGGCTGCCGGAGCCGTACCGGGAGGTATTTCTGCTGCGGGTGCTGGGGGAGCTGTCCTTCCGCGACATCGGCAGCCTGTTTGAAAAGGGTGAAAATTGGGCCTGCGTCACCTATCACCGGGCCCGGAAGAAAATCATGGAGCAAATGGAGGGAACGCCATGAAAACCATCGACTGTGCCTTGGCCCAGGATCTGATGCCCCTGTACACCGAGGGGATGCTGAGCCCGGAATCCCGGGAGGCTCTGGAAGAGCACCTGGCCGGGTGCGAAGCCTGCCGCCGGACGGCGGACGAAATGTGCCACCCCCTGCTGGAGCCGCAGTTTCAGGAGGAGGCCCGGCTGCTGCGCCGCCTGCGGCGGCGGCGGAAGGCCCTGTGGGCGGCGGTGATCGTCCTGGCGGCGCTGCTGGTGCTGTCCGGCATTCTGCGGTATGCCGAAGCCCGGTACACCGCCCAGGCCCTGACGCCCCGCCTGACCAGGCTGAGCATTCCCGGCCAGGCCGTCCAGGAGAGCTATACGGCTGAGGACGGCAGCGTAGTCATCCAGAAGGTCCCCAACCAGAAATATCTTTACTACTTTCTCCTGCGTTCCAGCAGCAAGGACATCCCCCTGAAGCTGACGGAGGGAAAGGTCTACGGGTTCTATGACGGGCAGCTTTATCAGCTGAACGCCCAATTCTACATCCACGACACCTCCAAGGGCGTCCTGCCCCTGGGGTATGAGTCCGGCGTGGAGTTCAGCGATCAGGTGGTAAACGGCTGGCTGAACCCGCTGCCCGCTCAGGGGCGGCAGCTGGAGCTGGTGATGGTGCTGGACGAGTACCCGGACTATCTGGATCAGCCCGATCAATTCCTGCTGGAGCTGACGTATCAGCCCGCGGGCTTCGCGGCGTCGCTGCTGCCAGACGGCGACACCGCCCCACGGACGGTGCGGCTGTGGAGCGAATGAAATAGACAAAGCCCCGGGCGGCCATATCTGCCTTCCGCCGTCCGGGGCTCTGTCATGCCTAAAATGGCATTTTCCCGCCCTGCCGTATTGACAATCCCGGCGGATTTTGCTATACTGAATAAAAATCCGTCTGGTTATCTAAATTTTTTTGAGATTCGTTATTCTATTTTGAAAATATCGCTATGGGAGGACGCCATGATCTTCTATACCGCCGACCTCCACTTTCACTATGAGCCCTTCCTGCCCTCCCGTCCCTTCGGCTCCGTGGAGGAAATGGACCGCCAGCTCATCCACCGGTGGAACGAAGCCGTTTCGGAGGAGGACACCGTGTATGTGGTGGGAGACGTGGGCTATAACCGGGGGCTGGTGCCCGGGGACACCCTGTCCCGGCTCCGGGGCCATAAGCACCTGATCCGCGGCAACCACGACACCGGCTTTGAAAACGCCGGGGAGCTGTACCGCTATTTCGAGACCGTCACCGACTTCAACGAGATCGACGACGGAGAGGTCCACATTATCCTCTGCCACTATCCCATTCTCTACCGCAGGCGGGGCTATATGATCCACGGTCACCTGCACCAGGCCCGGGGCCCGGAGTACGGCATGCTGCGCCAGATGCCCCGGGTGCTCAACGCCGGGGTGGACGTGAATTTCTACCGCCCCGTGACCCTTCCCCAGCTCATCGAAAACAACCGCGCCTTCTACAGCGGGGAGAATGATGCCCTGATCCCCCCTCCCCCCCCCCCCCCCGGCGGGTCGGTGACGGCTGGCTGCCGGGCCGGCCGGATTTCCGCCCCCTTCCGTCCCGGCCTGATTCTGATAAGGAGTGACCTATGAAACAGCGTATTCTCGCCCTATTCCTGGCCCTGTGCCTGTGTCTGCCCCTGGCGGCCTGCGGCAAAAAGCAGGGCTACGACCCCCTGGAGGGGGTGCAGACCCGGGTCGTCACCGACTCCGCCGGCCGCCAGGTGGAGATCCCCGCCGATATCCGGCGGGTGGCCCCCAGCGGCTCCACGGCCCAGATGATCCTCATGCCCATTGCCTATGATCTGCTGGCGGGTCTGGCCAGCAGCCCCAGCACGGCCCAGATGCCGTATTTTCCGGAGGAGGTCCGCTATCTGCCCACCTTCGGCCAGTTTTACGGCAGCAAGGCCAACCTGAATATGGAGTCCCTCATCGACGCCCGGCCCCAGATCATCATCGACCTGGGTGACAAAAAGGACAGCATCGCCGACGATATGGACCGTATACAGAAGCAGACCGGCATTCCCACGGTGTTTATCGAGGCAAACCTGGACGATATGGCCGCCGCCTACCGGACCCTGGGGGATATCCTGAACCGGTCCGACATGGCGGAGTCCCTGGCCCAATTCATTGAAAAAACCGTCTCCATGGCCCGGGAGAATTCCGCAAAAATCCCCGAGAATCAGCGGCTCTCCGTACTGTTCGGCACCGGGTCCACGGGCCTTGCCTGCAACGCCGCCGGGTCGGTCCAGGCGGACGTCATCGACCTGGTGGGGGCCGTCAACGCCATTATCCCCCAGGAGGTCAGCAACCGGGGCGGCGGCACCACCGTCAGTCTGGAGGAGGTATACGCCGTGGAGCCGGACGTGATCCTCCTGTCCACCGGCGGCCCCTACGACACCCTGGCCCAGGGGGAGTGGGCGGGCCTGCGGGCCGTGCAGTCCGGGAAATACTACGAGATCCCCGGCCTGCCCTACGACTGGATGAGCTCTCCCCCCTCCGTGAACCGGGTGCTGGGCATCTGGTGGCTGGGGAATCTGCTGTATCCGGAGCTGTACGACTATGACATGGTGCAGGTGGCCCGGGAATACTATGGGCTGTTCTGGCACTATGACCTGACGGAGGAGGAGGCCGAGCATATGCTCAGCCGCTCCACCCTGAAATGAGGAACGCTATGAGGAAAATCTGCCGCGCCCTGGTTCTGTGTATGCTGCTGGTGGCCGCCGGCGCCGCCGCCCAGACCGTGTACTACAGAAAAGAGAGGAACCCATAAATGAGCACCGTATTTCACAATATCCTCCGGGCGGCGGATAAGCGCTATGCCCGGCGGTTTGCGGTGCTGGGGGCTGTTTTCCTGGCGGTGCTGCTGGGATCGCTGCTGGTAGGGCGGTACGCCCTGTCGCCGGGGCAGCTGGTCCACATGCTGTGGACCCGGATCTCCGGCGGGGCGGCGGACTGGCCTATCAGCGATGACAAGGTGGTCTTTGCCGTGCGGCTGCCCCGGGTGGCGGCGGCGGCCCTGGTGGGGGCGGCCCTGGCGGTGTCCGGCGCGGCGTATCAGGGCATGTTCCGCAATCCCATGGTGTCGCCGGACATTCTGGGGGCCTCCACCGGGGCGGGCTTCGGCGCGGCAGTGGCCATCCTGCTGGGGGCGGGCTATTTCGGCATTTCCGCCGCTGCGTTCTGCTGCGGTCTGCTGGCCGTGGCGGCGGCGTGGCTGGTGAGCCGCCTGTCCAGAACAAACCAGACGGTGGCCCTGATTTTAGCGGGCATGATGATCTCGTCCCTGTTTTCGGCGGGAACGTCGTTTGTGAAGCTGGTGGCGGATACCCAGCAGCAGCTGCCCGCCATCACCTATTGGCTCATGGGATCCCTGTCCTCCATCAAGGACAAGGACGTGGTATTTCTGGCCATTCCCGTGGCCCTGGGGATGATCCCCCTGTTTTTCCTGCGGTGGCGGATGAACCTGCTGACCCTGGGGGAGGAGGAGGCCCAGTCCATGGGCGTGAACACCCGGCGGCTGCGGGGCGCGGTGATCGTGTGCGCCACGCTGCTGACCTCCGCCAGCGTGGCGGTGTCGGGCATGATCGGCTGGGTGGGCCTGGTGATCCCCCACTTCTGCCGGATGCTGTTCGGGTACGACTACCGGCGGCTGATCCCCGCCGGGGCCCTGTTCGGAGCGGCATTTCTGCTGGCAGTGGACGACATTGCCCGGCTGGTGACCACCGGAGAACTGCCGCTGGGCATTCTCACGGCCTTTGTGGGCGCGCCGCTGTTTCTGTATCTCATTGCGACGGGAGGTGGACGCCGTGTCCATTGACGTAAGGGAGCTGTCCTTCGCCTACGGGCGGCGGCAGGTGCTGCGGAACGTGACCTTCCGGGCGGAGCCGGGGCAGCTGGCGGCAGTGCTGGGCCCCAACGGGGCAGGCAAGAGCACCCTGTTCCGGTGCATTCTGGGCTTTCTGCCCAGATACCGGGGAGACATTGCCCTGTGCGGCCACGCTCTGCGATCCCTGGACCGCAGAGCTCTGGCCCGTCTGGCGGCGTATATCCCCCAGACCAGCGCGCCGGTATACAACTACACCGTCCGGGACACGGTGCTGATGGGGGCGGACCCCTTTCACGCGCCGGGACGGCGGCAGCAGGAGACGGCGGACCGGGCCCTGGAGCAGCTGGGCATTCAGGACCTTTGGGACCGGGGCGTCAACGAGATCTCCGGCGGCGAGCGGCAGCTGGCCCTGATTGCCCGGGCCATGGCCCAGCAAGCCAGGATCCTTCTGATGGACGAGCCCACCGCCAGCCTGGACTACGGCAACCAGTTCCGGCTGCTGCGGCAGGTGCGGGCTCTGGCGGACAGCGGGTACACGGTGCTGCTGTCCACCCACAATCCGGAGCACGCCTTCCGGTTTGCCACCCACGCCCTGGTTTTGCAGGACGGCGGCGTCCGGGCCTGGGGCCCGGTGAAGGAGACCCTGACGGAGGAGCTGCTGCGGGATATGTACCGCATTCCCCTGACGGTGGCGGATATTCCCCTGGCCGGAGGGCCGGCGAAGGGGTGCGTATACGGGGAATAAAACGTATAGAACCCTGAAGGGGTTGACAAACGGAAACCACACGCTATAATAGGGTACACAGGTGTCATGACACCTGTGTACCCTATTACTTTACATATGCGAGGTCAATGCTATGGAAGCGGTTCGCAAATTCCTGGCCCGGAAGAACATCGTGTTCTCGGCCAGGCGGTACTTTATCGACGCCATGGGCGCCATGGCCCAGGGGCTGTTCTGCACCCTGCTGGTGGGGACCATCCTCAACACCATCGGTCAGCAGCTTCATATCGGGTTTCTGACGGAGGTGATCGTCACCCTGGGCAAGGGGGAGGGCGCCGTGACGTATACCATCGGCGGCCTGTGCTCCGCTATGGTGGGCCCGGGCATGGCGGTGGCCATCGGACGGGCGCTGGAGGCGCCGCCCCTGGTGCTGTATTCCCTGATTCCCGTGGGCTTTGCCACCAACTATATGGGCGGGGCCGGAGGGCCTCTGGCGGTGCTGTTCGTGGCGATTCTGGCGGCCGAGATCGGCAAGGCCGTCAGCAAGGAGACGAAGATCGACATTCTGGTGACACCTATCGTCACCGCTCTGGCGGGCATCGGCATTGCCGCCCTGATCGCCGCACCCATTGGTACGGCGGCCAGCGCCGTGGGCCGGTTCATCATGTGGGCCACGGAGCTGCAGCCCTTCTTCATGGGCATCATCGTATCTGTGGTCATCGGCGTGGCGCTGACGCTGCCCATCTCCTCCGCCGCCATCTGCGCAGCCCTGGGGCTGACGGGGCTGGCCGGCGGCGCTGCCGTGGCAGGCTGCTGCGCCCAGATGATCGGCTTTGCCGTGATGAGCTTCCGGGAAAACCGGTGGGGCGGTCTGGCGGCACAGGGCCTGGGTACCAGTATGCTGCAAATGGGCAACATCGTCCGCAACCCCCGGGTGTGGATCCCGCCCACGCTGGCCTCCGCCATTACGGGGCCTATTGCCACCTGCCTGTTCCGCCTGGAGATGAACGGCGCGGCGGTATCCAGCGGCATGGGCACCTGCGGCCTGGTGGGCCAGATCGGCGTATACACCGGCTGGGTCAGCGATGTGGCCGCCGGGGTCAAGGCCGGCATCACCGGCATGGATTGGCTGGGGCTGGTGCTGATCTCCTTCGTGCTGCCGGCGGTGCTCACATGGCTGCTGGCCCTTCCCCTGCGGAAATGGAAATGGATCAAGGAGGGCGACCTGGCCCTGGACCTGTAAAGCCTGCAAGCGGCGTCTCTCCCGGGAGAGGCGCCGCTTTTTTCTTCTATGGGAAACGCCGCTTGCAAACCGGGACGTCCCGGGGTAAAATGGGACAAAAGGGGGAGGGGATGCATATGCAGCCGGGGATCATGGAGCTGGATCTTCACGGAAAAAACACCTACCAGGCCCGGGTGGCCATCGACGCGGCCCTGCGCCGCTGCGGCGGCGGGGTATACCGCCTGCGGCTGATTCACGGATACCACAGCGGCACGGCCCTGCGGGACCTGTGCCGGGAATACGCCGGACACCCCCGGGTGCTGCGGCTGGTGACCGGCAGCGGCTCCACGGAGCTGGTGCTGCGGGAATTTTAGGGGAGAAAGCGGATGTGTGCCGCCTGCGAAAAAGTAACATTTGCCTTTTGCGGGAATGTATGCTATGCTGGGGAGGCGTTGGGCCGGAAACCCGGCGCCACTACGGGAAAAGAGGGAAAGCATCATGAAAACTTATCAGGAAATGACCCTTGCGGAGCGGCAGGCGGAATATGCCGCCCTGTGCAGGACCCACCAGGAGCAGAAGGCCCTGGGGCTGGACCTGAATATGGCCCGGGGAAAGCCCGGCCGGGAGCAGCTGGATATGGTCATGGAGATGTACAACATCCCCCTGACTGCCGACGACTTCATCACCGATGGCATTGATGCGCGAAATTACGGCTATGTGGCGGGTATTCCCATTGCCCGGAAGCTGTTTGCAGACCTTCTGGGCTGCAAGCCCGGCCAGGTCATCGCCGGAGGAAACTCCTCCCTGGAGTTGATGTTCGACGCCGTGTCCAAGGCGTATACCCACGGCCTGCTGCACAGCGAGAAGCCCTGGGGCAAGCTGGACCGGGTGAAGTGGCTGTGCCCGGTGCCGGGATACGACCGGCATTTTAAGGTGACGGAGTCCTTCGGCATGGAGCTGATCCCCGTGACCATGACGGAGAACGGGCCGGATATGGACCAGGTGGAGCGGCTGATCCGGGACCCGGAGGTCCGGGGTATGTGGAACGTGCCCAAATACTCCAATCCCACGGGCATCATCTATTCCGACGAAACCATTCGCCGGCTGGCCGCCATGAAGCCCGCCGCGCCGGACTTTATGCTCATGTGGGACAATGCCTACTGCGTCCACGAGCTGGAGGGGGATTTCGTGCCCTTCCCGGACATTCTGTCCCTGTGCGCGGAGTACGGCAACGCCGACATGGTGTATGAGTTTGCCTCCACCAGCAAGATCACCTTCCCCGGGGCGGGCATCGCCTGCGGCGCGGTCAGCGAGGCCAACGTGGAATACTTCAAGAATCTGCTGAACATCCAGATCATCAGCTACGATAAGATGAACCAGCTGCGCCATGTGCGGTATCTGAAGGATAAGGAGACCACCCTGGCGCTGATGCGGCGTCACGCGGCCATTCTGGGGCCCAAGTTCCGCACGGTGGAGAACGAGCTGGACCGCCATCTGGCCCCCTGCGGCATCGCCCGGTGGAGCCATCCCAAGGGCGGCTATTTCGTCAGTCTGGACGCCATGCCCGGAACCGCCAAGCGGACGCTGGAGCTGTGCCGGGACGCCGGCGTCACCATGACCGCCGCCGGGGCCACCTTCCCCTACGGCGTGGACCCCCAGGACAGCAACATCCGCATTGCTCCGTCCCTGCCGCCCATCCACGAGCTGGAGCAAGCCATCGCCATTCTGTGCGACTGCCTGCGTATGGCGGCCCTGGAAAAGCTGGGCGTATAAGACGATCAGCTCAGCGCCGCACCCGGAAGGATGCGGCGCTGAGCTTGTCAAGAATCCGTTTTGTCAGGCCGCCCCCGGCAGATTCGGCTGCCGGGGGCAGCTACTCCGCCAGGAAGCCCAGCTGCCGCAGGCGGTCCGTCAGCTGACGGTAGGCCTGCTCATCGGGGCAGGACAGGGTATGCAGATGGACGCCCTCCGTCAGCTGGGACAGGGGCGCGGCCCCCTTCATGCGGTTCATGAACTGCTCCACATCCAGGCGGCTGTGCAGGTGCAGCGGCGCAGACAGCTGGCCGTATACCGGGTGGTCCACAATGACGTCGATGACCGTGCAGCCGCAGTCCACCATGGCGTTGAGCTCGTCCCGGGTACCCGCGCCGTCGTGGCGGCAGGCCACCTGGCGCACCGTGCCGTCTCCGGGGGCGGGGATCACATAGCCCCGGGCGGTGGCGGTGATGGCCTGGCCTCCGGCCCGCAGCAGGGCCACGTCCCCCACAATGATCTGGCGGCTGACGCCCAGCTCCCGGGCCAGGACAGTGGCGCTGATGGGCTGCTGTGCTTCATGGAGCCGGGTGCTGATCCGGCTCCGTCGTTGTTTGGCGGTCATTTGAGAGAGCCCCCTTTCTGTTTTTCCCCTATCATACACCATGACGGCGCCGGATGGCAAGTGTTTTTGCCAAAGTAATCCCCGGCCCCATCTGCCCCCTTGACAGAAGCGCCGCCGGATGGTACACTATCCGTATATAAAGAATACAATGCGCAAGTGCCTGTGCCGCCGGTTGGGCGGCGCGGGAGAATAGTGAATCAGGTGTGAATCCTGAACGGTACCGCCGCTGTATACGGGGAGGCCGCGCACATGGGACGAAAGTCCGTCACTGGGAAACCGGGAAGACCGTGCGCCGCTGCTGATCCGCCAGTCAGAAGACCTGCTTGCCGCTATGCTGTCCCCGCTGCGCGCCCTACGGCGGAGGATGGGTCCGATCGCGGGAAACCGGCCGCGCCAATGGAGCATTGGCGCGGTTTTTTTGCAAGCCTGAGCGCGGCACAGCCGCAGCTTTCCACGGGGCGGGCAGGGGCAGCCACTCCCGCCCGCCCCCTACCTCATTTTCTGTCAGGAGGACGAACAAATGCTTATCAACTGGTTCCGGGACCAGGATCACCTGGTCTATATCAACGGCGAGACCCAGCTGGCCCAGCTGGAGAAAACCCTGCGCTTTCCCGGCCTTCAGGAGGCGGCAGAGGCCCTGCGGGACAACCCCAACCCCGAGGGCTACACCATCAAGGGGCCCAAGCGCACCTGCGGCCGCCTGTTTGTGCCGGATCTGACCTTCGGCAAGCACATTGAAATGGGCGAGAACGTGTTTTTCTACATGGGCGAGATGGCGGAGTGCTATGTCATCTATTGGCCCGGCAAGCCTGTAACGGAGGTGCACCATGGAGAAGCGTGAGGCCCTGTCCACCAAGCCCGAGGAGTGCCGCTACTCCTTCTTCCAGCACACGGCCTGCGAGTTCTTTCCCTGCCACGAGACGGCCCATCCGGAGGATTTCAACTGCCTGTTCTGCTACTGTCCTCTGTATGCCCTGGGCGACCGGTGCGGCGGCAACTTCCGGTATGTCGGCGATGGCATCAAGGATTGCAGCGCCTGTCTCCTGCCCCACGGGCGGAAAAGCTACAGCTATGTCACCGGGAAGTTCGGCCAGATCGCGGAGCTGGCCAAAAAGAACCGCCATACGGAAGAATAAACAGCTTGTCAAAAATCCTTTTTGACAAGCTGAAAAGCATTTTCAAAACTTTCATAAAAGTTCTGAAAATGCGGTGAT
>ERZ773114.2282-NODE-2282-length-18234-cov-4.596182_pt1 | contig 18234 bp, 17 predicted proteins | sample MGYA00580564_ERZ773114 | MGnify/ENA primary metagenome ERZ773114 (study PRJEB29015, sample SAMEA2737836) | human gut metagenome | biome: human gut; feature: human-associated habitat; material: faeces | place: China | collected 2012 ... | reverse complement strand
TTGTCCGCAAGGGCAAGGTTCGCCGCGCAAAGCTGTTCTACCTGCGTGGCCGTACGGGCAAGGCTGCCAAGGTCAAGAGCGATATTTGATCATCCCCGATTTGAAACCGGGAGAAAAGGGACAACTTGTTGTCCCTTTTTTCTTTATCAAAAATTCGCAGAAATGCATTGCAAACGCTGCATTTTTGCGCTATCATCGGGGTAGTAATGCAAAACCGGAAGGTGAGGTGCATCGGATATGGAAACCCAAAATACGACCACTGCACAGGAACCAAAGCCTGTGCGCGGGCAGGGCGTGCTGGAATGGTACGAAGCACTCATTTCGGCCGCGCTGGTGCTGGTGCTGGTCTTCTCGTTCTTTTTCCGCATCATTCAGGTGGACGGCAGCTCCATGGTGCCCACGCTGGTCAATGGGGACAAGCTGATCGTCTGGGGCGCGGGCTACACGCCCCAGCGCGGGGACGTGGTGATCGTGGACAGCTATACTTCCTACGGCAAACCGCTGGTCAAGCGGGTCATTGCCAAAGGCGGCGACACCATCTCCATCGACTACGATGCCGGAACTGTGGAAGTAAACGGGGAGCTGCTGCAGGAGGACTACATTGCAGCCCCCACCCATCTGGGTTATGACGTGGAGTTCCCGTATACGGTGCCGGAGGGCACGGTGTTCGTGATGGGCGACAACCGCAACGAGTCGCTGGACAGCCGCTCTTCCTACGTCGGCTGCATTGACGAACGCGATATTCTGGGCAAGGTGCTGCTGTGCTTTTTGCCCGTTTCGGATTTTGGAGTGGTAAAGTAACATGAACGAAATGGATACTCGGTTTGCAAACCAATTCAATATTCAGTGGTTCCCGGGCCACATGACCAAGACCCTGCGCATGATGGAGCAGGAGATCCAGCATGTGGACGCCAGCCTTGTGCTGCTGGACGCGCGCATCCCGCTTTCCAGCCTGAACCCGGAGATCGAGCGCATCACGGCCCGCAAGCCGAAACTATACGCGCTGAACAAGGCCGATCTGGCAGACCCGGCTGTAACGGAAGAATGGATCAAGTATTTCCGTGCGGCAGATGCCGGCTGTGTGGCTATCAGCGCCAAGCAGAAGGGCGGTGCCAATGCGGTAAAGGCTGCCATTGAAAAAGAACTGGCGGGCCTGCTGGAACGCCGCCAGAACCGCGGCATGGGCGGTGCCAAAACACAGGTGATGCTGTGCGGCATCCCCAATGTGGGCAAATCCACCTTCATCAACACCTTTGCAGGCTCTGCCCGCGCCAAGGCGGCAGACCGCCCGGGCGTGACCAAGGGCAAACAGTGGGTCAGCACCGACAAATTTGATCTGCTGGATATGCCCGGCGTACTGTGGAAGAAGTTTGACTCCAAGACCATTGCGTCCAATCTGGCCTTTATCGGCTCCATCAAGGATGAGATCCTTCAGACAGAAGAACTGGCATCCGAGCTGGTGGATTTTATAAACCGATCTTATCCGGGAGTGCTGGAAGAAAAGTATGCGATAGAGCATTCCGATGATAAGTTTGAAGTTCTTGAGAAGATTGCCCAGAGCAGACATTGTCTGGTACGGGGAAATGAATTTGATACAGAGAAGGCGGCAGCCATCTTATTAGATGATTTCCGCAACGGACGGCTTGGCAGGATCACCCTGGAAGTTCCGGAGGCAGTATGAGGAAAATTATAAAGGAACTGGCAGGATGGCTGGTATATATTGTGATTGTTGTTATCATTGCATGGGGATTTGTAACCTTTGTAGCACAGAGGACGCAGGTAAGCGGGGCTTCTATGGAGACGACATTGTCTGACGGGGATCAACTGATCGTTGATAAAATTTCTTATCAGTTCCGGGAACCGGAAAGATTTGAGATCATTGTATTTCCTTATCAATATGAAGCAGGTACATACTATATCAAGCGGATCATCGGACTGCCGGGGGAAAGTGTGCGGATCGATGAGGATGGATTTATTTATATCAATGGCGAAAAGCTGCAGGAATCATATGGAAAAGAAGTGATGCGGGATCCGGGACTGGCAAAAGACGGGATACAGCTTGGAGCAGATGAATATTTTGTGCTGGGTGATAACCGGAACGACAGCATGGACAGCCGTATGGCGGAAGTGGGACCGATTGCGGGAGAAAGGATCATAGGACGTGCGTGGCTTCGCATCTATCCGTTTGATCAGATCGGTTTTTTAAAACATGGCTCATGACAATAGATTTGCCTGCGGAAGGTGTAGTCTATTGTAAAAAATACAGACAGCAGAAATGGAAGTGTCAGAGATGGAAGAACGAAAAATAGGACAGATCAAAGAGGAATTAAAGGCGGCAACGGAAGCAATGCTGCCTTCTTTTATTATGGCATATGAGTCAGATGAGAGAAGTGGTGTCATAAAACTTGTAGAGCAGGCAAAAAAAAGACTGCAGAAATTAGAGGAAGAACGAAAAAGAATCTGGAAACTGCAGGAATACGAACGAAAATATGGTCAGTACACCTATATCTGTGGGATTGATGAAGTGGGAAGAGGACCGCTTGCCGGTCCTGTTGTTGCCGGGGCAGTGATCCTGCCGAAAGACTGTGATATTCTTTATATCAATGATTCTAAGAAACTTACGGCAGCAAAGCGGGAGGAACTCTATGATGAAATCATGGAGAAGGCGGTTGCAGCAGGGATCGGAATGGTATCCCCGCAGCGGATCGATGAGATCAATATTCTGCAGGCAACCTATGAAGCGATGCGCGAGGCTATAAGCAAATTAGAACCGGCACCCGATATATTATTAAATGATGCGGTGACGATACCGGAAGTTACCATTCCACAGGTACCGATCATCAAAGGAGATGCAAAAAGTATTTCGATTGGTGCAGCGAGCATTATCGCAAAGGTGACAAGGGACAGGCTGATGGTAGAATATGATCAGATCCTGCCGGAATACGGGTTTGCGTCAAATAAAGGGTATGGTTCGGCAGAGCATATTGCGGCATTGAAGAAATATGGTCCTTCCCCGATCCACCGCAGAAGTTTTATCCATAATTTTATAGAGGAATAAAGTGTCAGACTTTTTGGAATGAGGGTTTGTTATGCAGATCAGAGATATGTTGGGGCAGTACAGCCAGAATGTCAAAAATGGAACAGAGGAGCTTATGAGTGCGCAGGGAACGCAGAAACTTGTGTCGTCCATGCAGGAATTAGAACCGGGAAGCACGTTTGAGGGAACGGTTAACAGTGTCAAAAACGGTAAGGTTGTTTTAGCACTTGGAAACGGGCAGACGATCACGGCGAGGCTGGATGGAAAAGTGTCCATTCAGCCGGGTGAATCCATGTTTTTTCAGGTTCGTTCGAATGACGGGACGACGATCGCACTCCGTCCCTATGTCCAGGCGGGCAATATCAATAATCCGATTTTGTTAAATGCGCTGACTGCGGCTGGAGTTCCGGCAACAGAGCGGAATATCACAATGGTGGATTCCATGATGAAAGAGCAGATGTCGATCAGCAGACAGAGTATCCTTGACATGGGCAGAGTCGTTGGAAGCAATCCGAATGTCAATGTAAATACAGCCGTCCTTATGACAAAGATCGGATTGCCGGTCAGTGCGGAAATGGCATCACAGTTTGAAAATTATATGGTGGATCAGCATGCGATCGTGGATGAGATGGATCTTGCAATGAACCAGCTTGGACGTCTTTTAGGAGATGCAGATTTAGGAGAAGAACAGTCCTTTGAATTATATGGAAAGGTTTTAGACATTTTAAACGGAGAGGGAGAAACGTCGGCACAGACGACGGACGGATTGCAGCAGAACGATACAGGAACGATGGTAAATGCCGGTGAGAATATAGAGACGGAAGCGGCAGTGCAGCAGAGCAAAGATGGTGCTGCTGCAGAAGGTGTGCAGAAACAGGTACAGCAGCAGAATACGAAAGACCTGATTTCAATGGGAGCAGCCGGGCAGGAACAGAGTGCCAGTGTGGCAGAAAACACAGAAAATATTGTGGGGGAGCAGACAGCGGGAAATGCAGCGCAGAGTATGCAGACAGGCATAGATGCAGCGGACGTTTTGAAAAATACACAGGCGGATACGGCCGTAGATTTCAAAAATGTGCAGGGACAGACGGACACCTTAGAGCAGATCTTAGACCAGAACGGTCTGGATCATTTAAAACGTTTATTGCAGAATATACCGACGCTCACCGGAAATACAGATCTTTTTGAAGTGCAGGAAGAGGAAGATGTATTTGTGGACACAATGTCGGGGGACGATGCAGGTAAGAAGGCATTTGAACTTGCACAGGCAGAACCGGAAGTGACATTAAAGCAGTCCATGACGGCGGAAGATTTCCTGAATACGCTTCGTGATGCGTTAAAACAGAATCAGGAGTATGGATTTGCCGGAATGACAAAGCTGTTTGGAAGTAAGGAATTTGCTGCAATCTTAAAGAACCGTGTCGAAAAACAGTGGCTGCTTGAACCGGAACAGCTGAAAGAAGCATCAAAAGTAAGCGACCTTTATGAGCGGCTGGATCACCAGATGAAACAGATGGAAAATGTGATGAAAGCTGCCGGAGTCACACAGAATTCCTTTGTACAGACGGCAGCAGATATCCGCAGTAATATAGAATTTATGAATCAGATTAACCAGGTCTACACATATGTACAGCTTCCGCTCAAATTGTCAGGGCAGAATGCATCGGGAGATCTGTATGTATACACAAACAAAAAGAATCTGAATGATCCGGAAGCGGAACTGACTGCATTTTTACATTTGGATCTTGAAAACTTAGGTTCCACGGATGTTTCCATACGCATGAAAGATAAAAATGTAAAGACGAATTTTTACATTGCGGATGACGCGTCCTATGACCTGATCGAAAAACATCTTCCGGTGTTGGAAAAACGGCTGGCACAGAAGGGGTACCGATGCAGCATTACGATGTCAAAAGAAGAAAAAAAGGTTGAATTTGTGGAAGATTTCCTGCAGCGGGACATGCCACAGGCAGGAACGCTTCACAGATATTCGTTTGATGTGCGTGCATAGACAGCGCAGGAGGCAGATATGTGGTTTGATGGAAAAAACAAAGAACAGGAGAAAAAACAAAAAACTGCAGTAGCGGTGGCATATGAGCCGGGGGATGCGGCACCAAAGATTTTAGCAGCGGGAAAAGGCGAGGTCGCAGAGCGTATCATTGAAAAGGCAAAAGAAAATGATGTACCGTTTTATCAGGATAATAAGTTAGCCGAAACACTCTCAAAACTGCAGATCGGGGATACGATACCGCCGGAGCTCTATGATGTTGTGGCAGAGATTCTGGTGTTTGTGGATGATATGGATAAGATGAAAGCTAAATTAAGCAGGGCAGGGTTACTTTGATCAGATCTTGTTTTTGATGCACTGGAAATGTAAAATAAAATAGTATAAAAACGGGGGAGAAAGTACGGAGAAAGTAAACAGGCGTGCAGTGGGGACTGCATATGAAAAGATGGCAGGTGAATATTTAAAAACACAAGGATATGAGATCCTGCAATATAATTTCCGCTGCCGTATGGGCGAGATCGACATCATTGCAAAAGATCACGGATATCTTGTATTTATAGAGGTAAAATACCGCAGAGACAAAAGCTGCGGACATCCGGCGGAGGCAGTAACACCAAGAAAGCAGCGTACGATCAGCAAAGTTGCATCGTATTATCTGCTGACCCATGGATGCGGGATGGATACGCCGTGCCGTTTTGATGTTGCGGCGGTGTCCGGTGATGGGGTGGAACTCATAAAGAATGCGTTTGAGTATCAGGGGTATCTTTAGAAAAAAAACAGGAAGGGCAACAGTGTGAATCTAAAAAAGAAAAATAATGACATTGTGTTAGAAGGAGTATGGTGTGAAAATGGAGCGGGCAGCACATTACCGCTCCTTAAATATCCACTGCTTGAGCAGACGGGTATCGTAGAACATTGTTTTACCACACGGATTGGTGGTGTGAGTAAAGGGATTTATGAATCCCTGAATTTAAGTTTTACGCGCGGGGATGAGGATGCAGCCGTAAGAGAAAATTTCAGGCGGCTCGCCGGCGCAATGGAAACAGATGTTTCAAAGTTTGTGTTTACCGATCAGACACACACGACAAATGTGCGCAGGGTGACGGCGGAGGATGCCGGAAAAGGGATTGTAAAAGAGAGGGATTATACGGATATTGACGGACTGATCACAAACGAACCGGGACTTGTACTCTCGACGTTTTATGCAGACTGCGTGCCGTTATACTTTGTGGATCCGGTGCACCGTGCGATTGGCATGAGCCATTCCGGCTGGAAGGGAACGGTCGGAAAAATGGGAGCGGCCACGATCACAGCGATGAAACGTGAATTTGGCACGGAGGCGAAAGATTTAGTCTGTGCCATCGGTCCGTCCATCTGCCAGGACTGCTATGAGGTCAGTGAGGATGTCGCAGATGCTTTTAAAGAGGCGTTCCCGGGGCATGCAGATGAGATCTTGCTCGATAAGAAAAATGGCAAGTACCAGCTTGATCTCTGGAGGGCGAACGAGATCGTCCTGACAGAAGCAGGAGTTTTAAAAGAAAAGATCGCAGTCACGAACATCTGCACCTGCTGTAACCCGGATCTTCTGTTTTCCCACCGTGCAAGCCATGGAAAACGCGGAAATCTTGGCGCGTTTATTTATCTGAGAAACGCATAAATACAATGAACGCAAACAGTCATTGGAATATAAAATAAAAAAGAGGAAAAGAAAAAATGGAAAAGAAAAATTATATTGATTATATCGTGGAAGAGACAAAAAAGATCCTTGCGATCGACAGTCCGTCCGGCTACACCAAAGAGGTGGCAGAGTATGTCTTAGGCGAATACCGTGCATTGGGATATGAGCCAAAACTTACCGTAAAGGGCGGCGTCCTTGTCGCATTGGGCGGCAAAAATAAAGAGGATGCCGTGATGTTAGAGGCACATATTGACACCTTAGGTGCGATCGTAACGGAGATCAAGTCAAACGGAAGATTAAAGGTATCTCCGATCGGTGGTATGAATGCCAATAATGCAGAGGCGGAAAACTGCCGTGTGGCAACCAGATTTTCCGGTACATTTGAGGGAACCTGCCAGCTTTCAAACGCTTCCGTCCATGTGAACGGGGATTACAGTGATACCAAGCGAAGCTGGGATGAGATGGAGATCGTGCTTGATGAAAAAGCAGATTCCAGGGAAGAAACAGAAAAACTTGGCATTATGGCAGGGGATTTTGTATGTTTTGATCCGCGCACCACAGTGACAAAAACCGGTTATATCAAGAGCCGTTTCTTAGATGATAAATTAAGTGTCGGCATTTTACTTGGATATGCAAAATATTTAAAAGAAGAAAATATCACAACGGAGCGTATGGTATACCAGCATATCACAGTTTACGAGGAAGTCGGACACGGCGGTGCGGCATCTATCCCGGAGGGAGTGACAGAGGTGATCTCCGTGGATATGGGATGCGTGGGAGACGGACTTTCCTGCAAAGAAACACAGGTTTCCATCTGCGCAAAAGACAGCAGGGGACCTTACAATTATGATGTAGTCACAGGTCTGATCAAAGCTGCAAAAGACAACGATCTTGATTTTGCCGTGGACGTTTATCCATACTACGGTTCAGATGCGGATGTGGCACTGACGGCAGGTTATGATGTGCGCCACGGTCTGATTGGCGCAGGAGTGTATGCCTCCCACGGATACGAGAGAAGCCATAAGGACGGCGTGAAAAATACATTTGAGTTACTGCGCGCTTATTTGGGTTAAAGAATCGGGCGTACATTTTTACAGGAACTTTGAGCAGGCTTCATAAAATCTTCATAATATCATAGGATTATCTTTATTGTATCAGCAGATACCCCGTGTTATAGTGACCGTATGATAGAAAATAGTACGGTTAGTACAGACAGGGGGTATCTGATTGATACAGTTAAATTATCGTGATTCCAAACCGATCTACGAACAGATCAAGGATGGACTCAGAAAACTTGTAATATCAAATTCTCTTTCTGCGGATGAAAAACTGCCATCGGTCCGGGAACTTGCGGCGAAGCTTGCAATCAACCCGAACACGATCCAGAAAGCATACCGGGATTTGGAAAGTGAAGGCTATATTTATACGGTCACTGGAAAAGGAACTTTTGTTGCAGAACGAAAAGAAGTTTATGACGCGAGGGCGAAAGAGTTACTGACAGAATTTGATGAGATCGTGGAAGAATTATTCTTTTTGTCTGTAAAGGAAAAGGAATTGGTCGAACGTATGGATAATCTGGCAGAAGGGAAGGTGGATCAATGATACAGGTAAATCATCTGGAAAAGTCTTTTGAGGGATTTCATGCATTGAAAGGCGTGGACATGCATGTGGAAAAAGGTGCGATCTATGGACTGGTCGGACCGAACGGAGCAGGAAAATCGACACTGATCCGCCATATTACAGGGGTGTATAAACCGGATGCAGGAGAAGTCCTCATTGCGGGGGAACCGGTGTATGAGAATAAAAAAGTAAAAGCGAAATTTTCTTATATCCCGGATGAAATATTTTATTTTATGCAGGCAGACACGATGGAAATGAAGCGTTTTTATCAGGGGATTTATCCCACATTTGATGAAAAACTTTTTTACCGTCTTCAGGAGTTCTTTCCGAATATTGACGTAAAAAGAAGTATTCGCCGTCTGTCAAAAGGTATGCAGAAACAGGTTGCTTTCTGGCTTGCAATTTGTGCAAAGCCGGAACTGATGATCTTAGATGAGCCGGTAGACGGTCTTGATCCGGTTATGCGCAGACAGATCTGGAGCATCATCATGTCGGAAGTTGCGGAAAATCAGATGACAGTTCTGGTATCCTCCCATAATTTAAGAGAGTTGGAGGATGTCTGTGATCATGTCGGCATTATGCATCAGGGAACGATCATGATCGAGCGGTCTTTAAGCGATCTGCAGGGCAGCGTATCAAAAATCCAGGTTGCATGCCAGAATGGTGTGCCGAAGCTGCCGGAAGAATTTGAAGTCCTTCATATGTCTAATACGGGACGTGTATACACGCTGATCGTAAAAGGAGATCCGGAAGATGCCAAAAAAGCTTTAGCGTCAGCAGATCCGGCAATCGTGGATGTCCTTCCACTGACATTGGAAGAAATATTTATCTATGAAATGGGAGGTGCTGATTATGAAGTCAAAGACATCCTCTTTTAATACAACGATATTTAAAAAGAATCTTACACATCACTGGCCGATCTGGATCGTATACCTGTGCTATCTGATCGTGGTAGTGCCGCTCAGTATCTGGCTTTATGCAAATAATGAGAGTAATTATATCGGAAACGTTCCGCTTACACAGAAACAATATTATGTGATCGGATCAGCGTTAGCAGGTGCAGGATCAGTGGTGCCGGTATTTATAGCAGCAGCGGCGGCGGCACTGGCAGTATTTTCTTACTTATATAATCCGCGGAATGCCAATATGATACACTCACTGCCGTTAGACAGGCGGGAACTTTATATCACCAATTATGTTTCCGGTTTTGTTTTTCTGTTTGTCCCGGAACTGATTGCATTTATTGCCGGTGTACTGGTCTGCCTGGCAAACCAGATTACCTGTATCCAGTATCTGTTTTACTGGTTTTTATACATGGCAGGCGTATCTTTTTTCGCATATGCGCTCGCTGTATTCGTGGCTATGCTGACGGGAAATATTTTTGCCATGCCGTTTTATTATCTGGCAGTCAATTATCTATGGATCGGCTGTATGAAGATGGTGCAGAATATATCAAGCCTGATCTGTTACGGTGTATCAGATACATGGACTTCGAGTCAGACCAGTAGATTGTCACCGCTTGATTATCTGATCCGTAATCTGGTTATGGGAGTAAAATACGATAAGGACTATGTGCAGGCAGTTGGAGTTACGATCAGTGGCGGAAAAACAGTTGCAGTTTATGCTGTGGCAGCAGTTGTGATCACGGTTTTTGCGTACTTTTTATATAAAAATCGTAAAATCGAAACAACCGGAGACGTAGTCAGTATTACAGCTTTAAGACCGGTATTCCGCTGGATATCCGGTATCTGTGGCGGCGGACTGATCGCACTTGCCGTATCTGCGCTGGTACTTGAATATATCAAAGTGAATGAATTTATCAGCCTTATGATTTTTATGGTCATTTTTGGAAGCATCTGTTTTTTTGCGGCAGAAATGGTTTTGCAGAAGAATTTCCGTGTACTGTGCAAAAAAAGAATTGCAGAGTGGGCTGGTTTTGTGGCGGTTGTGCTGATATTACTGACCTGTTTCCGCGTGGATGTCTTTGGCATTGAGCGCAAGATCCCGGATGCATCTGAGATTGAAGCTGCATTTGTGAATATGGATTATCCGGTCTGTGTTTCAAAAGAGCAGATCCCGGAAGTACTGGAATTACAGGAACAGTGTATTGACAGCAAAGATGAATATTTATCTGTCTATAAAAAGGGAAAAAATTATTATTATACATCGTTCCGGTATTACATGAAGGATGGCTCTGTGTTTGAGCGGAGATATCCGGTTTCTGTTACGGAGGAGGCATTAAAAGACAAAAATTCAGTTGCATTTAAACTGACTGCCCTGGAGACAGATCCGGATAACATGATGAAACAGGTTCTTGGAAACGGATATAAAGAGAATGATTATTATTCCGGATATTTAACTGTCTATAAGGAAGATGGTGAATCGGATGTATATACGTTTTCCAGACAGGAAAGCGCTGTTCTGCGGGACGCTGTTGAACAGGATGTGAGAGAGGGCAATTTTGATTATTACCAGCTTCCGGCGGTTTATAAGGATGGACAGGACGAGATGTATACCAATTCATTTTCGATTTCTTATTATGGAAAAGGAAATGATTACCAGACCTGGGATTACTATTATAATTATTATGATTACCGGAATGCACGAAATGATAATGTTGCGCCTGGCGATGCATCCGGAAACAGTTATATCCAGTTTGGACCGAAGTGTGAAAATACGGTAAAGGCATTGGAAAAGATGGGTGTGCTCAGTGACACCTGGCATCTGTATAATTATGATGAGCTTGATGAGATCCAGAAAAAGACAGGTGTGACAGAATAAATCAAAAATTCGAGAAATGTTCTGTAAAAGCCCCGCAATGGAAAATATCTTTACAAGAACCACAGGATATTGTAAAATCAAAATAATGTTCAGAGCGTAGTATCAGCCGCTCATGAAGTGAATGAGATTTGAGAATAAAAGGAGTACAGGAAATTATGAGTAAACCCGTAGTGGCGATCGTGGGTCGTCCGAATGTTGGAAAATCGACGTTGTTTAATGTGCTTGCAGGCGAGCGGATTTCCATCGTAAAGGATACACCGGGCGTGACCAGAGACAGGATCTATGCGGATGTGACCTGGCTGGATTATCATTTTACCATGATCGATACCGGTGGTATTGAACCGGACAGTAAAGATATTATTTTATCCCAGATGCGTGAGCAGGCAGAGATTGCGATCGCAACTGCGGATGTGATCATTTTTTTGACAGACGTGAGACAGGGACTGCAGGATTCGGATTCCAAGGTGGCAGATATGCTGCGCCGTTCCGGAAAGCCGGTTGTTTTAGTTGTCAACAAAGTGGACAGTTTTGAAAAATTTATGCCGGATGTGTATGAGTTTTATAATCTGGGTATCGGGGATCCGTATCCGATTTCTGCATCCTCCATGTTAGGACTTGGAGATATGCTTGACGAGGTGGTAAAGAATTTCCCGGAATACAACAAAGATGAGGCGGAAGATGAGAGACCGAAGGTTGCGATCATCGGAAAACCAAATGTTGGAAAGTCATCCCTGATCAATAAACTTGCACAGGAGGACCGTGTGATCGTGTCCGATATTGCAGGTACGACCCGTGATGCAATCGATACGGATATCCGGTACAACGGAAAGGAATATGTGTTTATCGATACAGCAGGACTGCGCCGTAAGAATAAGATCAAGGAAGAAATCGAGCGTTACAGTATCATCCGTGCCGTGACGGCAGTGGAGCGCGCCGATGTGTGTATCATTGTGATCGATGCGACCGAGGGTGTGACCGAACAGGATGCAAAAATCGCAGGAATCGCTCATGAGCGTGGAAAGGGTATCATTATTGCAGTCAATAAATGGGATGCCATTGAAAAAGACGATAAGACAATCTACCGCCATACGGAGAAAATCCGTCAGATTTTAAGCTTTATGCCATATGCAGAAATTATATTTATCTCTGCAAAATCAGGACAGCGTTTAAACAAACTGTTTGACATGATCGACCTTGTCATTGAGAATAACAGCATGCGTGTTGCAACCGGTGTCTTAAATGAGATCGTTGCGGAGGCAGTAGCAATGCAGCAGCCGCCTTCAGACAAAGGAAAACGTCTGAAAATCTACTATACCACACAGGTTGCGGTAAAGCCGCCAACGTTTGTTATTTTTGTCAACGATAAAGAATTGATGCATTTTTCTTATACCCGTTATCTGGAAAACCGTATCCGTGATACATTTGGATTCCGTGGAACGGCGTTAAAATTTATCATTCGTGAGAGGAAGGAAGAACAGTAATGCTTGGGGCAAGAGTCATAGCAGTGGCAGTGGGGTATTGTTTTGGGTTATTCCAGACAGGATATATTTATGGAGAAAAGCACGGCGTGGATATCAGAACACAGGGCAGCGGCAATGCGGGAACGACAAATACGCTGCGCGTGTTAGGCTGGAAGGCTGGATTAATCACTTTTCTGGGTGATCTGTTTAAAGCGATTTTTGCAGTGCTTCTGATCCGTTTCATTTTTATCGGAAAATATCCGGATGCGGTCAAGATCTTAGAACTTTACGCAGGGTTCGGAGCAGTTTTGGGACACAACTTCCCATTTTATCTGAAATTTAAGGGTGGAAAAGGGATTGCATGTACGTCCGGTATGATCCTTGCAGTGTGTCCGCTTGCAGCGCCAATCTGCCTGATACTGTTTATTGGATCAATCGCGATTACAAGATATGTATCGTTAGGTTCTATCCTTGTTGTGACAAGTTATCTGATCCAGGTACTGATATTTGGCCACATGGGATATCTTCATGTGGATACGGCATATCTGCCGGAATTTTACATTGTCAGTGCATGTTTTACAGCGATGGCATTATGGAGACACAAAGCCAATATTAAGCGTCTGCTTACTGGAACAGAAAACAAATTTGGAATGAAAAAGAATTAGGAGGAATGACAGAATGGCAAAGACAGCCGTTATTGGTGCAGGAAGCTGGGGTACGGCACTTTCTCTGGTATTACATACAAATGGAAACGATGTGACAGTCTGGTCGATCGTGGAGCAGGAAGTACAGATGCTCCGTGAAAAACACGAGCATGTGGATAAACTTCCGGGAGTGAAATTACCGGAAGATATTACATTTACCACAGATTTAAAAGAGGCGATCGAGGGAAAAGATTATCTGATCCTTGCGGTGCCGTCTGTTTTTACGAGAAGCACGGCAAAATCTATGGCACCTTTTGTAAAAAAGGGACAGGTAATCGTCTGTGTGGCAAAAGGTATTGAGGAAAATACCCTGATGACACTTTCTGATATCGTAGAGCAGGAAATTCCTGCTGCTGACGTGGCAGTGATGTGCGGACCGAGCCATGCAGAGGAAGTTGGAATCGGACTCCCGACCACAGTTGTTGCGGGTGCAAGAAAGAAGTCTGTGGCTGAGGGTGTGCAGGATATTTTCATGAATGAAGTATTCCGTGTATACACAAGTCCGGACGTCCTTGGAATGGAACTTGGCGGATCTTTAAAAAATGTGATCGCACTTGCAGCAGGTATGGCGGACGGACTTGGATACGGAGATAATACCAAGGCAGCGTTGATCACACGCGGTATATCTGAAATCAGCAGACTTGCAATTAAGATGGGGGCAAATGCAGAAACATTGAGCGGTCTGACCGGTATTGGTGATCTGATCGTAACCTGCGAGAGCAAACATTCCAGAAACCGCAAAGCCGGCATGCTGATGGGACAGGGATATACGATGAAGCAGGCGATGGATGAGGTAAAGATGGTCGTTGAGGGTGTTTACTCTGCAAAAGCAGCAATCGCGCTTGCAAGAAAGTATGAAGTGGATATGCCGATCATCGAGGAGATCAATCACGTTCTGTTTGATGATAAACCGGCAAAAGACGCAGTGCGCGAGCTGATGTTGCGTGACCGCAGAGAAGAACACAGCAGCTTAGAGTGGGAAGAATAGGCAGGAGTAAAAATGGAACAGCAGACGATCAGAATTAAATATCATTCAAATGAAATAGAAAAACTTACCTATATTGACGGAAAGAGTGACTGGATCGATCTTCGCTCAGCAGAACACGTTGTATTAAAAAAAGGCGAATTTAAATTGATTAAACTTGGCGTGTCCATGCAGCTTCCGGCAGGATATGAGGCAGTCATTGTACCGAGAAGTTCTACCTACAAGAATTTTGGGATCATTCAGACAAACCACATGGGTGTTGTAGATGAAAGCTACTGCGGAGATGATGATGTGTGGATGATGCCGGCACTTGCAATGCGTGACACGGAGATCAATGTCAATGACCGCATCTGCCAGTTCCGGATTCAGAAACATCAGCCGGTCATCCGTTTTGAGGAGACAGATACACTTGGCAATGAAAACCGCGGCGGTATCGGAAGCACCGGAAGAGCGTAAATTATGATATATATATTTTGTGCCTTATACCATGAGGCAGAACCACTGATTCGTGAATATGGATTGAAGAAAAAGACAGATGAAACTTGTTTTCCTGTCTTTTTTTCTGAGGAAGAAAATATTCTTCTTACGGTAACGGGATGCGGAATGAACGCAGCGACGGCGGCCGTGGCGAGAATCTGTACGAAAAGAACTCCACAGCCGGCGGATTTTCTGGTCAATATCGGTACTTGCGCAAAAGTTTCTTACTCAAAAGGATCCGGTCAAACTTGTAGAAATGTATCGGAAAAAGAAACCGCAGCCGGAGATGGTCTACATTCTTCCGACAAGAGAAAAACAGTACAGGAACAGTCAGTAAAGGCAGGAGAAGTGTATCTGTGCAAAAAGATCATGGAGCATGTGACAGGGCGTACATTTTATCCGGATATTTTATACAGACATCCTTTTGAGGAAGCTGAAATTGTGACAGGTGCAATGCTTTATCATACAGAAAACAAAACAGAGTTAATCCCAAAATACGAAACGGCCATAAAAAATAGTGTGGCAGACGGTTTTCTTTATGATATGGAGGCCTCTTCCATATATCAGGCAGGAGCATATTTTTTCGGCCCGCATCAGATGTCTTTTTTAAAAGTTGTGACAGACGAGGGAAATGTGCAGGAATTGTCTGCAGAAATGCTGAAACAGGGCGTTGCGGGCGCAGTTCCCGGAATCCGGAGTTACCTGGATGAACTGAGGAAGATCGACGGGATAAAAAAGCTGCAGAACAAAAAAGCGATGGGGGAAGTATCGGAGCTTGCACAGAAGTTAAATGAGGATATGCACTGTTCGGCTGTGATGCAGGCCGCAGTAATGCAGCATCTGAAATATGCAGTACTTGCCGGAATTGATTATCAGGGAATCATAGAAGAAATGTATCAGGCGGGGGAGCTGCCCTGTAAGGATAAAAGAGAGGGGAAACGCTGCTTTGAAGAGTTTGGACGAAAATTATTATAATCCGTTTTTTTCTCATATTTATGTGGAAGAAGAAATAGCAGAACATCCGCGGGTAAAGCAAATCTTAGCGCGTTTTATGAAAGCAGAGATTGTGTATATCAGACATTACAAAGATGTATTCTGCAGACGCAGACAGGACTATGAAGAACAACATCATGCGCAGAACCTGATCCTGGCAAAAAAGACAGGCAGTCTGATCTATCAGGGGGCACCGGTGTGCCAGAATTTTGGAAATACTTATTTTTATTATACATCCTGTATGATGAACTGCATCTATGACTGTGAATACTGCTATTTAAAAGGAATGTATCCCTCCGCGAATATCGTAATTTTTGTAAATATCGAAGATATTTTTGAAGAACTTCACCGGATGCTTTCAGAACACCCGGTTTATCTGTGTGTGTCCTATGATACAGATCTGCTTGCATTTGAGGCAATGACCGGTTATGTCAGGGAGTGGGAGCATTTTGTTCTGGAAGAAAATAAAAGATCTACATATCCGCTTAAGATCGAAATCCGTACAAAGTCGGCGAATGTAAAGCTTTTTGACAATCTGATACCCGATAAAAATATAATCTATGCGTTTACACTTTCGCCGCAGCAGATCACAAAACAGTATGAGCACAATACGCCATCACTTTTGCAGCGTGTTCGCTGTGTGGCAGATGCGGTAAAAAAAGGATTTCCGGTGCGGCTGTGTTTTGATCCGATGATTTACTGCCCGGACTGGGAAAAAGAGTACCATGAAATGTTAGAACTTGTCACAAAAGAAGTTCCCATGGATCAGATCTTTGATGTCAGTGTCGGCTCTTTCCGTGTATCGCAGGATTATCTGAAAAAAATGCGGAAAAATGAGCCGTATTCTGCAGTAGTGCAGTTTCCGTTTCAGAATGACGGCGGGGTTTATCATTATGGAAAAGAGCTGACAGAACAGATGGAGAGATTTCTGATCAGACAGCTTTTAGAGTATGTGCCGGAAGAGAAGATCTTCCGGTGGGAGTCGTGAGAGGAAAACAGCTATGACACAGAAATATACAGCCATCGTAACGGGTGCCTCGTCTGGTATCGGACGCGCTATCAGTGAAAAATTAGGTGTGCTCGGATATGAAGTATTTGGGATCGGGCGCAGATTTGATACGGAAGAGGATAGAGACATTGCCGGAGTACTTCAGTATGAAAATGATTTGAAAAATGCCATATTTCATCCAATCATCTGTGACCTCACCGATACGGATAAACTGTGCGCTATCGTGAAACAGATCACATCGGAGCACACGGTAAAAGTCCTTGTCAATAATGCCGGTGCAGCTTACTATGGTCTGCATGAGGAATTGAACCCGAAAAAGATACAGGAAATGGTTCGTGTGAACTTAGAAGCACCGTTGATCTTAACCCAGCAATTATTACGGACGCTGAAAAAAAACGGCGGTTACATTATCAATATCTCATCTGTCACGGCGAAACAGCCAAGTCCGCACGGCTGTGCCTATGCCGCAACCAAAGCAGGACTTGCATCGTTTTCGTCAAGCCTGTTTGATGAGGCAAGAAAATACGGCGTCAAAGTGACGGCGGTTTACCCGGATATGACGGAGACAAATCTGTACCGGAACGCGGACTTTACGGTGGGAGAAGAAAAAGAATCTTATCTTACCCCGGAAGAAGTAGCAGAAGCAGTGGAATATGTGCTGACACAGCGTGAAGGTATTGTAATCCCGGAACTGGTATTAAGACCGCAGTTTCACCGGATCCGTAAAAAGAAATGATTTCAGCGGAACATAAAATAAACCTTTTATAAAAAAGGAGGAACGTCTGTATCCGTCAATCTGTACAGTTTTTGATGGAAAAGCCGTCAGTTTGACGAAAAGATGGAAAAGATGCACAGAGCACTGTGACATCCTACAAGAAAAAACAAAATTCTTTGTGTAGGAGGCATATGGTGCTTTTTGCATCTTTTTTGTATAGTATAGTTATCAAATAACGAAACACAAATATCAGGAGGTATTTAGACCAATGGCAAGTTTATCATTAAAAAACATTTGCAAAGTTTATCCAAACGGTTTTGAGGCTGTTAAGGATTTCAACCTTGAAGTAGAAGATCAGGAGTTCATCATTTTCGTAGGACCATCCGGATGTGGTAAATCTACTACACTTCGTATGATCGCAGGTCTTGAAGAGATTTCTTCCGGTGAATTAAAAATCGATGGAAGAGTTGTAAACGACGTAGAGCCAAAAGACAGAGATATCGCAATGGTATTCCAGAACTACGCATTATATCCACATATGACCGTATTTGACAATATGGCATTCGGATTAAAATTAAGAAAAGTTCCTAAGGATGAGATCAAGAAAAAAGTAGAAGAAGCTGCTAAGATCCTTGATCTTGAGAAATTATTAGACCGTAAACCAAAGGCTTTATCCGGTGGACAGAGACAGCGTGTTGCTATGGGACGTGCTATCGTTCGTAATCCTAAGGTATTCCTTATGGATGAGCCTCTTTCCAACCTGGATG
>ERZ773114.2258-NODE-2258-length-18404-cov-4.081857_pt1 | contig 18404 bp, 16 predicted proteins | sample MGYA00580564_ERZ773114 | MGnify/ENA primary metagenome ERZ773114 (study PRJEB29015, sample SAMEA2737836) | human gut metagenome | biome: human gut; feature: human-associated habitat; material: faeces | place: China | collected 2012 ... | reverse complement strand
TATTGGGCAAAATGGAGCGTTTAGCACAACGGAACAAAATCAATAAATTTTTTAGAGCTTCTTCTTAATAATTTTTCCGGCAATCCGATTGCTACGGCTGCAGGGCTTGCCACACTTCGTATTCTGGAGGCAGATACGGATATTTATATGCGGCTGCAGGAAAATACAGCGATGCTGGCGGATGCGGTGCGCCATGCCGCAGGAAACCGTGTGCATGTCAATCAGATCGGCTCTCTGATGAGTATTTTCTTCACCGGCGAAGATGTGACAGATTACGATTCTGCGACAACCGCGGATACCAAAGCATATGCCGATTATTTTGGGTTTATGCTTGATCATGGAATATATGTGGCACCGTCACAGTTTGAATCCATGTTTGTATCCGATGCGCATACCGATGCAGATATACAAAAGACCATCCATGTGATGCAGGAGTACTTTGCAGAATGAAATTTGGGTATATAGGAATTGATTATAAACATGCTGATCAGGACATCCGTGACAGGGTGTCCTTTACCGATAATCAGAAAATGGATTTTCTGCAGAAAGCCGGGAAAACAGGAATTGAACAATGTTTTGTGCTTTCGACCTGCAATCGCAGCGAAGTCTATTTTTTTTCACCGGAAGAGATTGCACAGCCGCTTGGCGTGATTCGCACCTTGTATGAAGAGATGTTTCCGGGAGTAGATTTTTCGGAATATCTCAGACAACGGGAGGGAATGGATGCCATTTCCTATCTGTTCCGGGTGACGGCAGGACTGGAGTCCATGGTGCTGGGAGAGGATCAGATTTTAGGACAGGTCAGGGATGCCTTTGAATTAACACGGACAGTTGGAAGTACCGGAAAAGAGTTAAACCGTGTGGTACAGGATGCGGTCACCTGTGCAAAAAAGATAAAGACAAAGTTAAGAATCAGTGAACGGCCGCTTTCGGTCAGCTATGTGGGAATCCGCCAGCTGCAGGAAACGTTTGGAATTGCAGGGAAAAAAGCACTGGTTGTGGGAAGCGGACATACGGCAACGCTGGCTCTGCGTTATCTGTATGAATACGGGGCCTCTCATGTAACAGTCTGCAGCCGGACATTTTCACATGCCGGAAATCTCCTGCATGAGTTTCCCACACTTACCATCATTCCGTTTGAAAAGCGGTATGAAGCAATGAAGGAGTGTGAGCTGGTAGTTTCCGCTACAGCCTCCCCGCATCATATTATCCGGGAAAAAGACATACAGTTGTTACATCCGACTGCAATTTTGGACCTGGCATCTCCGCGGGATGTGGAGACGACGATTGGACGAAATCCCCAGGCACTTCTGATTAATCTTGACAGTTTAAATGAAATTGTAGAGACGAACCGGAAGCAGCGGGAAGAACTGGTGCAAAAAGGTCAGCGTATGATAGAGGAAGCCATTGGGGAAACCAGGGAATGGCTGGCAACGACCGGTGTCGATGAGACGATCGCTTCGTTGCAGCAGCGCTGTACGGAAATTGTAGAGGACAGTTATGCATATCTAAACCGCAAACTGGATCTGAGTACGAGGGATCAGAAAATTGTAAAAAAGATTTTAAAGGCATCATTAAAGCGTCTGATCCGGGAGCCGATCCTGGAGCTTAAACAGACGGAATCCAAAGAGCAGCAGGAACAGTATAAAAAGGTATTGCAGGATTTATTTCAGTTTGATACCGAAATCCGGGAGTAGGGAGAAAAAGAATGAATGTGATCATTGGAACGAGAGGATCAAAACTGGCATTGGCGCAGGCAGAGTATGTAAAAAACCGCCTGCAGAAACATTATCCACAAAACAGTTACGAACTGAAAATTATATCCACAAAAGGCGACCGGGAACAGAAAAAAGCGTTAGACCAGATTGGGGATAAAGGACTTTTTGTGCGGGAAATTGAACAGGAACTGCTGGATGGAACGATCAGCCTTGCAGTACACAGTATGAAAGATATGCCGGCCGAACAGCCGTCCGGACTTGTGTTTGCACATGCATGGAAACGGGAAGATCCGAGGGATGTATTGATTTTGCGGGAAGCCGTTTCACTGGAGGAACTTCCACAGCATGCTGTGATCGGCACCGGAAGCCGAAGAAGGGCATTTCAGCTTCTGCAGCTTCGAAAGGATCTGCGCATTACGGGAATACGCGGAAATGTCGATACCAGAATAAAAAAGATGCAGGAAGAACAACTGGACGGAATTGTACTCGCGGCGGCGGGACTGCACCGGCTGGGGAGAACTTCTTTGATCACGCAGTATTTTGAGCCGGAACAGATGATACCGGCAGCGGCACAGGGGACGCTGGCACTGGAATTGCGGGAAGACCACGAAGAATTGTTCGAGCAGGTGAATGCACTTTCAGATATCGTGACGGAGGAGATTACATGTGCCGAGCGGCTGTTTTTGAAGGGAACCGGGGGGGACTGCCATATGCCGATTGGGGCATATGCATGTAAACTGCCCGATGGAAGGATACAATTGCTTGGAATGGTCGGAAATGCGGACGGAAGCAGTATAAAGAAATGTAAGGTTTTCGGAGAGACACCGCAGGAAGCGGCACAGCGTGCATTGCGGGAAACCGGGTGTACCCGATAGGGGTTCGGTTGCGGGCAATACCGCAGAAGTGGTATAATAAGATAGATTTTTATTTGCAAAACCAATGCCGGAAAATGAATTTTCAGCATTTATTAAAAAGCAGCAGTGCTGACAGGGAAAGGAAAAAAGAATGGCATCTATGGTATATCTGGTCGGTGCAGGTCCGGGAGATCCGGGACTTGTCACAGTCAAGGGACTGGAATTGATAAAAAAAGCAGACTGTATTATTTATGACAGACTTTCGTCTCCGGAATTATTGGGGTATGCAGGAATGGACTGTGAGCGTATTTATGTAGGAAAAGCGGACCGGCATCATACGCTTCCGCAGGAACAGATCAATGAACTGCTGGTCGAGAAGGCAAAAGAATATCATTGCGTTGTTCGTTTAAAAGGGGGAGATGTCTTTGTTTTCGGGCGTGGAGGAGAAGAAGGCCTTTATCTGCGGGAACATGGAATCTCCTATACCGTTGTTCCGGGGGTGACTTCTGCCATTGCAGGACCTGCTTATGCAGGAATTCCGGTCACACACCGTGGTGTTGCCACAAGCTTTCGGGTGATCACCGGACACCAAAAAAACGGAGAGGATCTGTCAGAACCTGATTTTACAACGATGTCAGATTCAAAAGAAACTCTGATTTTTCTCATGGGACTTTCGAGAGTAAGACAGATTGTGGATGGACTGATGCAGGCAGGAAGAAGCCGGCAGACACCGGCAGCTGTGATTTCCCATGCTACGACAGAAGCGCAGGAGATTTGTGAGGGTACGCTGGAGAATCTGGCAGATCGTGTGGAAGAGGCGCAACTGACCTCTCCGGCACTGATCATTGTTGGGGATGTGGTTGCACTTCGCCGCCAGCTGCATTTTTTTGAAGAGAAGCCGCTGTGGGGGAAACATTATCTGGTTGCAAAAATTGGCCCAAAACCTTCACGTCTGGCCGCCATGCTCCGGGCAAAGGGGGCATATACCAGTGAGTGTATGACAGGTGAGATTGTCGGTGTGCCGGCAGTGTATACCGCACAGGAACTGGCGCATGTGGACGTATTATTGTTTACAAGTGCCAATGGTGTGGATTATTTTATGAAAAATGTATTTGCATCGGGGCTGGATGCACGGGCACTTTTCCATACCAGATGTGCAGTGATTGGACAAAAGACGGCAGAAAAACTGCGGGAGTATGGAATTTGTGCAGACTTTATGCCGGAACATTCCAACAGTACGAATCTGGCACAGGAATTAAAGGAATATCTGGATCAGGAATTTCGCGGAGATCCGTTTAAGCGGGCAGTAATCTGGTATCCTACCGCAAAAAATGCAAAGGATAACCTTGTGGATACACTGCTTTCTTTCTGTGATTGCGGACGGCTCAATGTATACGAAAATGTACCTTGTCCGATGGAGGTGCCAGTGGACAAGGATGTATACGATGCGATCTTTTTTACCTGTGCGTCTTCGGCGGAGCGGATGCTTGGCAGTTTAAAGCCACAGGAGAGAGAAACACTGGCATCCGTTACGGATATTTATTCGATCGGGCCGAAATGCAGTGCAGCACTGGGAGAACTTGGCGTTTCTCCGGTGATTGAGGCTGCTGTAAATACCTATGAGGGCCTGGTCAACTGTGTTTTGAGAAAAGAATAAGTATGAAGTATGCAAATATTATTGTAGATATATCGGTAGAAAAACTGGATAAAACTTTTCAATACAGCATCCCGGAAAATCTGCAGGAGGAAATACAGGTTGGTGTACAGGTGGATATTCCATTTGGAAATCGTAAACTGACAGGGTATGTCATTGAACTGACGGAGGATGCCGAATTTGATCCCAGACGGATTCGCCCCATTATTTCGGTACATGAGGGAAGCGTGGCAATGGAATCCCAGCTCATTGCACTGGCCGGATGGATGCGGAAGAATTACGGCTCCACCATGAATCAGGCACTAAAGACCGTACTCCCGATCCGCAGGCAGACGAAAGAAGTACAGAAGCGGGAGATTGTATTACTGATTCCGAAGACAGAGGCGCAGCAGAAACTGGCACTCTTTGAACAGAAACACTATACGGCGAAAGCAAGGCTGCTGCGGGAACTGATACAGGAATCCGTACTGGATTATTCGCTTGTCACCGGAAAACTGAATATATCAGCAGCAGTGATCCGGGGTATGGCACAGCAGCAGATTCTTAAGGTGGAGAGCAGCAGACAGTTTCGCAATCCTGTGTCACATCTGGATCAGAAGGGATATCATCTGACACTGAATGAAAATCAGCAGCGTGTTGTGGACACAGTATGTTCGGATCTGGATGCTGGAATTCATAAAACGTATCTGCTCAGGGGGGTAACCGGAAGCGGAAAAACAGAAGTTTATATGGAACTGATTGCGCATACGGTGGCACAGGGACGGCAGGCAATTGTCCTGATCCCGGAGATTGCACTCACCTATCAGACCGTGATGCGGTTTTATAACCGGTTTGGAGACCGGGTATCAATTATGAATTCCAAACTTTCCCAGGGAGAGCGCTTTGATCAGTTTGAACGTGCCAAGGCGGGGGATATTGATATTATGATCGGACCCAGGTCTGCGTTGTTCACACCATTTCCGCATTTAGGGCTTATTATTATAGATGAGGAACATGAAACGTCTTATAAAAGTGAGACGGCACCGCGGTATCATGCCAGGGATGTTGCAATCGAGAGGGCGCGCATGAATGATGCATCGGTACTTCTTGGTTCTGCCACTCCTTCAGTGGACAGTTATTATCAGGCAATGCAGGGAAAATATCAGCTTCTGACGTTGTCTGAGCGTGTGGAGAAGAAACCGCTGCCGGATTGCGAGGTCGTAGATCTGCGCAGTGAATTGCGGGCAGGAAACCGTTCCATCTTTTCGGAGAGATTGCAGGAACTGATGGAAGACCGGTTAAAAAAACGTCAGCAGATCATGCTGTTTTTAAATCGGAGAGGAATTTCCGGATTTATTTCATGCAGAGCCTGCGGATATGTGATACAATGTCCTCATTGTGATGTTTCGCTGAGCCAGCATGCGGGAGGCCGGATGGTCTGTCATTATTGCGGATATGAGCAGCCATTGCCAAAGATCTGTCCATCCTGCGGCAGTAAATATTTAGGCGGATTCAAGGCGGGCACGCAGAAGATTGAGATGCTGGTGCAGCAGAGATTTCCACAGGCACGTGTGATGCGTATGGATTTTGATACCACACGGACCAAGGATGCTTATGAGAAGATTCTGCATGCATTTGCCAATCAGGAGGCAGATATCCTGATCGGCACACAGATGATTGTCAAAGGGCATGATTTTCCGAATGTGACGCTGGTAGGAGTACTTGCCGCAGATATGTCTCTGCATGTTCCGGATTTTCATGCATCGGAGCGGACGTTTCAGCTGCTGACCCAGGCGGTGGGACGTGCCGGGCGGGGAAAGGAACCGGGACAGGCGGTAATCCAGACGTATGATCCGGATCATTTTGCAATCCAGACCGCAAAGGAACAGGATTACGATGCATTTTATAAGCAGGAGATTGCCTATCGGAGAATGCTTGCCTATCCGCCGGTGTGGCAGCTGCTTCTGATTCATTGTACGGGAACCGATCCGCAGGTGACGACAGCTGCAGCCAGGGATCTGGCAGAATTTCTGCATCGCGTGATATCACAGAAAGGCAAAAATATTATGCTGGTAGGACCGGCAGATGCATCCATTGCAAAAATCAGTGATGTTTACCGAAAGGTCATTTACATGAAGGCACCGGAATATGCGACGCTGGTGGCATGTAAGGATCTGGTGGAACGAAAAATAAAAAATAACAGCGCATTTTCCAATGTGTCTGTACAGTTTGATTTTAACCCAACAAGTGGTTTTTAGGAGGTAATTATGGCACTTAGAACAATTCGAATTCAGGGAGATCCCGTATTGACAAAAGTATGCAGACCGATTCCGGAGGTGACGGATCGCATCCGTACTCTGGCGGAAGATATGCTGGAGACCATGTATGAGGCAAATGGTGTAGGTCTTGCGGCACCGCAGGTTGGAATTTTAAAGCGTATGGTAGTCATTGATATCGGGGACGGACAGGGACCGTTTATTATGATCAACCCGGAAATTATCGAGTCTGACGGAGAGCAGACCGGAGATGAAGGATGCTTAAGTCTTCCGGGAAAAGCAGGTCAGGTTACACGTCCGAACCATGTAAAAGCAAAATTTTATGATCTGGACATGAATGAGTGGGAAGTAGAAGGCGAAGGTCTGATGGCACGCTGCATTTGCCATGAACTGGATCATCTGGATGGACATATGTATACAGAAAAAGTAGAAGGCGGACTTCATGATGTGAATTATGAGGAGCCGGAAGAGGAATAATATGAAAGTAATTTTTATGGGAACACCGGATTTTGCGGTGAATACATTGGAAAAGATCATAGAAGCCGGACACGAGGTTATGCTTGTGGTTACACAGCCGGACAAACCAAAGGGACGCGGGAATACCATGCAGTTTCCACCGGTAAAGGAATGTGCGGTTTCCCATGGACTGGAAGTATTCCAGCCGGTAAAAATCCGGGAAGATGCAAGTGTGGAATATTTGAAAAAGTTTGCGCCGGATATCATCATAGTGGCGGCTTTCGGGCAGATTCTTCCAAAGAGTATTCTCGATCTTCCGAAATATGGATGCATTAATGTACATGCATCCCTGCTTCCGAAATATCGTGGTGCCGCACCGATCCAGTGGGCGGTCATCAATGGAGATGAGATCACGGGAGTTACGACTATGCGCATGGATGTCGGACTGGATACCGGAGATATCATTGCCAAAAAACAGGTGCGCATTGCAGAAGATGAGACAGGTGGAAGTCTGTTTGACAAGCTGGCGGCAGTCGGCGCCGAGCTGTGTGTGGAAACCATGCAGATGCTGGAAAACAAAACGGCGACCTTTACACCGCAGGACAATGAGGCGAGTACCCACACAAAGATGATTTCCAAGGAGCTGGGAGATATTGACTGGAAAAAGCCGGCGGTGGAGATTGAGCGCCTGATCCGTGGATTAAATCCATGGCCGAGTGCCTATACCCATCTGGATAATAAAGCGTTTAAGATCTGGAAAGCCCGGGTGGTGGAGACAGATGGCGCTTATGCACCGGGGTGTATCTGTAAAGTTGGAAAAAATACGATGGTGGTACAGACCGGAGAGGGTGGACTGGAACTTTTGGAAGTACAGCTTGCCGGTAAGAAACGGATGGATGCAGGATCATTTCTGCGTGGCTATCCGGTTGCAGAGGGATCTTTTTTACAGCAGTAAGACGGAGGTAGATTTATGCCATACATTTATTGGGACAGTACCTATATACTGGTTGTTATCGGTGCAGTGATCTGTATGATTGCATCTGCACGGGTAAAGACAACGTTCAACAAATATTCCGCATACCGCAGTATGTCAGGAATGACGGGAGCACAGGCGGCAGAGCGGATTTTGCACGCAGCAGGAATCTATGATGTGCGGGTGCAGCATGTATCGGGAAATCTGACCGATCATTACAATCCTGCCAATAAGACACTCAATCTTTCCGACAGTGTCTGCAATCAGACTTCGGTTGCAGCTGTGGGTGTGGCAGCACATGAATGCGGACATGCGATCCAGCATGCCAGAGGATATGTGCCGCTTCGGCTGCGTACCGCATTTGTGCCGATTGCAAACTTTGGTTCCATGCTTGCATGGCCGGTGATCATTCTTGGTGTGATCATAAACAGCCGTTCATCCATGATGCTTATCAATATCGGAATTCTGCTGTTTTCGTTTGCTGTGTTATTCCAGCTGATTACGCTTCCGGTTGAGTTTGATGCTTCGCGTCGTGCGATGGTTCAGCTGAGGGAACAGGGAATTCTGGGAGATCAGGAACTCCATTACACAAGAAAAGTTCTTACAGCAGCAGCACTCACGTATGTGGCAAGTGCAGCAGCTGCGATTCTGCAGCTGCTTCGAATCGTTTTACTGTTTGGAGGTAGAAGTCGTGACGACTAAGGTCAATGAGAGAGCACTGGTGCTGGAAATGCTTCTGACGGTCAATGAGGAGGGACAGTACAGTCATCTGGTCCTCCGCGATGTGCTCGATAAATATCAGTATCTGGGAAAACAGGAACGCGCTTTTCTGACACGCCTGATGGAAGGAACGCTGGAAAGACAGCTGACACTGGACTATGTGATCGATCAGTTTTCCAAAACCAGAGTAAAGAAAATGAAACCGCTCATCCGCAATCTTATGCGCATGAGCGTTTATCAGATTATGTATATGGACAGTGTGCCGGATTCCGCAGTGTGCAACGAGGCGGTAAAGCTGGCGAGAAAGCGTGGGTTTTCCGGCCTGAGCGGATTTGTCAACGGTGTGCTGCGTAGTGTGGCAAGAGGATGGAGAGAAGTTCGCTTCCCGAATCTGAGCGTTACATATTCAATGCCGGAATGGATCGTGGACATATGGACCGAAAATTATGGAGAGGAAAAGACCCGTCAGATTTTGGAGGGACTTACCGCAGAAAACCGGCTGACGATCCGTACCAATCTTTCCGCTGTGGCACCGGAAGAACTCGTAAACAAACTGAAAGCAGAAGGGGTGACAGTACATGCGGTTCTGGAACTGCCGTATGCTTTTGAAATATCCGGGCTGGATTATCTGGCGGGACTGAAAAGTTTTAAAGAAGGGCTGTTTTATGTACAGGATGTCAGCTCCATGCTGGTTGCGGAAACTGCGGCACCGAAAAAGAATGATTATGTGATTGATGTGTGTGCGGCACCGGGAGGAAAGAGTACCCATATGGCAGAACTGCTTCAGGGAAGTGGTATGGTAGAGGCAAGAGATCTGACAGAATATAAGGTGGATCTGATCCGGGAGAACATAGCCAGACATGGATTGTCAAATATGAAAGCGGTACAGATGGATGCAACGGTGGATGATCTGGATTCCCATCAGAAAGCGGACGTCTTAGTCTGTGATCTGCCGTGTTCCGGACTTGGCGTTATGGGAAAGAAGACGGATATCCGTTATAAGATGACCAAAGAAAAGGCGGCAGAGCTTGCAAAACTGCAAAGACAGATTCTTTCTGTTGTATGGGATTATGTCAGACCGGGCGGGACACTTGTGTACAGTACCTGTACGATCCACCGGTCAGAAAATGAGGATAACACCGCATGGTTTTTAAAAGAACATCCGGAATTTTCCCTGGAATTCCAGAGACAGATTTTCCCGGGAGAAGCCGGAAGTGACGGATTTTTTCTTGCAAAGCTGGTAAGGAGTAAATAAGAGGATGAGTGAAAAGACAGATATTAAGTCCATGGATCTGGAAGAATTAAAAACCTTTTTTTCCGATATGGGGGAGAAAGCGTTTCGTGCAAAGCAGGTATATGAGTGGTTGCATGTGCGGCAGGTGGAAAGCTTTGAGGAGATGACGAATCTTTCCAAAACCTTGCGGGAGAGATTGGATGAGACCTGCAGGATCATCACACTCAGAAAAGAACAGGTACAGATTTCAAAACTGGATGGAACCCGCAAATATCTGTTTTTACTGGAAGACGGAAATGTCATTGAGAGTGTGCTGATGAAATATAAGCACGGAAATTCCGTATGTATTTCTTCACAGGTCGGCTGTCGGATGGGATGCCGGTTCTGTGCATCAACACTGGACGGACTGGTGAGAGGACTTGCACCGGCGGAAATGCTGGATCAGATCTATCAGATTGGTAAGGATATCGGAGAGCGGATTTCGAATGTTGTTGTCATGGGCACCGGGGAACCGATGGATAATTTTGATAATCTGGTAAAATTTATCACTTTGCTGACGGATGAGAACGGACTTCACATCAGCCAGAGAAACCTGACTGTTTCCACCTGCGGAATTGTTCCGCGGATGCGGGAACTGGCGGATAAAAAACTTGCGATTACGCTGGCATTATCTTTGCATGCTTCCAATCAGAAAAAACGTCTGGAGCTGATGCCGGTGGCGAACAAATATGACATTCATGAAGTAATTGATGCCTGCAGGTATTATTTTGAACAGACCGGCAGACGTGTGACGTTTGAGTATAGTCTGGTAGGTGGTGTCAATGATACAAAAGAAGATGCAAAAGAACTGACGGAACTGATCCACGGGATGAACTGTCATGTAAATCTGATTCCGGTGAATCCGATCAGGGAGCGGGATTATGTGCAGTCAAATGCACATGTCATCGAAGCTTTTAAGGAGAAACTGGAACGGAGTGGTTTAACGGTGACAGTACGCCGTGAGATGGGGCGTGATATTGATGGTGCCTGCGGACAATTAAGGCGCAAGTACAAAGAGAATCAGAGACTTGCATAACGAAAAGTCATGTGCTAAGATAGACAGATGATGGAAGAGTATGTATATTACATGTAATTGAGAAAGGATAAAGCGGATGAAGACGTATTCCATAACGGATACAGGCATTCTTCGTGAAATGAATCAGGATTATTTTTTCGCGTCGGATGAACCCGTTGGGAATCTCCCGAATCTGTACATTGTTGCAGATGGCATGGGGGGACACAAGGCAGGAGATTACGCATCGCGTTACACAACGCAGCGCATCGTTGCATCCGTGTCCCGGAGTTCGGGAGAAGAACCAGTTACAATTTTAAAAGAGGCAATAACAACTGCAAACAGACTTCTGATCACAGAAGCTGCAGAAGATGAAGCGAAAAAAGGTATGGGGACGACACTTGTTGCAGCCACCATTATTGACGGACGGCTTTATGTTGCAAATGTCGGAGACAGCAGACTGTATATCATCGGTACGGATGGCATCCGGCAGATCACGAGGGATCATTCTCTTGTGGCAGAGATGGTCAGGATCGGTGAAGTAGGTGCAAAGGAAGCACGTGAGCACCCGGACAAAAATATTATTACCCGCGCAGTCGGTGCAGGGGAAGAAGTAGAGGCAGATTTTTTTGAAGTGGAATTAAAGAAAGATGACCACATCTTAATCTGTACGGACGGACTCACGAATATGGTGGAAGACGAAGAAATCTGCAGTATTATTCTGCGGGATGCTTCCATTGAGGAACGCGCCGGACTTCTTGTAAAAACTGCAAATGACAACGGTGGAAAAGACAATATTACAGTAATGATTATAGAACCATTTTCTTGATGAGGTGAAAGAATGTTAACAGTTGGGACGTATTTAGCAGATCGCTATGAAATCGTAAGTAAGATTGGTGCAGGCGGGATGTCCGATGTTTATAAAGCAAAGGATCATGTGCTTGGCCGTTTTGTGGCAATAAAAGTATTAAAACCGGAATTTTCGGAAGATCGTGGATTTGTAGCAAAATTTCGCACGGAGGCACAGTCAGCAGCAGGGCTGGAGCATCCAAATATTGTAAATATCTATGATGTAGGAAGCGAAGAGGGGCTTCATTATATCGTCATGGAATATGTTGAGGGAATCACACTTAAGACATACATTGAAAAGAAAGGACAGTTATCCTTTAAGGAAGCCGTCAGTATTGCCATTCAGGTAGCAAGAGGTATTGAAGCTGCCCACAACAAACAGATCATCCATCGGGATATCAAACCGCAGAATATCATGATCTCCACAGAGGGAAAAGTCAAGGTCATGGACTTTGGTATTGCCAGAGCCGCGTCTTCCAATACCGTCAGCTCGGATGTGATGGGATCGGTTCATTATTCTTCTCCGGAGCAGGCGAGAAACGGGTTTGTAGACGGAAGAAGCGATATCTATTCTCTGGGTATTGTTATGTATGAAATGGTAACCGGACGTGTACCTTTTGACGGAGATACAACGGTTGCAGTCGCTATTCAGCATCTGCAGGAAGAGATGACACCTCCAAGTGTGTATGCAAAGAATCTGCCGATCAGCATGGAGAAGATTATCTTAAAATGTACACAGAAGAATGCGGACCGCCGTTACCAGACCATTGGAGATCTGCTGGCGGATCTGCGCAGATCGCTGGTACATCCGGATGAGGATTTTGTTGTGATTGCTCCGCTTGTGGACAATGGAAAGACCAAGGTCATCAGTGGGGAAGAATTAAAGCAGATCAAAGAACACGGGGTGGAGCCAAAAGAAGAAAGGCACGCTTCCAAGCTGGAATCTTCCTATGATCCGGATGAGGATGAGGACGATGAGGATGAGGACGAAAACGAAGGACTCAGTCCGAAGATGGATAAGGCAATGACCATCATGGGAATTGTGGTGTTTGTTGTAATCCTTGCAGTGATTATTTACCTTGTGGGAAGTTTCTTTGGCTTATTCCGTTTTGGCAGTAATTCATCAAAGAATACAGAAACGCAGACGCAGACACAGACGCAGACACAGACAGAAAGTGAACAGCCTGTCGTGGTACAGGATGTATGCGGAAAGTTACAGGAGGAGGCACAGTCTAAACTGGAAGCACAGGGGCTGTATATGTTTGTTATTCAGGAGCAGAAGTCGGATCAGCCGGAAGGAACCGTTCTGAATCAGGACCCGGTTGGTGGTTCTGAAGTATCTGCCGGAACGACAATCAATGTAATTGTTGCCGGAACAGAAAATGTGGATTTCACAGATTCGGAGAGTCAGAGTAAGCAGAACGATGTCCCGGTTCCAAATGTAGTTGGAAAACTGGAAAAAGATGCTTCTTCTACCCTTTCGGCTGCCGGATTTAAAGTGTCCAAAACATACAAATATGATGATTCCGTAGATGCAGGAAAGGTTGTTTCCCAGAGCCCGAGAGGCGGAAATGCACAGGAGGGAAGTACGGTTACGATTGTGATCAGTCAGGGAAAGAAGTCTAGTACGGTGCCATCTGTTCAGGGTCGCTCCAAGAAAGATGCACAGGCGGCTTTGCAGAAGGCTGGCTTAAAAGTTGCAGTGAAAGAAGAATACAGTGATTCTGTCAAAGCCGGACAGGTAATTTCACAGAGTGTAGCATCCGGCAAGATTGTACCGGCAGATACAACGGTAACGATTACGGTAAGCAAGGGACCGGAAGAGATAAATTACAGCTATAAATTCTCAAAGTCATATGCAGCACCGGAAGGGGCTGTCAGTGCAACGTATACACTGACGGGAAGTGATGGCACGACCTATGCAAGCGGAACCAGTGATGTCGATGGTTCTCTTACGATCGGGGCATCCGATATGGCATGTGAGTCCGGTAAAGTGACGATTACCTGGAGCATTGAAAAAATAGATGATGAAGGTCTTTCCGATACGTCTACAAAGACAGAAACACATTCTGTCAGCTTTTCAAAACAGTAGGTAATATATGAAGGGAAAGATTGTAAAAGGAATTTCCGGTTTCTACTACGTTCACGTGGCAGAAACCGGAATTTATGAATGTAAGGCAAAAGGAATTTTCCGTAATCAGAAGATCAAACCTCTCGTGGGTGATGATGTGGAAATCGTTGTACTGGATGAAGAAAAAAGGATTGGAAATGTAGAAAAAATTCTTCCACGTACCAGGGAACTGATCCGCCCCGCAGTGGCAAATATCGATATGGCACTCGTAATTTTCGCGGCTGCAAAACCGGACCCGAATTTTAATCTGCTGGATCGCTTTTTGTGTATGATGGAATATCAGAAAGTTCCGGTTACGATCTGTTTTAACAAATGCGATCTGGTGACGGAAGAACAAAGAGAAGCATTACGAAAAATTTATGAACTGGCGGGGTATGAGCTGCTCTTTACAAGTGCAAAGACACAGGAAAATGTGGAAAAACTCAAATCTGTGTTGCAGGGAAAGATGACGGCAGTGGCAGGACCGTCCGGAGTAGGAAAATCTTCGCTGATCAATGATCTGCAGGATGCGGTGCAGATGCAGACCGGAGGAATCAGTGACAAGATTGAGCGGGGAAAACATACGACACGCCATTCGCAGATTATACCAATTGCGGAAAACACCTATATTATGGATACTCCGGGGTTTAGTTCTATGGATCTGCCCGGATTTTCCAAAGAGGATCTGTGGACATGTTATCCGGAGTTCGTGCGTTTTGAGCCTGGATGCAGATTTATCGGATGCAGTCACATCGGAGAGCCGGATTGTGGCGTTAAGACTGCACTTGCAGAAGGAAAAATATCGCAGGTGAGGTATGACAATTATGTGCAGCTTTATCAGGAAATGAAGAACATGCGCAAGTATTAGGAGGAATCAATGAACTGTTTATCACCGTCAATTTTATCGGCAGATTTTGCTAATCTGGGAGAACAGATCCGGTTGCTGGATCAGGCAGGTGCGGAATATGTACACATCGATGTTATGGATGGAATGTTTGTTCCGAGTATTTCGTTTGCATTTCCGATCATTCGTTCCATTCGTAAATGTACCGATCGGATTTTTGATGTCCATCTGATGATTGAGGAACCGATTCGCTATATAGATGATTTTGTTGACGCGGGAGCGGATATTATTACGGTCCATGCAGAAGCATGCAGGCATCTTGACCGCACAGTGGAGGCAATCAGGGAAAAGGGAGTTCTGGCCGGTGTGGCATTAAATCCGGCCACTCCGCTGGAAACTGTCCGATATATTCTTCCGAAGGTGGACATGCTTCTTATCATGACCGTTAATCCGGGATTCGGAGGACAGAAACTGATTCCGTATACGTTAGATAAAGTGCGTGAAGCGAAAAATCTTGTGAAGCAGTCCGGATGTAAGACCGATATTGAAGTAGATGGGGGAATTAATCTGGAAAATGTGGAAGAAGCCATGGATGCAGGAGCCAACATAATTGTGGCAGGTTCTGCGGTTTTCAAGGGAGAGATCGAAAAGAATGTGGAAGCATTTCTGGAAAAGTTGCAAAGGCAGGGGTAGAAGATGAAGTATTTAATTGTTTCCGGGGGAGAAGTGAAGGAAGGTTTTTTAACCTGGATTGTAAAAAATGGAGGATTTGATGTCATATTAGCGGCAGATGCGGGAATGGAAGCATTGTATCGGGATCATATTCTGCCGGATATCATAGTGGGGGATTTTGATTCGGTAAATCCGGATACCCTTGAATATTTTCATGACAAAGAGCAGATCGAGGTGTGCATGCTGAATCCGGAAAAGGATGATACCGACACGGAATATGCGATCCGGGAGGCCATTCGCAGAGGTGCAATGGAGATTGTGGTCATTGGTGCAACCGGTACCAGAATTGATCATGTACTGGGCAATATCAGTCTGCTTGGTATTGGTCTGGAGGAACAGATAAAGATCAGCCTGGTCGATGAACATAATCGTATCCGCATGATTAATCAGCCGTTGACGATCCGGAAAGCGGAGCAGTATGGAAAGTATGTTTCTTTGATTCCATTTTCTGAAAAAGTAAGTGGTGTTACCCTGCGTGGATTAAAGTATCCGCTTACGGATTATACGATGGGAGGATTTAATTCTCTCGGAATCAGCAATGAAATTGTTTCAGATGAAGCGTCAATTTCTTTATCTTCCGGACAACTTATTGTAATTGAATCAAAAGATTGAAGATTTTATGAAATGACGGAAAAATGGTACGAAAGAAGTAATTTGTACCATAAAAAATAGCAAATATTATGGAAAAATGCTTGCATTGGAGTAATAAGTCTGCTATGATTATTACGACGAAGGTGTCAAAAGAGAATTCTTTTGACGCCTTTTTGCGTTTAAAAGTATAAAAGAATGGAGGAAGATTAGATGAACGCAGGGGATACGGGATTTATGCTGATATGTTCAGCTCTGGTGTTTTTTATGACACCTGGATTAGCCTTTTTCTATGGAGGACTGGTGCGAAGAAAGAATGTCGTCAGCACCATGATGGCATGCGCAGCGATTATGGGATTGTCGGTTGTCATGTGGGTATTGTTTGGATATTCACTGTCTTTTGGTGGAAATCATGCAGGAATTATTGGAGATTTCCGGTGGTTTGGATTGCATGGAATTAAAATGAATGAAGCAGGTCCATATGCGTCGACGATACCGCATCTGGTTTATATTGCATTTCAGATGATGTTTGCAATGATTACGCCGGCTTTGATCACGGGTTCTCTTGTGGGTCGTGTAAAATTTAAGGCATTGTTTTTATTTATTATGTTCTGGTCCGTCATTGTATACTACCCAATGGCGCACATGGTATGGGGACAGGGAGGATTTCTTGCAGAGATCGGATCGGTTGATTTTGCCGGAGGAAATGTGGTACATATCAGTTCCGGTGTCAGTGCACTGGTATTTTCCATTATCCTTGGCAGGCGAAGAGGATATGAACAGACGGCATACCGGGTACATAACATTCCGTTTGTAGCACTCGGAGCATTTATTTTATGGTTTGGATGGTTTGGATTTAACGCAGGAAGTGCATTGGCAGCAAACGGACTGGCAGCACATGCATTTATGACAACTGCACTTGCCAGTGCAAGCGCCATGATGTCCTGGATGTTTATTGATGTGATCAAGGATGGAAAGCCTACCTTAGTAGGTGCCTCTACCGGTCTGGTTGTTGGACTGGTTGCAATTACACCGGGAGCTGGATTTGTTCCGATCTGGTCGGCAATTATCATCGGAGCACTGGTCAGCCCGATCTGCTGTGGTACCATTTCCCTGTTGAAAGGAAAATTAAAGATTGATGATGCACTCGATGCATTTGGCTGCCATGGCATCGGAGGGGTCTGGGGAGGAATTGCAACCGGATTGTTTGCAAAACATTCTATCAATCCGGTCGCCCGCTGGGATGGACTGTTTTTTGGAAATTACCGTTTATTTGTTGCACAGATTATTGGAATTGTTGTGACAGTTGCCGTGGCGATTGTCGGTACACTGGTCTGCCTTGGCATTGTAAGATTGTTTACGGAGCTTCGTGTAGATGAAAAAGCAGAAAAAGTTGGTCTGGATATTTCGCAGCATGGAGAGAGTGCGTATCCGACATTTAATGGTCTGGATTCATAAGTCCCAGAAACAGACCTCGTATGTTATAATGGATCCGTCAGTTATTTCGAGACAGAGATAAATCTGGTAGTATAAAATAATCATGTATAAGGAGAAAAAAGAAGCTTATGATGATAAAAGTGGAAGCAATCGTCCGGGAAGAAGTTTTTGAGGATGTAAAGGAAGCATTAAACGCGATTGATGTGAATGGTATCACCGTATCACAAGTGATGGGATGCGGTGCACAGAGGGGATATAAAAAGAGAGTGCGTGGTACAGAAGTAGATGTTATGATGCAGCCGAAGATTAAGTTTGAGATTGTGGTATCGTCCGAGGAATGGGAGAAAGCGACCATTGATGCCATTCAGAAGGCTGCATTTACCGGAGAAGTCGGGGATGGAAAGATTTTCAGCTATGAGATCCGTACTGCTACAAAGATCCGTACCAGAGAGAGCGGGGCTGACGCCTTAAATTAGATTTTTAACAGAATCTACAGCATTGAGTTTTGGTTTTGGTAAACAATAAAAAGAGCATCCACATGGGATGCTCTTTTTGCATATCGAATTTACCTGATACAGGGAAATTATAACTGAGGACCAGCAGAAACCAATGCCTTACCAGCTGCATTTCCTTCATACTTGGAGAAGTTCTTGATGAATCTTGCTGCAAGATCCTTAGCCTTTGTCTCCCACTCAGAAGCATCAGCATAAGTATCACGAGGATCAAGAATTCCTGTATCTACACCGTTTAATTCGGTTGGTACTTCGAAATCGAAGTAAGGAATCTTCTTAGTAGGAACGTTGTTGATATCTCCGTTTAAGATTGCATCGATGATTCCACGGGTATCTTTGATAGAGATACGCTTTCCGGATCCGTTCCATCCAGTATTTACGAGGTAAGCCTTAGCGCCGCTCTTTTGCATCTTCTTA
>ERZ773114.2257-NODE-2257-length-18404-cov-5.412448_pt1 | contig 18404 bp, 18 predicted proteins | sample MGYA00580564_ERZ773114 | MGnify/ENA primary metagenome ERZ773114 (study PRJEB29015, sample SAMEA2737836) | human gut metagenome | biome: human gut; feature: human-associated habitat; material: faeces | place: China | collected 2012 ... | reverse complement strand
ATAATCATCACATCTCCAGGAAGTTTTTCAGCAGCTGCGCCCCGGCGCTCCCGGAGCGCTCCGGGTGGAACTGCACGCCAAAGAAGTTATCTTTCTGCACCGCGGCGGTGAACGCCTCGCCGTAATTGCACTGGGCGATGGTGTACGGGTTGACCGGCATGGCGTAGCTGTGCACGAAGTAGAAATACGCGCCTTCTTCAATGCCGCGGAACAGCCGATCGCCAGCTTTGGCATACACCCGGTTCCAGCCCATGTGCGGCAATGGCAGACCGTGGTCGGTCATCTTCGGCACCTCTTCTTCGATAATGCCCAGCAGATCGACGCCGTTGTTCTCCTCGCTGCGCTTGCCGAGCAGCTGCATGCCCAGGCAAATCCCCAGCACCGGCTGGGTACAGGCTTTGATCAGGTCGATCAGCTCCCGGTCGCGCAGCTGATCCATCGCCGCCTGGGCGGTGCCGACGCCGGGAAGAAACAGTTTATCGGCACGCAATACCACTTCCGGATCGCGGCTGACCACTGGCTCATAGCCGTGGCGGCCAATCGCCGATTTCACCGAATTGAGGTTGGCGCAGCCGGTATCAAGGATCACCACATTCATTACAGCACCCCTTTGGAAGACGGCAGGGCATCGCCCTGGACGCGGATCGCCTGGCGCAGCGTACGGCCAAAGGCTTTGAACAGGCTCTCCACGCGGTGGTGATCGTTCTTGCCCTTGGTTTTCAGGTGCAGGGTCACCGCCATGGTGTAGGAGAGCGAGCGGAAGAAGTGTTCCACCATCTCGGTGCTCAGATCGCCGACGCGCTGATAGGTGAAGTCCGCCTTATACTCCAGGTGCGGACGGCCGGAGATATCCAGCGCGCAGCGGGCGAGACACTCGTCCATCGGCAGCACGAAGCCGAAGCGGTTGATGCCGCGCTTGTCGCCGAGCGCCAGCTTCAGGGCTTCGCCGAGGGCCAGGCCGGTATCTTCCACCGTGTGGTGATCGTCGATGTACAGATCGCCGCCGACGTTAACCTCCATGCGGAAGCCGCCGTGGGTGGCGATTTGGTCGAGCATATGGTCAAAAAAGCCGACGCCGGTGTGGATCTTGCTGCCGCCCTCGCGGTCCAGCCACACTTTCACATCCACCTGGGTCTCTTTGGTGATGCGCTCGACGTGGGCATAGCGGTCGCGGCGGGTCAGCTGCTCGCAGATGGTCGGCCAGTCGAGCGTCTCGCGGTCATAGCGCAGACCGGTAATTCCCATGTTATCCGCCAGCTCAAGGTCGGTGGCCCGGTCGCCAATCACATAGCTGTGGGCTTTATCCAGCACGCCCTCTTCCAGCCACGGCAGCACCAGCTGCGTTTTTGGCTTGCGGCAGGCGCAGTTGTCGCCCGGGAAGTGCGGACAAATCAGCACCTCTTCAAAGTTAACGCCCTGCGAGGCGAAGATCTGCATCATCAGGTTGTGCGGGCCATCAAACGCTTCCTGCGGCAGACTGTCGGTTCCCAGGCCATCCTGATTGGTGATCATCACCAGCTTATAGCCTTCCTGCTGCAGCTTCAGCAGCGCCGGGATCACCTGCGGCTCAAACGCCAGCTTGTCGAACCGGTCCACCTGGAAATCCTCCGGCGGTTCGGAAATCAGGGTGCCGTCACGGTCAATAAAGAGATACTTCTGGGTCATACATTCTCCGCAGTCAAGGCGTCAATCACGCGCTGGCTCTCGGCACGGGTACCGATAGTGATACGCAAACAGCCGCTTAATGAAGGTTGTTTATTCTGGTCACGTAAGATAATGCCCTGATCCCACAAAGATTTAAACACTGCGCTGGAGGCGGTTATCCGCGCCAGCACATAGTTGGTCTCGGAATCGAAGACCTGCTCCACGCAGGCGATGCCGCGCAGCTGTTCCACCAGGTAGCGGCGCTCGTCAAGGATCTGCGCCACGCGCTGGCGCATCGCGGCGATCCCCTCCGGGCTCAGGGCCTGGGCGGCGATATCGGCCACCGGCGTGGAGAGCGGGTACGGGGCGATCACTTTCAGCAGCACGTTGATCACCTCGGCGTTGGCGAGGGTGAAGCCGCAGCGCAGGCCGGCGAGGGCGAAGGCTTTGGACAGCGTGCGCAGCACCACCAGGTGCGGATAGTCGCTGAGCCAGCCGGCGAGCGTCGCCTGCGGGCAGAATTCAATATAGGCTTCGTCGGCCACCACGATGGCTTTGCCGCGGGTCATCTCCAGCAGGTCGCGCATCGACTGCGGGTCGATAATCTGCCCGGTCGGGTTGTTCGGGCTGCAGACGAAGACCACCTTCACGCCGTCCAGCCGCGCCTCGATGCCCGGCAGGTCGAGCTGCCAGTCGGCCAGCGTCGGCACGGTGCGGCATTCGACGCCGATGGTCTCGGCGCTGACGCTGTACATGCCGTAGGTCGGCGGGCAGTAGAGCACCGCGTCTTCGCCGGGCTCACAGAAGGCGCGGATCAGCAGCTCGATGCCTTCGTCGGCGCCGCGGCTGACCAGCACCTGCTCCGGTTTGACCTCGGCGTAGCGGGCGTAGCTCTCAATCACGGCCTTCGGCTGCGGCTCCGGATAGCGGTTCAGCGTCTGTTCGGTAAGCTGGAAGGCTACGGCGGTAGGGAATTCGTTGGCGTTGAGCCATACGTCGCCTTTGCCGCCCAGCCGGCGAGCGGATTGATACGGGGTCAGCGCGCGGACGTTGGCGCGGGCTAAATCTTCAATGCTCATGCTTGCTCCTTCAGGGCGGCAACGCGCAGCGTTACGGCGTTTTTGTGGGCGTCAAGGCGCTCGGCGGCGGCCAGGATCTCAATCGTTGAGGCGAGGGCGGCAAAGCCGTCGCGCGACAGCTCCTGCACGGTCATCCGCTTCTGGAAGTCGGCCAGACCGAGGCTTGAGCAGGTGGCGGTATAACCATAGGTCGGCAGGACGTGGTTGGTGCCCGAGGCGTAGTCGCCCGCGGATTCCGGTGACCAGTCGCCAAGGAAAACGGAACCGGCGCTGGTGATGCTGTCCACCAGCTGGGGCACCAGCATGCTCAGCAGCAGGTACACCAGCACTAATACCACAGCCCAGGTGAGGAAAATGCTTGCCGCCCGCAGCCACCCCTTGTGGATCCGGATGGCCCTGCTCCGCTTCCGCTCCAGCTTATCCCGCAGGCGGAGAATGGCCCGCTCCAGGAAATTCACAATGGGCGCCAGAAGGTAGGCCATGCCCAGGCCGTAGAGCACCGGCGTCAGCACCGAAAACAGCTTGGCAAAAATCGCCTGGACCGTGCCGGAATTGTCCCGGTAAAACACATCGTAGAAGATCAGCAGGGCGCACCCCGTGAGAAACGCGGTCAGCCCCCAGGCCAAGTATTTTTTCTTTTCCTTTTTCACGGCACCGCCTCCTTTCTGATGGTTTCTATCATACCCAATTTTCGCGGCCATTGCAAGGCTTGCGGCATATCTTTGCAAATTTCCCCAATGGGGCGGGTCGCTCTTGCGTTTTGTCTCAAAGGCGTGTATGATAGAATTAGATTTGTATCCTTTTTTGTTTTCTGTTGGAGGAGAATAGCTGTGAATAAGCTTCTTTTGATCGTGAATCCCCGAGCAGGGAAGAACAAATCCTTGGCTCCGCTGTATGAAGCTATCGCCCGCCTGTCCGCAGGAGGATACCTGGTGCACGTGCGGGAGACTGCGGCTCCCGGCGACGCAACCCGGATTGCCCGGGATATTGGGCCGCTGTTTGACACCGTGGCCTGCTACGGCGGCGACGGCACGCTGCTCGAAGGCGTGCACCGTCTCTGCGGCGCACCGATTCCCGTCATGGGCATCAACGCCGGGCATCTGGGCTTCCTGACCAGCGCCCCGTCCGCCGGCCTGAACCTGATCTTCAAGGAGATCGCGGAGGGGCGTCTCACCACCGAGGCCCGCTCGATGATCGAAGTCACGGGCGATTACGCCGAGCAGCCCGACACCACGCTGGCGCTCAACGAATTCACCGTACAGCGCCACGGCGCAGGCATGATCTCGGTCGAAACCTACGTGGACGACCAGATGGTCGCCACCTACCACGGCGACGGCGTCATCTTCTCGACGCCGACCGGCTCGACGGCCTACTCGCTCAGCGCGGGCGGCCCGGTCGTAGCCCCGACGTGCGCCTGTCTGGTGATCTCGCCGCTGGCGCCGCACAACCTGACGATGCGCCCCGTGGTCATTCCCGACACCGCCGTCATCACGCTTCACGTACACACGCGCCGCTCGGACGCATTCGTCACTCTGGACAACCGCGTCTATGCCGTCGGGCAGGAGGCGACATTCACCGTCAAACGCGCCGAACAGAAGATTTTTTTGGCCGTACCGCACAATATATCATTTTACGACACGTTACGGAATAAAATGATGTGGGGCATCGACATCCGCAGTTAATGCCCTGCACAAAAACGGTGTAAAGTTGTTCATTTAATAGGTATTTTTCATTTTTATTCCCTATATTTGTGCCCTAATATGAGCGAGCAGAATCGCATACCGCAACACGTCGCCATCATCATGGACGGCAACGGCCGCTGGGCCGAGTTGCGCGGCAAAGAGCGTTACGAAGGCCATGTCGCCGGCGTCGAACCCGTACGGGCGTCGCTGCGCGCCGCCGCGCGCTGGGGTGTGAAGTACCTGACGCTCTATGCGTTCTCAACCGAAAACTGGGGACGTCCCGCGCAGGAGGTCGATGCGCTAATGGAACTTTTCTGCAAAAGCGTGGTCAACGAAACGCCCGAACTGATCCGTCAGGGGGTGGAAATCCGGATGATCGGCGACCGCACGCGTTTTTCGGAAAAGGTGCAGCGTTATCTGGCCGAAGCCGAGCAGCGGACCGCCGGGGGCAAGACCCTGACGCTGATACTGGCGCTCAACTACTCCTCACGCAGCGAGATCACCCGCGCCGTACGCCAAATCGCCGCACGGGCCGCATCGGGAGAGCTTGCGCCGGAGGAGATTTCGGAAGGCACAATCAGCGCGGCGCTCGACACGGCGCCCTACCCCAACCCGGACCTGATCGTCCGCACGAGCGGCGAACACCGGCTCAGCAACTTCCTGCTCTGGCAGGCATCCTACGCCGAACTCTACTTCCCGGAGGTGCTGTGGCCCGATTTCACCGAGGAGGAGTTCGACCGTGCAATGGAGGAATACGCCCGGCGCGACCGCCGTTTCGGGCTGGTAAAATAGATGAAGTTAAGATTAGATTTAAATAGATGAATTATTTCGATAAGATATTCACGGCAGCCGCTGCCCTCGTGCTGTGCTGCACGAATATATTCGCCCAAGAGCAGAATCCTGCTGACACCGCGGCTTCGGCCAAGCCCGCATTCCCGGTAGACGCACCCATATTGCGGCAGGACGGCGCGCAGAAACTCTATTACATCCGCGACGTCAACATTCACGGCGTGCAGTACCTCAACCCCGACATTCTCAAGTCTTCGGCCGGGCTGATCCCCGGCGATTCGATTTACCTGCCGAGCAACTTCATCGCAAACGCCATTTCGCGTCTGTGGAGCCAGCGGTTTTTCTCGGACGTGAAGATCGGAGCCGAGATCGAGGGCGACAGCCTCGATCTGGCGGTGTTCCTCAAAGAGCGGCCGCGCGTCAACAACTGGGACTTCGAAGGCATCTCGAAGGGCAAGAAGAAAGACCTGCTCGAAAAGCTCAAGCTCAAACGGGGCAGCGAGCTTTCGGATTACGTCATCGACAAGAACCAGAAACTCATCAAGGCCTACTGGTCCGAGAAGGGCTTCCGCAACACGGAGGTCTCGACGCGCATTACCAACGACACGCTGCGCCCGCAGATGGTCAACGTAACCTTCCTGATCGACCGCAAACACAAAGTCAAGATCGGCAAGATCAACTTCACGGGCAACGAGCAGTTCAAGGACAAGCGCCTGCGCCGGACCTTCAAGAAGACGCACCAGAAGAGCATCAACTTCTTCCGCGGCACCAAACTCAACGAGAGCGACTACGAGAACGACAAGGATCTGCTGATCGACTTCTACAACTCGAAAGGCTACCGTAACGCCACGATCGTCAGCGACTCGATCTATCCGATCAGCGACAAGCGGCTGGCCATCGACCTCGACATTTCGGAAGGCAACAAATACTACATCCGCAACGTGTCGTGGGTCGGCAACTCGGTGTACGAAACCGACGACCTGCAGCGCATGTTCGGCGTCAACAAGGGCGACACGTACGACAAGAAGTCGATGCACAAGCGTCTGGGCATCGGCAAGGAGACCGATCCCGAAGCGATGTCCGTATCGTCGCTCTACCAGAACAAGGGCTACCTGATGTCGCAGATCGAACCCGCCGAAACCATCATCGGGCCGGATTCGATCGACATCGAGGTCAAGGTATTCGAAGGCAAGCAGTTCACCATCAACGAAGTCGGCATCACGGGCAACCAGCGCGTGGACGACGAGGTGATCCGCCGCGAGCTTTACACCCGTCCGGGTGAGCTTTACGACCGTTCGCTGCTCATGCAGACCATCCGCACGCTCGGCTCGCTGGGACACTTCAACCCCGAAGCGATCATGCCCGACATCAAACCCGTTTCGAACGAGCTGGTGAACGTCAACTGGCCGCTCGAAGAGCAGGCCTCCGACCAGTTCAACATCGCCGGCGGCTGGGGTTCGGGAACGTTCGTCGGTTCGGTGGGCATCACGCTCAACAACCTTTCGATCAAGAACTTCTTCAAGAAGGGCGCATGGCGCCCCTATCCGATGGGCCAGAACCAGCGGCTGTCGCTGTCGGCGCAGACCAACGGCACCTACTACAAGGCGTTCGCCCTGAGTTTCACCGACCCGTGGCTGGGCGGCAAGAAGCCCAATTCGTTCACCATATCGGCCCACTTCTCCGAGCAGAACAACGCCTATTACGTATGGCAGAAGAGTACGCAGTACTTCCGCACGTACGGTGTGGCGGCAGGTCTGGGCAAGCGTCTCAACTGGCCCGACCCCTACTTCACGCTTTACGGCGAGGCGAGCTACGAACGCTTCTCGCTCAAAAACTGGAATACGTTCGGCATGACCAACGGCGCCGCCAACCTGCTCTCGCTCAAATTCGTCTTCGCACGCAACTCGGTGGACCAGCCGATCTATCCGCGCCGCGGTTCGGAGTTCAGCGCATCGGTGCAGTTCACGCCCCCCTACTCGCTCTGGGACGGCAAAGACTACAAGAAGCTGGCGGAGCTTGCCAACAGCACGGACAGCAAGGTGGCGGACAAAGCAAATCAGGAGCGTTACCGCTGGGTCGAATTCCACAAGTGGCAGTTCAAGGCGCAGTGGTTCCAAGCGCTGACCAAGAACTCGAATCTCGTGCTGATGCTCAAGGCCGAAATGGGTTACCTCGGCAACTACAACAAATATAAGGTTTCGCCTTTCGAACGCTTCGAAGTCGGCGGCGACGGCATGTCGGGATACAACATCTACGGTATCGACATCATCTCGATGCGCGGTTACGAAGACGGCGCCCTCGATCCCACGAACGACTATTCGGTGGCATACAACAAATACACCGCCGAGATCCGCTACCCCGTCATCTTGAAACCTTCGTCGCAGATCTATGTGCTGGGATTCCTCGAAGGCGGTAACGCATTCGATTCGTGGAAGAAGTTCTCGCCCTTCAAGATCAAGCGTTCGGCCGGTTTCGGCGTACGTCTCTACCTGCCCGTGGTGGGTATGCTGGGTATCGACTGGGGTTACGGCTTCGACTCGCCGGCAGGTCAGAGCGGCAAGAGCGGAAGCCAGTTCCACTTCGTAATGGGCCAGCAGTTCTAACCGGCGCACGATTCCGCGGACAATCCCCACGTATTCGAATCTCCCTTTGAAAAGGGGGACCCGGAATTCCGGCGGAGGCGTTTGCAAAAAAAGAGAGGCTGGCAATAAATTTGAAAGAAAATAGTTATATTTATGGTATGGTTCCGGGAAACCGGCTGAATATTAACTTAAAAACATAAGATTATGAAACGTCTGATTTTAATCGCGGCATTCATTCTCACGGCCGGCACGCTGGCAGCGCAGAATTACATAATCGTCAACAGCGAAAAGGTTTTCAAATCCGTCGCGGCCTACAACAAGGCGATCTCCGATCTGGACGAACTCGCCAAGCAATATCAGGAACAGGTGGACGCCAAATTCGCTGAAGTGGAAGCGCTTTACAACGCCTATATGAATCAGAAGGCTTCGCTCTCGGCGACAACCCGCCAGACCCGCGAAAACGCCATTCTCGCCCGCGAAAAAGAGGCGCAGACCTTTCAGGAGAGCCTCTTCGGCAACGACGGCGCGCTGATGAAAAAGCGGATCGAAATGATCGAGCCGATCCAGAAGAAGGTCTTCGCGGCCATCGAAGCCTACGCCAAGCAGGCCGGCGCCGACGTGGTGCTCGACTCGGCGAACAATCCCACGCTGCTCTATACGAATCCCAGTGTGGAGCGCACGCAGCAGTTGATCGACATACTGAAGAAGTAGAAACATCAAACAATTAACTAATAATCTTTTATGAAAAAAGCAATCAAACTAACCCTTGCGGTTGTATTCGTGATGGGCGCGACATCGCTCTTCGCACAACAGAAATTCGGACGCATCAACACGCAGGAGATCATCGTGGGGATGCCCGAAACGAAGGAGATGCAGACCAACATGGAGGCTTATGCCAAGGATCTTCAGGACAATCTGGAGTCCATGACCGTCGAATACAACCAGAAACTGCAGGAGTTCCAGAAGAATTTCAACACCCTTTCGGAATCGGTACGCCAGCTCAAGGAGAACGATCTCAACGCCCTGATTCAGCGCCGCAACGAGTTCGAGCAGGCAGCCCAGCAGGACTTCCAGAAGCGTCAGAACGAGCTGCTGGCCCCGATTATCGAGAAGGCCAAGAACGCGATCGACAAAGTGGCTGCCGCAGGCGGCTATCTGGCAGTATTCGACACTTCGACGGGTTCGCTCGCCTATTTCGACGAGGCTTCCCTCACCGACATCGCCCCCGCAGTGAAGAAAGAACTCGGCATTACGGATGCTCCCGCCGCTGCGGCCGCACCCGCTGCTTCGAAATAAGTCACTCCGGGATTTCCCGATGGGGCATGAAAAAGGCGGCGGCGATTCCGGCGCCTTTTTCATGCCCCTGCCGCAAGCGGCGATCAAAAGAGGCACAAAGCTGTTCATTTGGTCCGAATATAAAACTATATGAACTGAATATGAGTTTTTATCGCTATATTTCATCCAAAAACCAAAGACGAAATGAACAATACAGAGAGCCAAACACCGATCAACTCATTTACGCTGGCCGAACTTATAGACTTGGCCGGCGAACAACGTCAGGGCCTGATGCGCGAATGCATTACGGCCAGCAGCGACTCCCAGATGCAGGTCTTCCGGTTCCCGTGCCGCATCGACGCCTTCATAATCGGAGTCGGCACCGAAGGGGAGACCTCCGTATCGTTCAACCTGCATGAATTCCGGCTGAAGAAGGATTCGATGTTCATCTTCACCCCGAAAAATATCCTGCAGGTAAATTCGCAGCAGTATTTCAAGGCCGACGTCATCGCCATATCGCCCGACTTCATGCGCCGCATCAACATCGACATCAAAAACATGATGCCGCTGTTCCTCAAATTCGTCGAAAACCCCGCACTGACGCTGACGCCCGAAGAGAGCCGCTCCATGCGCGGCATGATCGCCCAGATCGAACGCGAAACCCGCGGGCCGGAGACCCATTTCTCGTTCGACATCGTCAGCGGACTGATCGCCGCAACGATTTACAAGGTCGGGGATATCATGTACCACTACCTCGCGGAGCATCCCGAAGAGCAGAACAATTCGCACAACCGTGCCGAAGAGTATTTCAAGCAATTCACCCACCTGCTGGGCGAACACTTCCGCGAAGAGCGCAGCGTCGGATTCTACGCCCGCCAGCTCTGCATCACGCCCAAATACCTCACCACGCTCATCAAGCGCATCAGCGGACAGTCGGTTTCGGAGTGGATCGACAACTATGTGATTCTGGAGGCCAAAACCCTGCTCAAATACTCGACGATGAGCATACAGGAGATCGCCTACTACCTGAACTTCCCGAACCAGTCGTTCTTCGGCAGCTACTTCAAGCGCAACACGGGCATGTCGCCCTCGCAGTACAAGGCGCAGAACTGACAAGGGCCAGCATCCGGCGGGGCATGTCGAGGAGAGGCATATCCGGCAGTGCATATCCGACAGAGCATATCCGACAGAGCATGTCTGACAGAGCATGTCTGACAGCGCATATCCGGCAGTATGCACACCCTCCTGCATACGAAACCCCGGCCGCAGCACTGCGCCGGGGTTTGTCGTCGCGAAGCCTCGTCAGAAGGGATATCCGACGCCGAAGTTGAGCGCGGTATTCTTCCAGCGCAGGTTGTGAATCCACCGTTCGCCCGCCGGATTGTTGGGATTGTGGAGCTGCACGCCCCAGTCGAGCCGGAGCACGGCGAACTTGATGTCGAAACGCAGACCCAGTCCGGTGTTGAATCCCAGCTGCTTATAAAACTTGTCGAAAAAGAAGACGGCGTCGTCGGAGTACTCCGAAGGATTCCGCCGGATATACCAGATATTGCCCAGATCGAAGAAAGTCGCGCCGTGCACCATACCCCAGATCGGAAAGCGCAGTTCGAGGTTGGCCTCCAGCTTGACATCGCCCGTCTGTATCGGGAAAGAGTCGTGCGGATTGGGCACCGACCCCTGACCGAGCGTGCGGGGCGTCCAGCCGCGCATGCCGTTGCTGCCGCCGGCATAGAACTGCCGGTCGAAGGGCACGGCCGACGAGTTGCCGTAGGCCATCGCCACGCCGCCGTAGAGACGCCCCACGAGAGCCGACACCTCGCCAAGCATTATCTTGCGGCTGACACTCAGGTCCGTACGGAAATACTGCGAATATTCGATGCCGAAGATTTTGGCAGGCTCGCCCTCCTTCGGCCGCGCATAGAACAGCCGGTCCACCGCGTCGATCAGGTTGCCCGCCGTCTCCAGATTGAAGCGGATATTGGTGGCGTTGCCGCCCAGATTCTTACGCTGGTTGTTATAGCTGTAGCCAAACGAAAGGCCGCCGATAAACTGGGTGCGGAAACTGTTTTTCAGGTATTTATTCGTCGTCTTGCCGAGGAAGGTCGAGTCCAGCCGATTCACATCGACGACATTGATATCGACGGGCCGCAGCGAGAACGAAGAGTAACGGTTGTTGGTCCACTGGTAGGTGATTCCCGCACTCGAAAGCGTACGCCGATAATAGGGGCGGTCCTGAAAATTGACCGAAAGCTCCACCTTGGTCTTCGGCTGGTTCACCGAACGAAACCGCCGCGTACGCCACGGCACCAGAAAACGCGGGAAGGTGAGTCCGGTGGTAACGCCGAATTCCGTGGCGCGCTTTTTCTTGGCGTCGGGCGCCTTCATAAACTCGTATCCCGCCGTAAACGAAACGTCCAGCGCCTCCGCTCCCCGGAAGATGTTGCGGTTCTGGTAACCGACGGTAGCCTTCAGTCCGTAGAAACTCGACGTCGTACTGCCTTCGAGATCGACCTTGAAACTCTGCTTGAGCGCCGGGGTGCACAAAATGTTGCACTCCAGATAGCCCTCCTTCGTAAAGCGGGTCTGCGTGGAATCCGCCGAGGCGCCGATGAAGGAGACGTAATTGGTGACATCGACGCTCCGGGGCTGCTCGACGAAGGCGATCTTGGCGCTCTTGAAATAGCCGAGCGACATCAGGTCGGTATAGGCGCGGTTCACCTGCGCCGAGTTATAGACATAGTTGGGATAGAGCGGCACCGACTGACGCAGAATGGCCGGACGCAGGTTCGGACGCTTCTCGTAGATGATATTCAGACCGCGGTAATAGAGCGTATCGAGCCGCGAAAGAAAGGTCGAATCGGTCCGCGCGACGGTCGGATCGTACGCCGGAAAGACGTTGATCCGGTCGATGCGGTAGACCATGTTGTTGTCCATCACGGCCTGTCCGCGTTCGTTGTAACCCGTAAGATACTGCTTGATATTGACCTGCACATCGACCTGATGGTTTCCGCCGAGCGTGTCGGCGACATAGTCGATGTTGTTGACCGTAAAGTTGTAGTAGCCGCGCTCCTTGAGGAAAGCCGTGACGCGCTCCCGCTCGCGGTCGAGCACCGCGATGTCGAAAACCCGCCCCGGACGGATCAGCGTATTGGCGGTGTCGGGCAGGATGATCTGTTCGAGGAACTTGTCCTGAAAATCGTACGAAATGCTGTCGATGCGGTAAGGCTCGCCCTGCCGGGTGCGGTAGACGACCTTGGCGCGCCTGCGGCGCGAGGTGGTATCGACTTCGAACGTCGCTTGGGAAGAGAAGAACCCGCGCGTGTCCATATAGACCTTCAGGTTCTGCGCGCTCCGCTCGGTCAGGCTCATGTCGAGCAGCACGGGTTCCTGACCGATCTTGCGTTTCCAGTTGTTCCACCAGTTCTGCTTGCCCGGATTGGCCTGCTCGTAGAGCCAGACATAGAAATTCGTCCCCAGAAAACGCTTGTTGGGGGTCTGGCGCACGTATTTTTCGAGGTCGGCAGCCGTGATGCGCTCTTTGCGGGGCGTCGATTTGTCGGACTCGATCGTCACCTTCTGCAGCAGGTACTGCCCTTCGGGAATCTTGCGCGTAACGCTGCACGCGGAGCACAAAAAGCCCAGCACGGCGACAGCTAATATACGACTCAAGCCCCGCACGCCTCCGATCAGTTGTTAAAGAACCCCTTCTCTTTCAGCAGAGCGAAGTAGGAATTCGAGATGGAGAGGTTGTCCTCGCGCACATAACGGCGCTGCGTGAAAATCTGCGCCAGATTAGGCAGCCCGTTCTCCTCCAGCAGACGCTTGGTCAGCTCCGACTCTTCGCGCTCGGCCCACAATTCGTCGATCTCGGCGGCCGTATAGTCGGTGTATTTCTCGTAATGCACGACGGCTTCCAGCGGCAGACGGTCGGTCAGTTCGGGCGATTCGTCGGGATAGCCCAGCACGATGGTCGTCACGGGAATCACCCTCTTCGGAAGTTCGAGTATCTCGGCGATCATCCCGGCCGTATAGATCGTCGTACCGAGGTAACAGATGCCCAGCCCGTTCATTTCGGCCTCGACGCAGAGGTTCTGGGCCGCAAGCAGGGCGTCCGTCGAAGCGTTCAGGAACCATGCGAAGTTGTCGTATGCGGGATCGGCGTCGCGCTGCTCGCACCACATCGAGAAGCGGTGCACGTCGGCGCAGACCGTCACCACGCAAGGCGCCTGCGTCACCATCGGCTGGTTGAAATGGCACGGGGCGAGTTTCGCGCGCAGGGCCGCATCGCGCGTCACGACCAGCGAATAGAGCTGCATGTTGCCGCAGGTCGAAGCCCGCGAAGCCGCTGCCAGTATCTCCTGCAGCAGCTCTTCGGGAACGGGTGTGGAACAGAATTTACGTATCGAACGATGCTTGAAAAGCACGCTTTTCATGGATTTTTTCTTTTATCGGTTCTGTATAAAAACAATACAAGCGTCCGCCGGTCCGGGCGAATGCGCTTATTTTCCACAAAAATAGTAAAACTTTTAGAAGTTTTACTATTTTTGCGATGATATAACCACTATCCGGAATGCTGGTATCATTCGTAAAATACGAGGGCGCAGGCAACGATTTCATCCTCATCGACGACCGCGAAGAGCTGTTCAGCGCCGACGCACGGCTGATCGCGGCCTTGTGCGACCGCCACTTCGGCATCGGAGCCGACGGGCTGATGACCCTGCGGCACAGCGTCGAGATGGACTGCTCGATGCGCTACTACAACGCCGACGGTTCGCCGGGCGAAATGTGCGGCAACGGCGCACGGTGTTTCGCGCTTTTCGCCGAGCATCTGGGCATCGGCGGAGAAACCAAGTATTTCGACGCCACGGACGGCATGCACACCGCGCGCATACGCCGCGCGAAGAACCGGACGGGCGAGATCGAGCTGGGCATGATAAATGTATCGGAAATCCGCAGCGGCAAAGGCTGGTGGTTCCTCAATACGGGCGTTCCCCACTATGTGGAATTCACGGAGGAGCTGGACGGCGTGGACGTAAAGGGTCTGGGACGGATGATCCGTCACGACACGGCGCGTTTTCCGCAGGGGACGAACGTCAATTTCGCAGAGATCGCAGGCGAGGGCGAAATCCGGATGCGGACCTACGAACGGGGCGTCGAAAACGAAACGTTGGCCTGCGGCACGGGAGCTACCGCCGCGGCGATCATAACCAATTACGCTTTGCAGCACGAAACGACCAAATACCGAATCACGGTGCCCGGAGGCGAACTGCACGTAGGCTTCTCGCATGAACCCGGCACGCAGACCTATACGGATATCCGGCTTACGGGCCCTGCGCGGCGCGTCTTCAAAGGGGTATTCGAAACCGACAATTTCTAAACCACTCATCTTTTCCCATCCATGAAAACACAAAAGGGAATTCGCGAACATGAAGCGGACGAACTTCGGAAAGCCAAACGTCTCGAACCGATGCGCAAAAGCGGCAAGGAGCGCCATTCGCTCTACCGTTCGATCGACGAAGAGGAGGAGGAAGAACTCATGCCCCGGCGCGAATCCGTACTCGACTACCTCGACGATCAGGACGAGGAGTAAGCCCTGTAATCATGACTGAAAAATTTATTATGGCCGGCTCCACGGCCCTGCACGTCTGCGATTCGCAGGCCGGAGACAAATGCGTCGTGCTGCTGCACGGCTATCTCGAATCGCTGCTCGTCTGGGAGGATTTCGTACCTTATCTATATAAGGAGGTGCGCGTGGTGACGCTCGATCTGCCGGGCCACGGCATTTCGGTGGTGACGGGCGCGGTCCACACGATGGATTTTCTGGCCGACACGGTCGCCGACGCGCTCAAAGCCCTCGGCATCGGACGCTGCACGCTCGTAGGACATTCGATGGGCGGATACGTGGCGCTGGCTTTCTGCGAACGCCATCCCGAAATGCTCGACGGCGTAGTGCTGCTCAGCTCCACGCCCAATCCCGACACGCCGGAGAAGGCCGAGAACCGCCGCAGGGAGATCGCGCTCGTCGAGGCCGGGAAGAAAGAGATGCTGGCACGGATAGCTCCCGCCGCAGGATTCGCCGAAGAGAACCGCGCCCGCATGCGGGACGAAATCGAAGACCTTACCGAGCAGGTTTTCGTCACCGAAGACGAGGGAATCGTAGCCCTGCTGGGCGGCATGATCGCCCGCAGGGACCAGAACGAAATGTTGCGCACGTCGAAGGTCCCGCAGCTTTTCATACTCGGTCGAAAAGACGGTTACATACCGCCCGAAGCAGCCGAAAAGATGGTTGCGGAACACCCGCAGGCGCAGGTCGTATGGCTGGAAAATTCGGGACACATGGGATTCCTCGAAGAGCCGGAAGCGGCGGCTCAGGCAATACTGGATTTCGTCCACGATGAAAAAATCGGATAGCGCGAAAAAACTGTTCGGGCGATAATTTCTCCGGGAGGGGCAGCCGGCGCGATTCGATCCTATTCCCGGAACAGACTAAACCGATCCTCTCTGAACCGCGTCTCATCGGTTCCGGCAGGATATAAAACCTTTGAACGATGAACGAAGAGATGAAATTCTGTCAGAGCTGCGGCATGCCGATGCAGACGGCGGGTGACTTCGGCACGGAAGCCGACGGCGGCGCGAGCGCGGAATACTGCGTCTATTGCTACAAAAACGGCGCCTTTACCGAAGCGTGCACGATGGAAGAGATGATCCGGCACTGCGCCGAGTTCCACGAAGAATTCCGCGACGAGAACGGCAAAAGCTATACCCGTGAAGAGGCTGTCAGGCTGATGCGGGAGTATTTTCCGACGCTCAAGCGCTGGAGCAAATAACGAAAGCGGACCGGAAATTCCGGTCCGTTTTTGTATCCGCAGCAGAATTGCGCTATATTTGTCCCGAAAAAACCACAAACGCTAATTAAAACATACTTGAAATGAAAAAACTTTTCTTTATGGGCTTTGCCCTGCTTCTGTGCGCCATGTGGCCCGCCGACGCCGCAGCCCAGCTGAAAATCGGCGGCCGGAAACTCAACACCGGAAAACTGCTCGAAGCGGGAAAGGACGTGGCCAAAGCCGTGACATTGAGCGACAAGGACATTGCCCAGCTGAGCCGCGAAGCGGTCGAATGGATGGATGCCAACAACCCCATCGCCGACGAAACGACCGAATACGGCGCACGTCTCAAGCGGCTGACCGAGGGGATCACCGAGATCAACGGACTGCCGCTCAACTTCAAGGTCTACCATGTCGTGGACGTCAATGCCTTCGCCTGCGGCGACGGTTCGATCCGCGTATTCAGCGCCCTGATGGACCTGATGGACGACGACGAACTGATGGCAATCATCGGCCATGAGATCGGCCATGTGGTACATGCCGACGTAAAACACGCGATGAAAAACGCCTACCTCTCATCGGCGACGCGCAATGCCGCAGGAGCCGCCGAGGGCAGCACGCTGGCCAAGCTGAGCGACTCGCAGCTCGGCGAGGTCGTGACGGCCTTCACCGGCGCCCAGTTCTCGCAGAAGCAGGAATACGAAGCCGACGAATACGGATTCGAATTCTCCGTAAAGAACGGTTTCAGCCCCTACGGCATGGGCAATTCGCTGAACAAGCTGGTCGAGCTTTCCAAGGGAGCGAAGTCCTCGACGGTACAGAAAATGTTCTCTTCGCATCCCGACAGCGAAAAACGCGCTGCGCGCATGAAAGAGAAAGCCGACGCCTACGTAGCCGCACACCAGCAGTAGGCCGTCAAGCCGCAGCGGATACCCCGCGTTCAACGGCCGAAAAGTCCGGCAACCAGCATATTCGGAATAAAACCGGTTGTCCGGAATAAAACCCGCCGCAGCACGCCAGCCTTCGCATCGGTACACTCATGCAACGGAAAAGCCGCCCCTTTTGGAGCGGCTTTTTTGCATGTCCCGCTATTTTATCAGCGGCTGACAGACAGGACAGTAATAGACGGCTCCGCCCAGATAAGCCTCCTTGACAATCGCACCGCCGCAGCCCGGACAAGGCTCCGTGAAGGTGTTTTTAGAGAGCAGGGTCTTGTACCCGCCGGGCTTGCCCAGCAAATCTTTCTCCGTATCGCGTCCGCCGCGATCCGCCATATCCCTCAGGGTCGATTTCACCGATGAATACATCCGCCCCAGTTCTGCATCACCCAGCGTCGCCAGCCTGCGCTTGGGGTGAATACGCGACTTGAACAAAATATCCTGCAAAACACCGTTTCCGAGTCCGGGAATACGCTGTTCCGTCGCCAAGAACGCTTTTGCCGACAAATTGGACTTGGCATCGGAGAGAAGCCGGCCGAAACAGGCTTCATCGAAAGCGTCGTCCAGCGGAGAGGGCTTCGAGAGTGCGCCGAGATAATACGGATTGTCGAAATTCTTCCGGAATGCGATGATCCCGCCGTACATGGCGACCGTAAAAACCAGAAAACTATCGTCGTCGAAAGCGATCAGAAGCTGATATTTCGGCGGAACCTCCGCTCCGGGCGCATGATAACGCAGATTGACGCCGTCGGAAAGAGCGATATGCGTCTCATCGTCGAGAAGCAGGTCGATGAATGCTCCGTGCCCTTCAGCGGCCCGAACCGTTTTACCGACGAGTCGTGCCCGGTAATCGGCCGGATCACCCAAGTACCAAGTAAATTTGTGGGGATGGGTGGCATTGAATACATCCGTGACGGTGCGGCCGGAGAGCATATCGGCAGCTTGCCGTGCAAACGAGTAAGATTCGGGAATTTCGAGCATTTTTTCAATTTCAGGTGTTGCAACAAAGATAATCAAATTTCCATACGATGCCGGTGATCGGCCTCCATTTCGGCAATTCCGATATTATGAATAGCTATCTACTGCTAATCTGCATCAGTTTCGTCCCTGCAACAGTCAGTATTTGCGCCACACTGCCGCTCTGGTTCTCGAAACACATGCAGAACAGAATCATCCGCTTGTCCGGACTGGCCCTACTTTCTTTGATAATGGCAGGCGGGTTGCTCCTTGCATTTGCCTGCCAAGACCCTTGGTTCGGATTGTCGTGCATCGCGGTAAGCAGCATAAATATCCCCCTGTTCAGGCACTATGAACTGTTATTATCGACACTGCGCTGTGCTCCAAATGCCATCACATTTCATTGCACCTGCTCTCCGTCCACAAGAATAGCTACGAGTTGACATGCAGCCACTGCGGGTTTCACAAAAGATGTAAGAAATAAAAACAGCGGCTTCGTCCCGCCCCGAAGGGTCAGCGATCGTTTTTCAGAAGCTGACAGCAAAATTACAAGCACAAAAAAAAGGTCAGACCTTTCGATCTGACCTTGAAGAGGCGGCTACCTACTCTCCCACGGGAAAACCGCAGTACC
>ERZ773114.2254-NODE-2254-length-18437-cov-5.941682_pt1 | contig 18437 bp, 9 predicted proteins | sample MGYA00580564_ERZ773114 | MGnify/ENA primary metagenome ERZ773114 (study PRJEB29015, sample SAMEA2737836) | human gut metagenome | biome: human gut; feature: human-associated habitat; material: faeces | place: China | collected 2012 ... | reverse complement strand
GATGAGAGCGCCCATAATCAGAGCAAAAAAGCAAAAAATCTTAGATATCCTTAGCGGATGAAACAGTGCCCCCATAAGTCAAAAGAAATAGAAACGTGAATTCATGCACTTTAAAAGATCACGCATTACAGTCCCAAAAAGATCGTTATGAACTACAAGAAGTATGTAGAAAAGGCACTTTTTGTATATTTGATATATTTGCTCCACACTATTATTTTAGCATGGGGAGGAGGGGATTGCTTACCTGTAAATTCGGACATTGTTTGTGTGCGATTATGTGAATAGCTGTAAATGTTCGTGCATTTTAGTTCAAATTACTATGGTAGAAAAGTTTATTTGGTGGTCGGTGACGGTGATGCAGAGGCATCGGTGTCAGCTTCCCTGGAATAAGTAAAGTTCGTTGTCAGCTTCTTTTTGATATCGTATTGGTAGCTTCCTTTTACGGTAATTCCGTTATCTGCCTGTCCCGCAAAGCCGATCGTCAGGATATCGTCTTTTAATTCCTTTAAATTATAGACAACGACTGCTCCGTCTTCAAATGTAATATCATCTTCTTTGTATTGCTTAAAGACCTTTGCAAGCTGCGTTGTTCCATCCTCCTGCTGATAATACTGCGTTCGTGTCTTTGTATCATAAACAGTAAAAGTCTGTGCTTTTGTACCGTTATAGATCAGCATTGCATAGCGGTTGTTCAAAACATTTTCCTGTGTGATCCACTTTAAGTCGCAATAATATCCATGAATATTATCCCATTTCTTTTGATTTTTTTTCGGGGAAAGGATAAGCGACCGAATGTCTTCATTGCCATCGCTGTCTTTTTTCGTTGTGACAAGCACTGCCGTACTTCCACTATTGTTTTTCAGCGTATGTTCCTGTGTTTCTTCTTTTGCTTCTGCTGTGCTGTCTGTCTTATATTGTTCAAGATCTTTCTTTGACAGATCTTTTTGTTCGTATTTTCCTTTTTCCTGATTCCAGACATAATATTGCGTCTCTTTGGCAAACGGAACGGAAAATACAGTCGTAATATCTTCGATCGTATCAAGTTCTACAGAAGAAGAAAGTTCCTTTTTCCCATTTTTTGAAACTGCCGCACAGATGTCACTGCCGATCACTTGCATATTTTCTTTTTCAAGATTGATCACGCTGTAAGAATATACAGTATAATCTTTGACTTTTTGTGAGCTGTCTGTCTGCTCTGTCATCCTGTCAAATTCTTTTTGAGACAATGATAACTTCTTTCCTAAAACTGCTTCCTGCGTACCATCACCATTGTAATCTCCGACAAACAGGTTCATATCTTTCGGGAATGCATAACTGCCACCGGTGCCAAAAATGTCCTTCATTGAAAGAGATGCAATCCGGTTGTCAAAATCATCATACATTCTTAAAGCAAATGTTCCGGTATAAGAATCCTTGTCTGTCTTATCTTTTTCAAGCAATTCTAACTTTAAGATCCGGTCCAGCCCATCCGGGGATGAAATATCTGTCTTAGCGATCACGATTCCTTTTGTATTTGAAAAAAGGGATCCTTTTGATGAATCAACAGGATTTTGCCAGGTTCCCCCACTCCATGCTATCTTCATTGGTGCAAGCAGGAAAAACAGGATCAATGTAACAGACCATATCAGAAAATTTAACAGCTTTTCTCCGGTCTTATCCCACTTCAGGTACATCATTCTCTGAGCACGCTTTTCTACATTTCCCTCACGGATCGTAAAAAGCGACAAATGTAATTTCTTTGATTCTTTTTGAATATTCAAAAGTCCCTGTGCATATTCGCGGCATTCGGCTGACGGCTTCTTATGCACTGCCTTTTCATCCGCAAGATATTCTTCATCATGATTCCAAAGAATATAGTAAAGCCACATGACCGGATTAAACCAATGGATCGCTGTGATACCGACAACCACGATCCTTTTTGCATTTTCAAAAGAATGTGCCTGTATATGTTGCAAATAATAACGCATATCCCGTGCATGCATTCCTGCCGGAACGACATGTATCTTATGAAAAAAGCCAAAGCGAACCGGGACAGATGTTGTACCGGATTCTAAAATGTCTTCTCCGATCTCTTTTCCCTGCATCAAAGTCTGCTTCACTCTTCTTTGTACAAAAAATGCACTAAACAGCACCAAAAATACCCCTGCTGCCCATGTCACCGCACAGACAGTAAATGTTTTTGTCATATGAACCGGATGCAAAAAAACGGCACTCCAGCTATTCATAATACCGCTTTGCTCTTCTATTGTCAGTCCAAGCGTTGATAAAAAGAGATGGTATTGCCTGTTCCAACTGTCAAAAAAACAGATCGGGCTTGATAATGCAACCGGGCAAAGACTCCGCAGATATACAAGCCACCATTCCCATTTCATAAATTTCTTTTCCTGATTTCTCATACCAAAACGAAGCAGCAAAACCAAAGGTGCCAAAAAAAGCATCATGCCACTCATTGATAAAACAGTATAAAAAATTCTGCCAAGCCAGTTCATCTCATTCTCTCCAATCAACATGTAATACTATAATCATATTGCAAGGACAATCGTATTTCCATCCCCCACGATACAATAGATCATTGCTATTCCATTTCTACAAACTTACATTTTTGTGAAACAAAAAGGAAACAGCAATTTATATGTAAACATACCTTGCTATCTGTTTTTAATCCCTGCATCATTATACACAAATCAAAAAGAAGCCACAACAAATTTGTATTAACTTCTAAACTGTTGTAATATAGTCTTACTTGTTTTTTTACACATTTTGATTATAATTCAGCCAGACTATAACAAACTGGAAACCATAGAAAGGATTTTGAAATTATGAAAGACGGTTTTCTTCGTGTCGCTGCTGCCACTCCTGATGTAAGTGTAGCCGATATCGCACATAACGTTACCAATATCATTGCCCGGATCAAAGAGGCAAACAGCCGGGATGCCAAGGTTGTTGTATTCCCGGAGCTTTGTATGACCGGTTATACCTGTAATGATCTTTTCCTGCAAGAGCTTCTTCTTGATAAAATTTGTGATGGTTTAAAGGAAATCTTAGCGGCTTCCATCGCTACCGATATGCTGATCGTAGTCGGTTTCCCTTTCTTTTTGCACAACTCTCTCTATAATGTGGCAGCCGTGATCCATGAAGGAAAGATTCTTGGAATCGTACCAAAACAACACATTCCAAACTATTCCGAATTCTATGAAGCAAGACATTTTACTACTCCGGGCAAGGGCTATGAAAGGATCACTTTAACCGCTCTTGGAGATGCCGGTAAAGACATTCCTTTTGGAACAAATCTTTTATTTCAGGCAGACAACATGACGGAATTTATACTGGGCATTGATATTTGCGAAGACTTGTGGATGCCTATTCCGCCATCCTGCGAACATGCATTAGTCGGTGCTACCGTGATCGCAAATCTGTCCGCCAGTGATGAAACTACAGGAAAAGACATTTATCGTCGTGAACTTGTCCGCAACCAGTCTGCCCGCCTTGTCAGCGGTTACATCTATGCAGATGCCGGTGAGGGTGAATCTTCTACCGATCTTGTCTTTGCCGGACACAATATCATTTCCGAAAACGGAACGATCTTAAAAGAGACAAGCCGTTTCCATAATGACATGATTATAAGCGAACTGGACTTAAAAAAACTGATCAGTGAACGCCGCCGGATGAGCACATATGAAACGATTCTTCCGAAAGATGCCGGCTATCTGATCCTGCCATTCCATTTTCATCATGTTGGTACAACGAACCTGACACGTACTTTTACACAGACACCATTTGTACCGCAAAACAAAGCAGACCGCGATCGTCGCTGTGATGAAATTTTAAATATTCAGGCATTAGGTCTGAAAAAACGTCTTGCCCATACACATTGCACCAACGCTGTCGTTGGCATTTCAGGCGGACTTGATTCCACACTTGCTCTTTTAGTCACCGCAAAGGCTTTCGATATGCTCGGACTTGACCGCAGCGGCATTCTTTCTGTAACAATGCCTTGCTTCGGAACAACAGACCGCACCTATCAGAATGCTTGTGAACTGACAAAAATTCTCGGTGCCACGCTAAAAGAAATTCCGATCCATGAAGCCGTTAATCTGCATTTCCGGGATATCGGGCATGACAGTTCCGTGCATGATGTCACTTACGAAAATTCACAGGCACGCCAGCGTACACTGATCTTAATGAATCTTGCAAACCAGACAAACGGTATGGTGATCGGTACAGGAGATATGTCGGAACTTGCTCTTGGCTGGGCAACTTATAACGGTGATCATATGTCTATGTATGGTGTAAACTGTTCTGTTCCGAAAACTCTGGTTCGCTATCTCGTACTGTATTACGCTGAGACAACCAAAGAGCAGAAACTACATGACATTTTGCTCGATGTCTTAGACACACCGGTAAGTCCTGAACTTCTGCCTCCTAAAGACGGAAAGATTGCCCAGAAGACGGAAGATATCGTAGGACCATATGAATTGCATGATTTCTTCTTATATTACCTGATGCGATTTGGATTCAGACCGGCTAAGATCTATCGACTTGCGAAATATACTTTTGATGGTGTTTATGATGATAAAACGATCTACAAATGGCTTCGGACCTTCTATTGGCGTTTCTTTGCGCAGCAATTTAAGCGTTCCTGCCTGCCGGACGGTCCAAAAGTCGGAAGTGTTGCACTGTCTCCGCGCGGTGACTGGCGAATGCCCAGTGACGCCTCTGTCAATCTATGGTTAGCAGAACTCGATAAAATAAACCCGGATGCCTAGGACTGCAAATCACTAATAATTGAAATACGTTTCCCATTCTATAAAAGAAAAGCAAATGACAACTTCACTGCCACTTGCTTTTCTTTTTCATTTATTATTCCATTCCTCGTTCTGTTATTCCACCGGAATTTCCTTTGATAACGCGAAGGAATAGATAATCTTTTCTTTAACTTTTCGTCCGCTTAACCGTTCCAATGCCTGTGCGTAATACTTAAGCTGTTCTTTGTATTTTTCGACAAGCTCCGTGCCATCTTTTCGTCTGACACGGTCTGTCTTGTAATCCACCAATACAATATCTTCGTCTTCGAAGAAAAAGGCGTCAATAATTCCCTGTACCATGATCAGTTCTTTACTCTTTTTCTCTGTATAGATCTGATCTGCAGGGATACCAAGCATAAATGGCTGTTCTAAGCGGAGTGTCTTTTGTTCCTGCGCTGCTGCCATTCTCTTTCCAATATCCGTTTCGAGAAATGCGACAAACTTACGACAATTTAGAAGTTTGGCTTCTTCCTGTGTCATATAACCATTTTGTACCATTTGTGCCAGATAACGTTGAAAGGCTGCAACATCCCATTTTCCGCCATCACTGCGGATCTGTGCATAAGGAAAATGTTCCATTACTAAATGATACAGCGTACCACGGGCAGTTCCTGAAACTTCCTTCTCTTTCTGTAAAAATGCCGGACGAGGAATTTCAATTTCCGGCAAGTCTGTTTCAGATACTTTGTCTGCTGCATCTGAATTGCTTTCCTCTATCTGACCAGATTTGCTATCCTTTGTCATGTCTGACTTGTTCATATAAAAGTCGTCTTCCTTTAGAAGAGAAAGTTCTTCCTCCTCTTCCATCTTCAATGCATTTTCATAGGATTTTCTTTTTAATTCTGACACAGAAACTTTAATCGGCAGATCTGTCTCATCCCGATAAGGATATTCGTAGTTCAAACGCTGCAGCAAAGCTTCATGCATATCTTTGTCATAGATACTGTTCGGATCAATATCCCTAAGCTTTTGTTGTAAAAGAGCTTCCGTTCCAAGCTCCTTAGCTTCTTTTCCGATGATCTCGTCCTGCGAAGACACAAAAATGCGGTAAAGTTCATCCTGTGCCAAACGATTCCCTTTCAAACTCATAGCATTTCTCAATGAATCACGGGTAAAAAGAGAAGTCATGATCCAGTCAAGATAAGTCTGTGCTTTCTTCAATATCACAAAATTCTGTATACTGCTTTGCTGTATCCATCGTTTCAGTGCCGTTGACGCATCTTTTACGGCTCCTGTAATATACAGTTTTTCTTTTGCTCTGGTCAACGCCACATATAGCACCCGAAGTTCTTCTGCCAGATTTTCCAAAACCATTGCATTCGCGATATATCTTTTAAAAAGGCTGGGCTTGCAAACACGCATAGACAGGTTGATATAATCACAGCCAACTCCATGTTCTCCGTCAATGATCGTTGCCTTTCTTGCATCCATCATATTAAAACGTTTTCCCATGCCTGCCACAAAAACAACAGGAAACTCTAAGCCTTTACTTTTATGGATCGTCATGATACGAACGGCATTTGTGTTTTCATCCTGTATCGAAGCTTCTCCAAAATCAATATCTGATTTTTGCAGACTTTCAATATAATAGGCAAAGCCAAAAATGCCACTATGTCCATGACTTTCAAATTCAATCGACTGCTGCAATAAGATGTCTAAATTTGCTTTTCGTTTTTCTCCTGCCGGCATAGATGCCATATAATCATAATAGCCGCTCTCTTTATAAATCTTGCGTAAAAGTTCGTATACCGAATGAATCTGTACAAAAGAACGATATTCCTTTATTTTTTCTACAAATGTAGTTAATTTTATTTTTAAACTTTCTCTGTCTTTTTGCTCTTTTAGGATGGTATCCCATTTCGTCAGGTCAATGCCTTTCTCTTTATATTCTTCGAAAACGGACTCTTCTCCCTTTTTCCAACGGCAGAAATCCAAAAATCCCTGTACTCTTTCCCAGAAATCCACGCCATCCGGAATACTTCCGATCCATGCCAGTTCATCATCCGTCAGCCGGCAAAAGATCGACCGTAATACAGCACTCAACGCAATATCCTGTCTTGGATTATCGATCACATGAAGCAGGTTGAGCACCGTCTCTACTTCCATGCTTGTAAAATATCCTGTCTTGGTATCTGCAAAAGCAGGAATTCCCATTTCATTTAATACTTCGATAAATTTCTCACTCCAGCCTGTCATACTGCGGAGCAGAATGGCAATGTCACCAAACCGTACTTTTCTGTATCCATCTTTATCACGGACAAACAAAGGATCATCTCCCTGCACCAGTTCCTTGATCTTCTGCCCGATGCCTGCTGCTTCAAACTCCTTTTTATCAAAAACCGCCGCCTGGTCATTCTCCTGATCAAAAAGAAGTACCTCTGTCAGATCCGCTGTCCGTTCGCTGCATTCTCCAAAATCCGCTCCCGGCACAAGACTTGCCTGCTCATCATAACAGATCCCGCCAAGTTCCTTCGTCATAATATGTTCAAAAATATAATTAGCGGCTTCCAGCACGCTTGCACGGCTTCGGAAATTCTTATGCAGGTCTATCCTCCGGCAGACGCTCTCTCCGGTCGCATATTTCTCATATTTATGCAGAAAAAGATCGGGTCTTGCCTGTCGGAAACGGTATATACTCTGCTTAACATCACCGACCATAAAAAGATATGGTGCACGGTCCGGACGACTGATAAAATCTTCCTCTAACATATTTTCATCCGCATTACAGCACAGACTGCTCAAAAGAAGCTCCTGCACATAGTTACTGTCCTGGTATTCATCTGTCAGAATTTCTTCATAATAATCTTGCAATTCCAATGCTGTCTTGCTTGCGTACGCACCGCCATCTCTGTGATCGACCAGAATCTGAAGTGCAAAATGCTCCATATCTGCAAAATCTACGATTCCTTCTTCTCTCTTTTTCGCAGAAAATGCCTCCGAAAATTCTTTCGTAAGCTTAACAAGCTGAGCCACCGGCGCTGCCATGCTTTGCATCTCTTCAAACATCATTTCCTCGGATTGGAAGAAGAATTTATCTACAATCTCATCAATTCCGTTTTTCCAATAAAGATCACGATAGGCACGTACAGCATCTTTACTTTCGACATCCGAAACATTTCGTATCGCTTTGAGCCGCTGTTTTCTTTCTTTACTGCCCGCTAAAAGAGTGGCGAATGCATGATAAGAATCCGCTTCTGACAGCTGTTCTAAATATTGAATATCCGCTTCGATCGCAGGTGAATACTCAAAAAGCTCACCACTTGCATCACATATTTGTAATGCTTTGTATGCAATATTCAAAAAGCTTTTTATCGTTTTTCTAAGATAGGCAATAAGACTCTTCATCCATGCGGACTGCTCAAACTCTTCTATATCCGTACAGGCATAACTTTCCGGAATGCCATCTAACCATTCTGACGGCCACGGAAAACTTCGGGATGCTTCATACAGATTGAGTACCAGCTCTTCTATCTCATGATCCGTACGCCCTGTCGCAAAAATGTCCGTAAATGCCAAAAATGCATCATCCTTTTCCTCTTTTGCTCTGGCATAATTCTGTTCTAAAACTTCCTCCAGTACATCCTGCTTCATCAATCCGAGTTCTGTCTCATCGCCAACCGTAAAGACCGGATCCAGATCGATAATATGAAAGTAGTTCTTAATAATAGACTGGCAAAAACTGTCAATCGTTGTAATCTGTGCCAGATGCAATAAACTTGCCTGCTTTTGGATATGTTCATTATCCGGATTTTCTTCTATCCGCAGTTCCAACGCATTTCCGATACGTGTTCGCATTTCTGCCGCTGCCGCTTTCGTAAATGTTACGACTAAAAGTTTATCAATATCTTTTGGCTTTTTCTCTTCGGTGATCTCTTCAATGATCCTTTCGACCAAAACAGCCGTCTTTCCCGATCCTGCTGCAGCTGCAACTAAAATATTTCGGTCCCGCAGATCAATGACTAATTGCTGGTCCTTCGTCCATTTTGTTTCTGCCATTCTATTTTTCACCACCTTTCTCTAATTTCCCGGTTTGCTGCAAAAGATCCTGCTCTTTACTATTTTCCTCTTTTTCTTCCCCCTTGATCTTTTTTGCTGCCTCATAAAGCACCATATCTTCTGTCATTTTGTCAAAGACACGATAATGATTCCCCGGTATCTTGATATCAAAACGGCAAACACTGTGATACGGGCAGTACTGACACGCTGTTTCACCGCTTGCATCATTTCTCCGGTATGGATTTATTGCAATCTCACCTTGCTGTATCGCATCATGAATCTCTTTTAACTTCTTATCGGTAAATTGCATTAAGGTCTCAAAATCCTTTGTTTGCAATGTTTTAGACGCTTTCTTTAACTGTCCCTTCTTATCGGTTGCAACCGGTATAACATCGGAACTGACATCCAAAGGCAATGTGCCTTCTTCACTTTCAAAACAATGGTCCAATGCCGGCAAGACCGGATCATCCTCATTAACAAGCCCTTCCATACGAAGCTGCTTAAATATTTCATTGTTAATCTGTTCCTGATCCTGCTTCATCGTCTCAACCATCGGATCATCAATGTTGTAATACAAAACAGCAGCCGGAACGACAAGTTTTTTGGTCTTTTCTTGTGTCTCTTCGACAGTCGCCTTCAAATAGATCATAAGCTGCATTTGCAATCCATAATAAAGATCCGATAACGATAATGCCTTTTTCCCGGTCTTATAATCTACGATCTTAACATACAAAGAACCCTTTTCTTCCATACGGTCAACACGGTCGATCCTTCCGATCAGGCGAAGCAGATCCTGCTCTTTCGTTTCCGAAACATTTTTAAGTAATTCAAATCCAACTTCGCTATCTACCGTATCAAAAGAACCCGCTTCCATCTGCCTTGTAATCGTATGGATCGTTCGATGCAGGATTCTCCGTAAACGGTTGATCAGGTAGGTATCACGCTCGGTATCATATAAAATTCCTTCACGATATCGTTCCACAACGCTGTTAATACACTGGTTTGCACGAACATGCTGTTCTTTTTCGCTGATATCCTGCCACTTTTTCTTCTCTGTGATCAACTGTCTGGTATAAAGCTCTAATGCCTCATGTACAATATTTCCGATATCAAAAAATTCTACCTGATGTTCCTGTCTCTCCCGCAAATGAAGTCCATATTGCAAAAAATACGAAAATGCACAGGCGGCATACCGCTCAAACTGCGATGTACTTCCGGTCAATATATTATGATACAAAGCCCTTACTGCTTCTTTCGAAAGTTTCGTTTCGGTTTCCCGATAGAAAGCAGCTTCTATCAGATCTTCCAGTTCTTTTTTTCGCTTAGGATCTCTGTTATAGAAAGCAAATACTTCTTTCCATTTATCCGGTACCGTTTGATCTTCTCTGTTTCGCAATCCCTGTATCAGATATTCTTTTCCAAAGCTTGTACCAAGCAGATAACTGTCATCCTGCCTTCTGTCCTCGACACGGATCGAAATTTTCGGCAAGATCTTTTGTACTTTGTCGATCATATACGAAGGATTCAAAGCTTTGCCATCGTTTCCCGATTCACAAAATGTCAGATACAAATGTCTCGATGGTTTTGTCAGATTAAGATACAGGTAGAATTGCTCCATATAGACGTTTTCTCTTACCGTCGGTGCCAGTTCAAATTCTTCCTGTGCAAGGAAAAGCCGTTCCGAATCCGAAAGAACGCCGCCATGACTTCCGCTCTTGGGAACATTATTGTCATTCATTCCGAGGAAGAAAAGATATTTGATATTTGCAAGACGGGTACGGATCATATCACCCACGACAACCTGGTCAACTCCCGGAGGGATCAGTCCGATACGAGCCTCACTAAATCCGGTATCTATGATTTCTTTAAATTCACGAAGATTCATTTCTTCGTCACCTAAAAGCTCAACTAAACGCTCAAAAACACCTAAAACAATTTCGTAAATCTGGCTGTATTCTCTTGCAAGGTCACGTTCTCCCTGTTGTGTAAATGTTTCAACCATTTCCTGAATCTTCAGATAATGTTTCTCTTCTTCCATCCATTCACAAAAAGCCTGTGCATATTCCCTGACCGTATGCTTTCCGCGTCCGATCTGTTCGTAAAGTCCGCCAAGCTGATCCAAAGTCTCCTGACGTATGGTATCTAACGTAACATTAAGTGCTGCATGCATTTCTTTCGAAAGGTTTCGAAAAGCCCACTTAGGATCCCAGACTTCACACCATTTGCGATATCCACGGATTCCCGTTGCACGAAGAAAATTATCTAACAGGTTGCACTGCTCTAAGCTGGCTGTCGAAAAAAGATTTTTCTCAAAACGGATCACTTTTTGCATCTCAAAATTCGTCAGAAAAATGTCGATCACTGCACTTAGCATATCTACATAAGGATTCAAAAGAATGCTTTTCTTCTGATCCACAAAGCAGGGAATCTCATTTTGTGCAAAAAGTTCTTTTGCAAGTTTTCCATACACTTCGAGATCTCCTGCCACCACAGCAATATCCCGGTATCGGCAGTCTTCTTTTCGAAGCAGGTTGCTAATCTGCTCTACGGCAAACGCAACTTCCTCTTCCGGCTGTTTTAATACATGGATCGTAACATCTTCTACCTTTTCGTGGCATGGCGAAAACGGATAACGAAAAAGCTGCTCTTCTAATACACGTACTCCGGGTGCCATAGCGAAACGTGTCTTTTCGAAATCCTCTCCAACCCAGATATCTTCCTCCACTTCTACACGATGCTCCTTGGCGAGTTTGCGTAGCCGGCAGATCGTCTTCTGGCTCATATGAAAAAGCTTATGCTCTGCTCCCACTTTTAAAACAGACTCTCCCGGTGCGATCGTTACGGATATATATACTTTTCGTGCAACACAAAGCAGTTGTTCAATGAACTGATACTGTGTCGGTGTAAAACCGGTAAAACCATCCAGACAAACCACGCTGTCTTTTAAAATCTCTGACTCTTTTGTTACTTTCGTAAGCACCGTTAAGATTTCTTCGGAAGTAATATAATTCTGCGATAAATATTCGACAAACGCTTTATAGATCTTCTTAATATCGGTAAGCTTCTGACGAAGTACCGGCTGCCTGTCGGCTTTTTGGATCATTTCTTCTACAACTGTCTCATCCGCTCCATATTGCATCAATTCCGATACAAAAGATTTGATCTCCAGCACATAACCCTTTTTATGAATATTTCTTCCAAAATAAGTAAGTTCTTCTTCCAGAGTAGCAAGCACTTTTTTTAAGATCATGGTCTTGCCCATATCATCCAGTATCGGCATACTTGCTGTTCCTGTTTCGGCAAGCACACGAAATGCCAGCCGCAGAAAGCTTTGCACGTCAATATTCATAATACCTTTTTCATCGCTGATCGCGATCAATTCTTTTTGTGTCTGCATCGTAAACTGCTCCGGCACGACGAACAGATATTGTCTCTCCGGAAAAAGCTTTGCTTCCTTTGAAATGAAATGCTGTAAATAATAGCTTTTTCCTTTACCTGATCCCCCAAAAATAAATTGTAATGACATAATTTCCCCTTTGTTGTTTTATGTACTCTCGGAATCTTCTGAACGAAAAATTTCAAGATAGATTTTTGATATATAATGACATGTTTGTATATCTGCTGTTTTGATCTTTTAACTTGTCAGAATTTAAGACCATTAAATGACCTATATCGTAAAAAACACGCGATCTGTGTTTAATGATTAAAAAATCTATATTTTAAATTGTTTGATTATTTTTTCTAATTCATCCACAATTTCTTTATTATCCTGTACTGCATTCACAATTTCTTTGAATTCTTCATCCATTTGTGATATATGCTCAGAATTATTCAGCACCTCTTCTTTCTGCTTATCAAATCCATTCATGATCTGATCTACATATTCATTGATCCGATTCATGCTTTGCTGAATTTCATTAATATGCTCTTCAAAGACTGTCATTAATTCTCTGAATCCATTAGCATCATTTGCATATTCTTTTCCGATATGTACCAAAACGTCATAATCAGACATGACATTTCCTTTGACCATGTTCAAAAGTTCAAAGGATGCTTCTGCTAACTGATCCACGACATTTATAATATACGCATTTAATGTCTGGATTTCTTCTGCTGTTTCTGATGATTGCTCTGCCAGCTTCCCAATCTGACCGGCTACTACCGCAAATCCTCTTCCACTTTCTCCTGCCCTTGCTGATTCTATACTCGCATTCAGTGCAAGCAGATTGGTCTGATCAGCAATTTCTAATATCTGATCAGTAAGCTCACTGATACGTTCTACATCTTTAGATCCCGCTATCTTTTCTTCCAATGTCTGTCCAATCCTGTCTAGTGCACTTTCTATGTGCTCTTTAGCAGATATTGCATCTTTTTCCAGCTTTTGTGCTTTCTCACCCACATGGTTGATATACTCTGTTTTAGATTTTGTCTCTGACATGACAGAAGATATCTTATCATGATTGTTCTTCGCATTCTGAGCGATCTTATGAACCAGGTCGCTCATTTCAAGAACATTATCGCCCATTTCATTCATGACTACATTTACCTGCGACACTTCGTTTGCAGAAGAAACTACAATATCATTGACATGCTCTGCATTTTCCAAAAGTTTATGCTCACTTGTTCCTATATTTTGAACAATCTCACGCAAATTTTCTAAAAACACATTCAGACTTTTTGCAATGTCCCCTACTTCATCCTTTGACTTTACATGGATCTTTTGTGTAAGATCTCCTTCCTTCATCGCAAGCTCGCTCATTTTTCCGGCTATCGTACTGACACTTCTTGACAAAACCCTGCTAATGATCAAAGAAAGCACAATGACGACTATAAGACCTGCAAATCCAATCAATATAAATTGTCTTATAAATGTATTCTGCTGCGTCCGAATCGCTGATGCAGAACAATCCACACCGACAATCCCTACAATTTGTTTTGAGCTGTTATAAACCGGTGCAAATGCACTGTAAAAGTCACCCCATTCATCGGATGTCATTTCACGGTCAACAGTAACATTTCCTTTAAAAGCATCTGCGATCTCATCATAAATTTCATATTCTTCGCCAATCGCTGCTCCATCTTTTGTATCTGCATCAACGACAAATTCCAGCTTATTATCATCCATTCTCATCGTATAGATATATTTAATATCATCACCGGCAAGAAATACCTGCAGCTGTTCTAACATTTCTTTATAATGATCCGTTCCTTCGTCACCTTTCTTGATCTGTTCTAAAAGATCACCATCTATTCTTTTTGCTGCAATCTTTGCCGAACTTTTAGCTGTCTTTTTACACTGTTCCAGCATTGTGTTTCTTGCCTGAATAATAAAGCTCCATCCTATCAGATTCATAACGATCAAAACACATATGATCATGCCTGCCATGATTTTTGTCCGAATGCTCCAATGTTTCTTTGTATTCCCCATCTTTGTTTCTTTAGCCCTTATTTTGTTTTTACCCATTCTGTTCTCCGTTCCGCAGATATCTCCATACACTTTACAGTGACACCCCTGAATCTGCTACTGTTGTATATTTATGCCGACTCTGAAAGCAAAGCTTTTATCTTTTGCCAAAGAGTTCAAAAGCTCCCCTTTTTCTTGTTCCAACACCGCAATGTTGTGCTGAAAAAATACTATTTTATTTTATCATACCTGAAAAAATATCTCCATAGAAAAAAGGCAGCACATGTGTGCTGCCAAATAATGCCCTTTGTCGGGCTTACTCCATTTCTACCGGCTAATTCCGAAGTTAATAAGTATACGTCAATTGTGTGTCAATGCCCTTCATCGGGCTTTCTCCATTTCTACGCAAGTTACTTCAATGTGAAAAATAACATTGAAGTGTGTCAATGCCCTTCATCGGGCTTACTCCATTTCTACTGAGACGTTTCAATCGTGGTGAATATGATGTAAAGGATGTGTCAATGCCCTTCATCGGGCTTACTCCATTTCTACGGTACCCTCTCGGAACACGCATAAAATAGGAACACAATTCATGCACAATTGCAGGTAATTGTCTGACAATTGAATTTTTCGCATTTTTTTGCCATTTTTTCCTTCTTTTGCTTTTCAAGGTACTTTTTATTATTTTTCCCACAAAAATAGTATACTCTTACAAAACATCACAAGCAAGTATTTTTCATTTATTTTTAATCCCCTAATTCTTCGTATGTTCCTTTAACATCTCGCTTACCGTTTCCACCAAAATTTTTTCCGTATATTGCGTATCCTCTGATACCACGATCTCTTCCATCGTCTTTCCGGCTGCAAGCTGCTTTGACAGCTTTTCAACCGTTGGCTGCATCAAAGGATACATCGTTTCTACACTTTCATTCAGATTTACAAATTCCACTGCCTTAACCCGGTCTTCATCCAATGATAACTGGAGATTCACTACGCTGTCTCCAATCGTCAATTCTTTCGTATAAACACCGGCTTCATATTTTTGATCTCCGTTGCTTTGTGCCGTTGTCTTAGAGTCATTCTTTCCTGTGAAAAGAAAGCCCAGAAGTACAAAAAGCACGATCACGGCAATACCAACAAATATTGCGGCTGTGATCACCTCTTTGGAACGTAAGACGACTATTTTGGTATTCGACATAGGAATCTGCCCCCATCCTTATATTGATAGTAACAGTATATGACACCAAAATGCAGATTAGAACTACTTTACATCTGATCTAGCGATCAATAATCGGAAATTGCGAATACGAATGCAAGTCGATAACATCTTCTTCGATTCTCTTTAACTGATCATAGATGTCCGTTTCGATCCGGTCCTTTACCGAATCCAGATCTTGATCGATCCAGGCTGCGATCAGCTTTTTCGGTCCTTTTACAACCGGATAATCTCCTTGCGTCTTTCCTTCATATACCAGTAAAGTTCCGGCATAAAAATGAAGCGTAAAAGTTTCCTGTACGTCCGTAAGCTCTAAGATGAAGTTCCGCTATATCGTCTGCCACTCAGTCCAAGTCCACCCGATACCACAGAGCGTCTTCCGGGTTTTAATCCGAATGCAAACTGATAACGTCCGCATCGTGACATTGCTGTTCCGGCATAAATACTCTCACTGACAGTTTCTTCGTCAAATCCTCTGATCTGAAAGATCTTGTCTTTTACAACCCAGAATAATCCTGCCTGAAAATTCGAATTTGCATTGAGCCACAGGCTCGGATTAATCGTATCCGGTACTGCTTTTTCTTTTAAGAAATCATAGTCCCCTAAATTCCACACATCTTCATTTTTCTGTTTTTTTACGATCATATCTATTCTTTCCATCACACAACACTTCATCGACCGCATAATTCGTAGAATCTCGGTTAATAGAGACAATGTTTTTATAGAATTTTCTCAGCCGCTCGATCACAAGTTTACTGTAGCGGCCTATAATGATCAGTCCGTTATATACCGGATCGGCATGCGCACCATTCATTCTTGTTACTAAAACGTCAATTACATATTTCTTTTTTGAAGCTTTTCCTGATCCACGTTTAAGACTGCGTGCCGCTTCATTTGGTGTATAATTCAGCTCCATAGCCGTTTTCCAGATCTTTTCTCTCAAACCCTCTACAGAACATTTATAATTAGGGTTATTAAGCACACGCGAAACAGTAGCCGGTGATGTTATTGTATGTCCTCCTACATTCATTCAATATATGGATTTTTTACTTTCGTTTTAATAAATCTTAATAACTATAGAAGAATATCATCTGATAATATTGACATAATATAAGCATGCGAATATAATAGCAGCATAAGATTAGGTTAGGAAGCGTACGACGCCCTGGCCATTTTTTTAATAGGAAGTACAAAAGCTGAAAGAATTTAAAACATTTAACCAACAACTAACCATATTACGCAGCAGAGGAATGATTGTTCCAACAGATGGCAGACCAAAACGATTTTTAGAACAAGAAAATTATTATAATGTAATAAATGGCTATAAAGATCTGTTCTTATGTAAAGACAATCAGGGGCAGGTAATCATACTTAGTAAGAAATCAATGTGCCCATGGTGAGCGTCTTTATAACTCTGATTACAAAAATATTCGTGTAGCTAATATTGCCAATTATTATAACATAACAAATTATAATAACAGACGTATTTTTGTTACCATTCTTTACCTTAAAATATTGCTTAATAAATCGTATTACAAGAAATTTCATTCCGAATTAAATGAAATCTTTTGCAAATATAATAGTGAATTTCAAACAGTTAGTTTTAATGATATTCTAAACATTATGGGAATTGATCGATCAGAACTTGAAAAATTAAAACCATAGATCAAATATCTTTGCTTTAAAAAGTGCAAAGCCAGCGCTTTGCACTCCAAGAATTGCTAAAGCAATTCTTGTTGGTGTACCACCACTGTACGAGCAGTTTCCTATTCCATAAAAAAAGACACCCGAATTCTATTCCTATATACTGCCCCCCAAAAAGTCAGACCAAAATCTAACATTTAAAGGTCAGTCCATAACACAAATAGAAACCAGGTGTCTCTTATTGTAAATTCATGAATGACAAAATATCATTACAAAGAAATCTGACTCTCAACCTTCCGGCAATTTGCTATTTATTAAAATCCTCTTCGTCTCCATGAAGCCAAACAAAGTCCCGATTCTACTTTCCACAAATTACTCTGACAACAAATCAATCTTCTGAGTCGTTCTCTTCTAAATATTCCTCTGTTGTTTCATCTGAGTCAATTTCCTCTTCCTCATCGGATTCGTCTGTATCCTCATACATCTCTTCCGTCTCTTCGTCAGTATCTTCCGTCTGGTTTTCCCGCTCTTCATTTTCATTTTCGATCAATCGGAATGCCTGTCCTGCAAATCCACTGATCGTCAAAAATACACATGCCGGACCTACTAATATACCTAATAATTTTGTAGTTGCACTAAAAGTAATTACAAAATATTCCACTAACAAAACGACAAACAGAAAAATTGTTTTTGGAAAATACTTCATCTGGATCGAATATGAATTACGCATTGTATTAATGATCGAATTCTCATATCTTGCTTGCAAAGCAAATGCATAAGCAATATGCATATATGCCAGGAACCCGGCAACGATTCCAATGATCAAGTATCCTGTTGTGCTATAGCCGATTTTTTTTGCGGCTCCATAGAACTGAAAATCAAGATACAATGCATATACAGCGATCAATGTGATCACACCAAGGATCATTCCATCTTTGAAATTCTCACGATATGCTTTCAAAAAAGGTTTTGCAATATATCCTTCTTCTTCATCTACCATCCGCAGGGTAATGGAAAATGCGGCTGTTGTTGCCGGACCGATCAAAAGAAGCGGGATCCAGCTAAACACACGGTAAGAACCAAAGCCGGCTAAGACAATGATTCCTTCTATAATAAACTTTGCTGCAACTCCGCTGCAAAGAAGCCACATTACATTTAACTTAAGCATATCAAGCAATCTGTTCATAAACTTATAAAAGGGACTGTCAATCGAAAAAAAACTACTCATTTCTATATCCATTTCTGTGCATTTGCTACTATCATCTTTTAAATGATCGTATGCACTCTCTTATTGTTTTAACATTATTTTCTCTAATTTATAAAAAAGTGCAAAGCCAGCGCTTTGCACTCCAAGAATTGCTAAAGCAATTCT
>ERZ773114.2251-NODE-2251-length-18450-cov-7.152487_pt1 | contig 18450 bp, 9 predicted proteins | sample MGYA00580564_ERZ773114 | MGnify/ENA primary metagenome ERZ773114 (study PRJEB29015, sample SAMEA2737836) | human gut metagenome | biome: human gut; feature: human-associated habitat; material: faeces | place: China | collected 2012 ... | reverse complement strand
CATCCTCCTGCCACAGCACATAAAGAATACGCCCCTGGGCTCCATTAAACGCATCGATATTTTTTTCGCTGAGAATCTTCTCAAAAATCCGGTCTCCAAGTTGTTTTATTTTGGTGACAAGAAATCCGCCATTTGTTTTCATGCAAAAGCTCCTATATAGTAGTTTATAAAATCATACTATATAGGAGCTTTATTGTCAAGAGCTTGTATGCCTGAATAGAGGTAAATTCCGATTTGTCAGCCTCATTCTATCGCACACTCGGTACATTTCCCGGCTTGCGTATCACAGCGGCAATGCAGGTATTCCACATTGCCGCTGTGATTTTCTTTTTAGCGTTCTCTGTCTGCGGATGATTTTTGCGGCTCCTCCTCGCCACGCTCACCGTCCACGATCTCGTTCTCTCTTTTGTCGAGATTGAGCATCGCATTCAGTTCATTTAGCCGTGCCGATTTGGTTTTCAGTTCTTCCTCCTGGGGGAATGGCTTCTGTACCTCGGCCTTTGCGTTTTCAAGCTGAACCCGTGTATTCTCCAGCTGCTCGGCACACGCCGCCATTCGTTCCTCAAAAGCGCCGAGGGTGTTATCCAGTCGCTGAATGTTGCCGAAGATGTCCGTTCCCAGCGTGACCGTATGCCGCAGCTGATGAATCAGCGTGATCTTATATTCTCGGCTGAAGGTGTCGAAGGACAGTTCCATATCGAAGCCTCTGTACTGGCCGATGGGAATCGGATCGGGGCTTGTCATGGACTTGCAAAGGCCAAGAATGGCATCGCCGGCAGCCTTCTTTTCCCTTACCGTGCCACCCGGCATAATCATCGGGGAGAAGCCGTCCTCGTTGGGCTCGGTATTTCTTTTGCGCTGGTCAATATCTGTCTGATAGCCCTCAATGCGCTGCTCCAACGATTTGATTTTCTGCGGAAACTCCTTCAGAATTTGATCCTCCAGAGCATAGCGCTGGCTCAGATGGTTGGCCTTGAGCAGCTTCAGGCGAGACACATCAATATCTAAATCCATCTTCTCCTTGATGTGGGGATTGCCGGCGCACAGCGCCTTGATTTCCGCATAGCTCAGGGCGGTTTCGTCAATGTCCTCCGCAGAGCGCACCGGGGATTTGCTGGTCATGATCTGCCCAATGAACTTCTGCTTGGATTCCACCAACTGATACAGGTAGCTGTCGAAGGTGTTCTCCGTGACATAGGTGTAAATATCGACCTCCTTGTTTTCGTTGCCCTGGCGGATGATTCGTCCTTCCCGCTGCTGCAGGTCAGACGGTCGCCACGGACAATCCAAATGATGAAGTGCCGCAAGCTTCGTCTGCACATTGGTGCCGGCTCCCATTTTCTGCGTGGAACCGATGAGCACACGCACCTGACCGGAGCGCACCTTGCCAAACAGCTCTTTCTTTTGCGCCTCGGAGTTTGCCGTATGGATATAGGCGATTTCCTCTGCCGGAACGCCCTTGGCAATCAGCTTGTTTCGGAGATCATCGTACACATTGAACTTGCCGTCGCCGTGGGGCGTAGACAGGTCGCAGAATACCATCTGTGTCGATTTCCGATCGGCGGTGCGCTGCCAAATATCAAAAACATTCTCCGCACACGCGCCCACCTTGCTTGTCTCGCTGTCGGGGAGCATATCGTTCATGAGCCGCTGATCCAAGGCAAGCTTTCTGCCGTCATTGGTGATGAGGAGCATGTTATCCACGCTGGAATCCACCATCTTATTGCGGACACGCTCGGCTCGTTCCGAAAGAGAGGCCACCATTTCCTTTTGCGTTTCCGATGGCTTCAAGACAACGCTGTGGTAATGGGCCTCCGGAACAGGGAGTTTGAGCATATCGGCTGTCTGAATATCTGCGGTCTCCTTGAACATTGCCATAAGCTCCGGTAGATTATAGAACTTGGCAAACCTCGTTTTGGCGCGGTAGCCCGTGCCCTCCGGAGAGAGCTCGATGGCTGTCACCGTCTCACCGAAGGTGGAGGCCCAGGCATCGAAGTGGAGAAGGTCATTCCTGCGCAGCGCTCCGTACTGGAGATACTTCTGCATGGTGTACATCTCCACCATGCTGTTGGAGATGGGTGTGCCGGTGGCAAACACAACGCCTCTGCCGCCGGTCAGCTCGTCCAGATACCGGCACTTCATATACAGGTCGCTGGACTTCATGGCCTCAGTTTGGCTGATGCCGCCCACATTCCGCATTTTTGTAAATGCGGCGAGGTTTTTATAGTAATGCGCCTCATCGATGAAGATACGGTCAACGCCCAGCTCTTCAAAGGTCACAACATCATCCTTGCGGGACTGATCGTTGAGCTTGTCCAGCTTCTGCTTGACCGTTTTCTTGGTTCGCTCCAGCTGCTTGATGGAGAAATTATCTCCACGGTTTTTCTTCAATTCAGAAATGCCGTCCAGCACTTCATCCAGCTGTTGCTGCAGGATGGCACGCTGTCGTTCCAGGGACATGGGGATCTTTTCAAATTGGCTGTGCCCAATGATGACCGCATCGTAGTCGCCGGTGGCAATGCGCCCGCAGAACTTCTTGCGGTTCTTGGTCTCAAAGTCCTTCTTGGTGGCGACAAGAATATTGGCGGAGGGATAGAGCTGGAGGTATTCGCTCGCCCATTGCTCCGTCAGATGATTGGGGACCACAAACAGGCTTTTTTGACACAAGCCCAGCCGCTTGCTCTCCTGTGCAGCCGCTACCATCTCGAAGGTCTTCCCGGCCCCCACCACATGCGCAAGCAGGGTGTTGCCGCCGTAGAGGATATGGGCAATGGCATTGACCTGATGCGGCCTCAGCGTGATCTCCGGATTGATTCCCACGAAATTCAGGTGGCTGCCGTCATACTCACGGGGGCGAATGCTGTTGAGCTTCTCGTTATACAGCTTGGTTAGCTGCTCCCGGCGTTCCGGATCGCTCCATATCCAGTCTGCAAAGGCCTGCTTAATAAGCTCCTGCTTGCCCTGTGCGATGGCGGTTTCTTTCTTATTGAGCACAGCCGTTTTCCTGCCGTTTCCGTCCTCGATGTAGTCGAAGATTCTTACATCCCGGAGGTTCAGGGTTTCCTCCATAATCTTATAACCGTTGACTCTGCCGGTACCGTAGGTATTGTGAGCTTTCACATTGCTGCGGTCGTAGGATTTTCCCTCCACATTCCATTCACCGGTGTACTGCGCGTAGTGAACATGGATATTCCATTGGCAGTAGCGCGGGGTGCTGAACAGCTCAAACATGAACTCCTCGATGGTTTCCGGAGGCAGCCATGTTGCGCCAAGCCTCACGGAAATTTCACTTGCCGTCAGGTCAACCGGCTGTACCGCCTCAAGAGCACGGACATTCTCTCCGTAATCCTCGGGGTAGAGCTCCGCACTCCGCTTTGCCCAACGGAGCTTTTCACGGACATTGCCGGAGAGATATTCATCGGCAGGGAGATACTTCGGCTTGCCGTCCTCTTCGCTTATGTGCATGGGGTTGAGGAAGATCACACCCTTCAAATCCTCAAACAGCTCCTGCTCGGTTTTGCCGGTGAGCTTTGACATATACGGCATATCGATTCTTGCTTTTTCTGCAAGGGACAGCGCATAGGCCTCGGAAGCCGTGTCAACCGACTGCACCGTTACCTTCTGCTTGATGGTTCGTTTGGAGAACATATCTGCCTTGCGGAGGAAGTTGCCCTCATCGTCCAGCACCTCCAGCGAGGCAAGCAGGCAGTAGGAGCTGTCGGAATTGAATGCCGAGTTGTTGGCTCTTGCGCTGATAAGCCCATATTTTTTGCTGAAATCATCATAGAGGCGATTGAGTTTTTCCTGCTCCGCCTTGATATCGGCATCGGGATAGTCCTCCGTCTGGTACTCAATCAGCGTCCGGACACAATCACGGATGGCAATCATACCCTTGATGCGGCTTTCGGCAGTCGCGGAAACATCCACGGGATTCATGCGGCTGTTTTCACGGTAATAGATTTTACCGTCCACCACCGTGAAGCTGAAATTGCGCACATCAGGGTCAGCAGGGATAGAAAGGTCCTCATCCTCCGCTTCAAGATCGTCGATTTCAAATTCAGTAATCTCGGCATGAATGTTCTGGATGGCATCCCGCAAGAGGTCCCCAAGCTCTGCATTTTCATAAGCAATACAGGCGGACTCCATGCCGTGAGGCCCGCTGACCATCTGCATGTCGCCCAACACCATTTCAGGGTTGTCCACGAAATAGGCGTTCATCCGGATGCCATTGGCGTCGGTGGCCAGATGCACCCAATCGGGCTCAATATCCACCAATCGGTCACGCTTTTGGAGGAAGATAATGTCCGATGTGACCTCCGTGCCGGCAGCGGCCTTGAAGGTATCATTCGGCAGCCGGATAGCGCCGAGCAAGTCGGCTCTCTGGGCAATATACTTTCGAACATTGGGATTTTCCTTATCCAGCGTACCCTTTGAGGTAATGAAGGCGATCACGCCGCCGGGTCTCACCTTATCCAAAGTGCGGGCGAAGAAATAGTCGTGAATGAGAAAGTTGTGCTTATCGTAGCGCTTGTCGAGCACCTTGAACTGCCCGAAGGGGACATTGCCGATTGCAGCGTCAAAGAAGCTGTCGGGAAGATTTGTATTCTCGAAGCCCTGCACCGCGATGCTGTTTTTTTGATAGAGCTGCTGGGCGATTCGCCCGGAAATACTGTCCAGCTCCACGCCGTAGAACTTCGCGTCATTCATGCTTTCGGGAACAAGTCCCATAAAGTTTCCGATGCCGCAGGAGGGCTCCAGCACATTGCCGGTCTGAAAGTGCATGTTCTCCAGGGCACTGTACACCGCCTTGATCACCACGGGCGGCGTATAGAAGGCCGTAAGCGTGGATTCTCTTGCCGACGCATATTCCTCATCGGAAAGCACATTCTTCAGCTCGGTATAATGGGGATTGTCCTCCTTGAAGAACTCGGATAGACCGCCCCAGCCCACATAGTCGGCAAGCACACGCTGCTCCGTGGGTGTCGCCAATCGGCTTTCCGCATCCAGCTTATTCAGAAGCTGAATGGCACGGATATTGTGATAGAACCGTTCCAGCGGCGTGCCCACGCCGATGTCATCGCTCTCGATTTGGAAGTTGGTTCGGTACTCGGTGTTGATTTCCGGATGCAGCACATGAGGCGCGATCTTGGAAGGCTTTTTCACTTGTAGAGGCGGGGCGAGCGCTTCTTCCTGGTCATCCAGCAAGGCCTCCGCATTGGGGTAGGTCACGACCTCGCCGTCTTTGACGGTGCTGATGGGCAGAGCATCCAATTCTTCGTCCGTTAGGCTCTCAATTTCGGAATCGTCTTCTGCCAAATCTTCCGTTTCTCTGAATACCCGTGTGCCGTCCGCACCAAACTCCGCCTCATATCGGTCAGTCTCTCGCGCTGCTTCCCGGTCTGCCTCTAAAGATAGAATATCCTCGTGAATCTTCAGGAGGTTTTCCGGCGTGAACTCGATATAATCGCAGTCCATCTCATAGTCATTTTCAGCTTCCATGAAGAACGGAGTATTGATGTCCGCAAGGAACTGATCCGACATTTCTTCAAGGTCATTTCGGAAGTCGGCGGCGTTTTCCGGATGGTTGGCAATGTCATACTGCTCGACAAGCTCTTCAAAAACAGAGAAATCAAGGTCACCGGAAACATACTGTCCACCTGCATCTGCATCGGGATTGAAGTAAATCCAGTGAACCTTGTTGCTGCCGGTGTCAAGGGATATTCTCGCCTTCGTATTGTCTGCGACAGGGAGTTCTTCCACGACTTGCAGCAGCCTGTCATTCAGCGGATTTTCTTTGAGCCGGTTATCGAACTCTTCACGAGTCAGCTCCTTGTTAAACAGCGGGAACTGCGTATCAAAGAGGACGACCTTCTTCTCGTCAAAAGACAGCAGCTCGTATTCCTGCGTACCGATATAGACCGTATCACCGAGATGATAGCGGTATTCCTTCCGGAGCTCCGGGGGAGGGTTCAGCTCATCAAAGGTCGGCTCAAGCGGCTTTGCCACATCGCTGTTCAACGCTTCCAGCATGGCTTCGCACCGTGCGGTCAAGTGGGTGTTGTCCGCAATGATCGTATTCATTGCTTCGCGCATCATGGGGAGGATGAAGTCACCCTCCGCAGTACGGGCGTGCATTTTCTTTTCGCCCACGCTGAACGCACTCCAACAGCTCGACAAATAATACAGATTCAGCGCTTTGCTTTCCTCGCCAAGCTGCGCCACAAAGTCATTGTAATCATAGACAATCGACCGGAACTCCTCAGAGATTTCACCTCGTTTCCTCCGAGCTTCTGCCTGCTCCCGGTAGGCAGGATAGTTGTCCTTTTCTGCTTGGCTCAGATAGCGGTCGGCTCGGATCAATTCCCCGATCCGCTTCTCGGCCTTATTCCACCGCAAAAGCAATTCTGCATCGGGCTGAGAGATTCTGCCTCTGCTGATTTTGATTCCCTTGGCGTCGTGGCTTTCATCGAGATTTCTGCCGGAAACGGCAGGATACGCGCCGCCGATGCCGTATTCGTTTTTCAAAAAGGCGATATTGTTCTCAGAAGAATCCTGTTTGAGAAACTGCTCATAGATTCGGAATTTGCCCTGATGGATGCCGCTGCCCCGTGTCAGAATGGCGTCGATGTCCTCCTGAGAAATAGAAAAAGCGGAGGATTTTTCTTCCTCCGCTTCTGCGATGATTTCCTGTTGCTGTTCAACTGTGGGGAGCGTTACGCGTAGATCAGGTCGTTCAGAATCACTTCCTCCGCCGAGTGACGAATAGAGTTCATCATCTGCACCCACCGCATCTGATCCTCCGCCTTCAACTGCTCTGTCACTCCGTTCAGCGCCTTCATCTGCTCGGTCAGGTCGTCCAGCATCTTCTGCGCCTGCCGGTCCACCTCCTCCAAATGACTGTTCAGTGTTCCGTTCAGCAGCATCCCGGTGTAGAACCCATCCCGGTGCTCGCGGAGGAATGTCCGCCGCAGCATTCCATACTTCCCAAGCTTCGGACTCTCCGGCACGGTCAGATCGGGAATCAGATAGTCCCCCTGCATCGTATAGGTCAGTTCCATGTTCGTTGCTCCTTTCCTTGTTTTCTGTTCGGTTCCTATGATACGCAGAAGCACCCTCCTGTGCAAATGTGCGAATCTTCCGTCTTTCTTCCTTCTCCATCTCCTTGACGGTTTCGCCCATTTCCCGGATGACCATCTCAGAAATATCGCTGACTGCGGCACCGAGCACGGAGATAACCTCCAGGGTGTTGAAGTCAAAGAGGTGGCTGAAATCCTCCCGGTCAAAATACTGCCTCGGCTCATACCCCGCACGGGAGAGCGCCATAAAAGCGACGCTGCTTTTCAGCGTGGTTTTCAGCCACGCTTCAAGGCTTGTGTCGTCCAGCTCTTCCAGAAAGCTGCCGGCTTTGACAGCGTTCAGCTCCATGAGATAATCTGAAAGATTATCCTCCACGGCATAACCGGAAATATCCATGAGAAGGTGAGGAAAATCTCGCGGCTCCTCCACATCGCCGAAGCTGGCCTGAAGGCTTTCCGATACCGCATATTCGTACTCCGGCTTCATCTGCCAAAGGGTGATGTTCCTTCCGGCACGGCTGTTGGTGTCGGAGATATCAAAGACATGTCTCAGCTTGTAGGGAACATCTCTGTCGATCAGCAGCGCGATGCCTTTCGTGCCCTTGTTTACCCATCTGCCGAGTTTATTCCATGTGTCGATTTCCGCACACGCCGTTGCATCCGGCTTCTGCGCATGGATGAGCAGCTGCTCCTTAAAGCTGTACTTGTAGTTGTTTGCCGCCGTAATCAGAAAATCGGTATATCGGTCGGCATTGGAGGCGATATCCCTGGCAGTCTGGGACGCCATCTCCAAAATGATTCTGTATTTGCTCGGCATGGGAACTCCCTCCTTATCTTACTTTGATCGTGACCTCAACGGTCTGCGCATTCTCTCCGAGGATCGATGCAAATAAAAGCCCGGTTCTGGCGTTGGACACCTTCGTCACAAGCTCATTCAGCCGGCAGACGGTGGTATTGATCTCTTTCTGGTTATCTGCGTAATAGTAGCCCGTTTCATCGCTGCAAATAGGAAAGCCATCCTGTCGCAAGGCGCTGATCTTGCGGCGAATATTTCGTCCGTCAAGCAGAAACAGCTTTTCAAGCTCCTTGCTGTGGATGGCATTTTCTTTGCCAATATGATTTTTACGGAGATACTCGCAGATGGCTTTCTTCTTATCCATAGCTTCTCCTTATCTCGCAGGTTCGTGTTCTTTTCTCTTTGGGGACACTGTCTGAGGCTTTCTGTGGGGATCGTCCTCAACAGAAAATCCCTTGGGCAGCGTATCCAGGTCGTTCAGAAACGCACGGGAAATGGTCTTGCCGTTCTGGTCTCGGTAGAGAACGACGCACAGCGACACACCGCAGTCCAGCTGATTTTTTAGATCGGTCAGAAAAGCTGTCTCATCCATATATTCGGTGTGTTCGACCACCTTGCCACGAAAGTCCAAATAATCGATTCGCGCTACGGGATTAACCTGCTTTTTCATATCAGTGTGTTGCGCAACAGCCCATTCCGGCAGCTGTGTAAGGTCATTGAAGGAAAGCTCCGAAAGCACTGTATAATTCATCTCCCGCAGCGAATCGAACTGCCGCATACCCAGAATCTTTCCGTCCAAATAAACCCCAATATGGCAATCCTCCAGATTCGCGTAAACCCGCAATGTATGTCCTCTTTCCAGCGTTTTGTGACCCAAGTCAACCTTGCGCAAGTCAGAGAAATTTGCTTTGCACCCAAATTCCCGCATACAGTAACTGTTTAGAAGCTCTCCAGCCTCCAAGAACTGTTCCAATCGATCCAGAGTAAGATAGCTGCAGCCAATAGCTGCGGGCTTGTCGCTTCTCATGCGGATTATGGTATCTTCATAGCCGTCCATACCTGGCCTCAGTAGGAAACGATTGCTGACCTCGCGAATCATTTGAAAGGCCTCAGTAGCATCCCAGCAAGCGGCATTCACCGCCCGTATCGTTTCTTTATTAAAAACACAGATTTCAACCAGCGACTGCGTAGTATCGTAGTGCACCCATTGAATCTTGCCGTCGTTCAGGTCTGGATAAAACACATCTATCTCTTTGCTCGTATCAACGCTCAAATACTTTTTCTCCTTCCCGCGGTGGTTCATCGTGCCTCACCTCGCTCTCTCTGCCTGGTTGGAAAGCTCCAGCCGTACACTTTTCCGATCTCATCGCCAAGCCTGCGGGTGACACGGACAATGTCTGCCCTGGTGGCTGTGCCGTTGTAGATTTTTTCTTTGAGCCGGTCTTTCTGCGCCTGGGAAACATTGTCCTTATATACCCGATAGAGATAATGGTTTGTGCCGTCATGGTGGGTGTCATCGCACCGGAAATCTCCGTTTCGGTCCACATACCATGTGGTATAGTCATAGTTGGAATAAAGGCAGTCGCGGATATTGCCGCTTGGGATTTCCTTATATCCCATGCGCCTGCCATTCCAAAGCCCCAGATCGGCAACAACCAGAATGGGCTGGGAAAGTTGAATGTCCAGATTGAGCCGTTCGTCCTCAAGGTAGTGCCCGTTTTCCTCATACATCATGGCGACGCGCTCGTCATCGGAAAGCGTCGGATATTCTTCCTCCATCCAATCTTTCCACTCCTCATAGTCAAGGTCGGCATTGGACCAGATGCGATAATCTTCCTTACTCATCGTGCATCACCTCTGTCCTTCGGCATCACGGGCTTTCCGTCTGCGTCATAATTTCTCGGGTCTGCGGCGGGCACCTGAAAGCCGAACATAGAGCCGGCCTTCATGGCTTCTTCCTGCGCTCGGCTGACGCCGAGCTTTGCATTATACTCATTCGCGATGCTCCGGGCTTCGTCCTTGTCGGTGACGGGAATGTCCGTCTTGAAGTAGCCCTTTTCGCCGCGCTTGATGATAATGATTTCGTCGCTGCCGGAAAGAACGCTGTAGCACCGCTCGGGCAGGTTGTCCCGAACCGGCTCGCAGGTATGGCCGCCGTATTCCATGCGCTCGGCAAACTCGCAAATGTGATAGAGGTTGCTCCCGATCTCCACATGGTAATCGTCGATATACCGGCAGGTGCGAATCTGGTCTTCATTCCACGAATAGTGGATTTTCACCTTGCCGCCATCCGGAATGCGAAACAGCTCCTTGTAATGGCTGTCAATAAAACGGATTCCTTTCTCTGCGTCCTTCAGGTGCTGATCGAGCCAATCCCGGCGATAGCAATAGCAGTACAGGTTGTATTCGCCTCTGTCCGGGTTCAGGCGCAGAAGATAGGCATATTTTTCGGTATCCACACGAACGCCATAGTAGCCCGGTTCCTCCTGCATACGGCTTTGTGGGGTGCAGTAGCAGTACTTGGCAAGCGCCCTGCGGTTATGAAGAATGTCGCCGTCCTCACGCAGAGAGTTGATGACTTCGTCAAACTCCGCCTTGAACTCATCGGTTTTCAGCTCCTCCCGGAAATCAAACCAGCTGCTGAAAAAGCCGTTGCCGTCTGTATCCATGTCTGCCCGGAGGTGGCCGATCAGTCCGGTTTGCATGGAAATCTGCGTGCTCTGGCGAAAGGTATATTTGTCCTCCGCCTCGATCATTGCTCTTTTTTCATACTCGATCATCTTGCGTCACCTCTTTCTTTAGCCGGCTTCTTTTCCTGCGCGTGCATCTCTTTTGCTTTCTCCAAGCCCTTCTGCGCCCATTCGGGAAGGCGCTTTTCCTCCATGACACCGAGAAAATCCGTGCGATAAAAGGAGGTCTTTCTCCCGTCGTACAGAGAAATGCAGCAGCAGGTACGGCCTCGCGCATTGGCCTGCGCGCCGAAGCCGCCGGTACACAGCATAAGCTGGTGATTGGCGTGGCGGAACTCAGGCCGGAGAATGCTGCCCTTGACGACAACCACCTTGTTCTCGATGGAATCCTCATAGGAAATGGGCTTACAACTATTTGTTGTGAGTTCCTCATTCATGCCGACCTCCTGACAGGCTCTTTCGTTTTCCTGAATAATTTCCTCGGCTGCGTCTGCTACGCGCTGTCCGAACACCTTTGCAATCTCCGCAAAATCGTCGCTGACCAGCACCCCGGAATAGCGCTCAAAAATAGCGTTGGTCTCTACAAAGCAGCACATATACCGTTCATCCTTGTCGGCGTTGGGATTCTCGCCCAGAGCAATATCCTTGTGCCCGATATACATGGAATACTTTACGGAGTAATCTCCAATTTTTCTTGTCTCTTCCATAGCGTCTCCTTTTGCAAATGGGGCGGCATCTTTTTGCGGATGCCGCCCCTTGGCGTTTTTACTTTCTGTTCTTCAGGCGAAGAACGATCAGCCCTGCGATAATAAACACCACAAGACCGATGCCGATGATGACCTTAGCGCTCATGCTTGCCTACCTCCTTCTTTTTTCGGAAGGTAAAGAAAGCCGCCGCACCTGCACCGATTGCAGAGATACCGGCAAGTGCTGCCCAAAGAGGCATATTGGTGGTATCTCCGGTCTTGGGGATATCCGTAACAGGCTTGAGCTTGTTATGGAACTTGGCAACGACCGTCTTTCCTTCGTGAACGGTTACGGTGACATTTGCGGGAAGCTCATACTTCTCGTTGGCTTTGTTGGACACCTCAGAGATCACATAATCACCGATGCGCAGCCCCTCAATGTGGATCTGGCCCTTCTCATCGGTCACAAAGTCCTTGCTGAAGGCATTGCCGGTGATATCCGAGCCCTCCACACGGAAGGTAAAGCCCTTCAGCACGCCGTCATCCGAAGTCTTTTCAATGCGGATGCCTCCGGTCTGTGCCTGGTTGACAAAGCCCTTTCCGGCCTCGGTTTCCACGATGACCGTTTTGCCATCTTCCTTAATGGAGAAACTGTAGGTCTTCTCATCAAGGAAGAAGCCCTTGGGGGCCTCAGTTTCCTTCAGCGTGTAATCGCCGTAGGGCAGATCATCCAGCTTGTAGACGCCGTCGGACAGCTCCTCCATCTGGCCCACAAGCTTTCCGCCACGGTATACCTCAAAGACTGCGCCGCTCAGGTGATGATCGGGATAGTCTTTATCCACCTTGGTCAGCTGAACGCTGCCGCGAATGAGCTTGTTGGTGATCTCGATCTCGACCACAGCGCCGTTCTGATCTACCTTCACGGTATAAGGCGTCTCATCCAGCACATAGCCCTCCGGCGCGGCGATTTCACGGACCACATACTCGCCATAGGGGATACCTGTAAAGGAGAAGCTGCCGTCCTCTGCGGAAACAGTGGTCAGAATAGGCTCTGTGCCGTCTGTGAGGAACAGGCCGATGGTAGCTCCGGCCAGCGCCTTGCCGTCCTCATCCTTCTTCATGCCGTGGATTTCTCCGTAGATCATCTCGTTGGTAATGCTCTTTCCGTCATTGACGGCAAGCTCCACAACGGGGATTTCCTGACCGGCATAGGCAAAGATCACAGGATACTTCTCATCGGAGAGGATGTAGTGGCTGTCGGTGCTGATTTCCTTGACATAGTAGCTGCCGAAGGGAACATCGCTCTTGAGCACGGCTTTCCCGTTTTCGTCAAGGGACAGAATCTCAATCAGTCCGTCCGCAGGAATGACGGAGCCGTCTGCTGCGGTAAGCTCCTCGGCGGCATAGAAGCCGAAGGTCACGGCGGAAAGCTCGTTATTCATGCCGATACCGAACTGCTTGTTCTGCTCCAGCACCTTGGAAAGAGAAATCCGCGCCTTCTGTCTGTCATTGCAGAAGCTGGCAGCGGTTTCGGTAATCTCAATCTCCTGCCCGGCGTAGACAAGCTCTGCGGTATGGGCGTCCTTGTTAATGACCATGCCGTCGGGGGCTTTCATCTCGGTGATTTCGTATTTTCCCAGATACAGCGGCTTGCTCTCCGCCATGCCGTCTGCGCCGGTAGTCACTGTATCCACCACCTCGCCGGCGCTGCAGCGCAGCGTACCATCCGGGGTGTAGATGTCCGCCGCAGCCTTGATCTCATAGGTTGCTCCTGCAAGACCCTGCACCGTATAGACCGGCTGGTAGACTCCGTCCGCCGCCGTGACGGTGGCAAACACCTCGCCGGTTTTGGAAATCTTGATGATGCCCTTCTGTGCGTAATTGCCAAGCTTCACTGCAACGACCGTCACGCCGCTTTCCTCGGTGGAATTCTCTTCGGTCACATCGAACTTGACCGCCTCATGACTGAGCACATAGCCGTAAGGGGCAGAGACCTCCTTGAGGGAGTAGCCCTTGCCGAACTCCAGCTTTTCCGGCGTGATGAGCATGCCGGCGTCATTGGTGTAGAAGGTGTCGATGGTGGTAACCTCCGGATAGGTAAAGGTCATTTCCACCTTGGAGCCATCCGGACGGAAGATCTGGAAGCCCGCACCCGCATAGGGAATGGTATTGCCGGTCTCCGCATCCACCTTGATGACCTTAATGAAGGACTCGAAGTTAGCGTTGTTGATGAGGTAGCGATAGGTCTCGCCGTCCTTGGCAATGAACACATCAAAGTCGCTCATCAGCTCACGACCCTCCCAGCCGGAAACCTGATGCGCGGTGTACACGCCGTAGGGCAGGTCCTTGCTCTGGGCAAAGCCGTTTTCATCGCAGGTCAGATAGTCCCGCTCCGTATCCTTTGCCGCCTCATAGCTGCCGGCAGATTTCAGATAGACGGCAAAAATCGCGCCTTCTTCGGGCGTTTCAATTTGTGTGTCGCCGTTGTCGGTGTGCTTGATGATGACGATATTGCCCTTCTGCACCTGCTCAGTCACAGCCACGGCAGGTGCAGCGTTCAGCTCAACGGTGTAATTGGCCGCCTCTGCACCGACAGGATAAACGGTGCTGTCCAGAAGATAGCCCTCGGAGGGGCTGATCTCACGAATCGTCCAGTCGTCGCCGCAGACATAATAGCCGGTGGTGAACTGGCCGTTCTCGTCGGTGTAGTAAGTATCCACAAGCTGATCGCCCTTACAAATGCCGTAGGCGGCACCGGCAAGCGAAGCGTCGCCCTGCGCCGTTCCGACCTCACAGTCACTCTTAGTGACGGTGACATTGAATTTCTTGAGGATGTTGGAAAAGCTCTTATTGGTTACACTGTTCCATTCCACTGCGGCGCTCTGACTGTCGGGAATCACATAGCGAATGGCGGTGTCCATCTCCTCCAGTGTGTAGCCGGTGCCGATGAGCACATCCCGGAAAGTCGCCACACCGTTTTCATCGGTGACGGCGTATTCATCTACAGGAAGGCCGCTAAGGGAGGTTCCAAAAAGGTGGAACTTCACGCCCTGATTCAGTCCGTCATCGGAGGTTTTGGTCACGGTAAGCTCGCCGCGGCGGAGTACATTGTTGAAGGAAACCGTCGCCGTCTGTCCGGCAAGCACGGTAACACGGTGGCTTTCCTGGGGCTCGTATTTGTCATAGCTCTGCTCGGTGACGGTATAGGTGCCGGGCATCAGATTGTCGATGCGAATTTCACCGTTCCGGTCGGTGGTAACGGTCTGATTGACACCCTCGCCGGTGATGGTGAAGGTAATGCCGTCCACCCTGCCGTCCTCGCTGGTCTTGATGATTTTGGCGCTGCCGTAGCTGACCTTCAGCTTGACAAACGCTTTTACGGGGTCGCTGACGGAGGCCGTATAGGTGATGGTATCCTGAACGCCGCCGTTGGGGCCGTACTTATAGTCCGTCCAAACAAGAACGCCGCAGCGGGAAGCGCTTCGAGTTGCGGAGATCGTCACATTGCCGCTGGGAGCCGTATCGGTGGTGATAGTGAGCGTATTGCCCGACACGCTGAAATGAAAGCCCGTCTCACTGGCGGAGAAGGTAAACTGCGACAGCACGCGGTTGGTATCCGTGAGCTCTGCAACATACTGACTGCCGTCCCACGCAAGCTCAATGGTCTTTGCGCTGCCGCTGCTTCTGCTCATAAAGCTCGGGCAAACGGCATGGCTCTGCACGCTGGACTCGATGCTGTCATAATAACCCATGATTCGGCTATACAGCGGATGATTGGGGGAAACCAGCGACAGGATCTCGTCATAGCCGCCGGTGCTCACATGGTCAAAGTCCGCATCGCGCTCGCCCACAACCGTTTCCCAAACAAGTAGCTGAGTCGCGAAGGCGTGGGCCAGCTTATCCGCATCGGAATCGTTCTGCGATCTCCACGAGGTGGAGAGATTGCCCTGATAGCCATACTGCATGATACGCCCCAACAGCAGCTTAATATCGTCCGGCTCGATGGTGTTGTTGTACTGGCTGGGATAGTTATCCCAAAAATCCTCACCGAAGCCGTGATAGGTATCGCCGACATTTCGGGAAAGGCCGGGCTCGATGCAGTAGCACACCTTCCCGTCAAAGGAATCCATACAGTGCAGGGTGGTGTAGTTGCTGGAGCCTGTTGCCCAGCCGTTCATATAGTTTTTCGCGGAGTGACCCCATGCGTCCGCAGAGTAAATCTGAGCAGCGTCTCCGTCACGGGGGAAGGAAATCATATAGGACTCCGCTGTTTCGCTTGCGGCGAAGGCCGTGGTCGTGCCAAAGCCTGCAAGCACGGTGAATGCCATGAGGACTGCAAGCAGTCCCGACATTCCTCTTTTGAAAATCTTCTTCATTCGTTCTGTCCTCCTTCAAGGCATGAAAAAAGCACCGTGCTTCCACGATGCTCATTTCGACGTATTGACTTGTTGATGCTTATGCGTACCCGATATAGATTAGGTAGCTGCTTGTGCCGATGCACTCGTACCAGATCCAGACAGCGGTTATCTCCTCGTCCTTCGCGTATCTGTTCAGGCGGGAGCTGATGTCTCTCTCCAGGTAGATGCAGGTCGGCTTTGCGATGATCGGATTGTCCCAGCAATCGGTTGCCGAGCTATCCAAGGTCAGTCCCAAGCTCACCGCCGTGCTTTTTGCGTAGGAAATCCAGTGCTCGATATCAAATGCGGGTTCAGTTTCCGGAGTCGGTTCCGGCTCGGTTATCGCAGGAACGGATGGTTCCTCTTTTGGACTTTCTATTTTCTCCGGCTTCTCCGGAATCACGGGGGCCTGTTCGTTTTCTTCCGATGACGGCGCATTCGATTCTGTGGGTGCGCTTACCGGCTCAGAAGAAAAGCTCGGGCTGCTATCGTGCTTGTCCTCATTTGGTATGCAAGCTGCTGGATCGGCGGCTTCTGTCGGGGCTTTGGTGTGAGCGCTTGAATCTGTGGATACCGGCTCAAAGGAAGCAGGCGTTCCTTCCTGTGGCGTTGGAGCTTTCGGTGTGTTTCCTGCCGTTTGCCCTTGCAATGGCTCTGCGGCGCATCCGGAAAGCAATACGGAAAGCAGGAGCGCGCACAACATGAGATTCTTTTTCATGGGATGACCTCCAATGACTGTTTTTTCTCATATTGTACGAATGCACTTGGTTTTCTTCAATTGTGCCGCCTGTATATTCTCCTTTTGAGCTGGTATTGCCGGTAAATGAGGGGGGAGAGTGTGAGAGGGGGAACGGCGCTGACGCAGCGTCAAAAGGGTAGACTGCCCCCTTGGCGAAGAACCTATCTTGCGTCATTCCGACTTTTCTGCCTTTCCTGATACCGGTGATAATATTCCAGCGCTTTCAGAATATACTCACCGGTTTTTTCGTAAGGAACGCTGGCAGGGATAAACCTTCTGGCCTCGGCGTACTTGATGTTGATCTTCTCCCTCTGGTTCGGCTTTTCCTCGCTCATGATCGACTCGATGACCTCGTTGTTCAGCTTTCCGTCCTGGGAGAATCGCTTCAGCTTAATGGCCTGGGCAAGGGACGGCGTGGCATCTGCGTAGGCGATTTGCTCCAGCAGGGCGCGCTGTTCCTCTTTTTGCAGGTACGAAAGCTCCACCGCCGGTCTGAACGCAATGCGCCCTTCATCAACCAAATCCAGAAGCTCCGGAATAAGCTCGGTGAGGCGGATATAACGGAAGATAGTGTTTTTACTTTCTCCCACTTCTTCTGCCATAACCGTTGAAGACTTTACTCCGGGCAACTTGTTCCCCACTGGGGAACAAGTTAAATCTGTACGCTGTCCTTGGCGATTCATGGCCTCCAAGCGCATCTTGTAAGAAAAAGCCTTTTCACTCGGCAGGATCACAGAACGCTGCAGGTTCGATTCCACCATCAGGATGATGGCCTCATCACGGGTCATCTCCCGCACCTCGGCCTTCACGGTATCAAACCCGGCAAGCTCGCAGGCTTTCTTTCTGCGATGCCCCGATACGATCTCGTACCGACCATCTTCCTTCGGTCGGAGCGTAACAGGTGTGATGATCCCGCGCTCCTTGATGCTCTGGACAAGCTGATCCATGTCCTCGTCCAGCTTCACCTTGAAGGGGTGGTCGGGAAAATCGTCGATCTCCGAGAGGGGAATATCATAAATGCGCGGGAGCTTGTTTTCCTTTCGCTCCGCGTCATTCATGAAAAGCTCATCGTACCCGGTCAGGCCCAGATCGATTTTTTGCACGCTCTTCAAGCTCTGTCACCTCCTTTGTGAGTGCCTCATACGCTGCTGCGACCTTGCCGTTCCTGTCATGGGAGAAGATGCTTTCTCCGGAAAGACTGCACTCCGCAGCTCTTACCGAAAAAGGAATTTCGGAACGGAACACGCGGATGTTCTCTCCCACGGTGGAACGAAGCGAGGAAATAATCGCCTTGGCGTTGTTGGTGCGGTTATCCACCATCGTCAGCAAAATGCCGTCAATCTTTAATCTCGGGTTGATCTGCCGCTTGATCTTTGAAATGGAGCGCAGAAGCAGGTTAAGACCTTTGGTTGACAGGAAGTTCGGCTGAGACGGGATAATCACACTGTCTGCCGCAACCAGCGCATTGACCGTCATCATACCCAGCGAGGGCATACAGTCAATCAGAATGTAGTCGTAGCTTTTTCTCATGCCGTCGATGGCGTTCTTCAGAACATACTCACGGCTCATGACATTGAACAGACCTGTTTCCATACCGGAGAGCTCAATGTTCGAGGGAAGCAAATCCACACCTTCCTGGTGTCGGATAATCGCACCCTCCGCAAGCGGCTCATCATCAATGACCGACTGCATAAGGGACGACAGCGATACATCCAGCTCGTCGGGGTTCTTTATGCCGAGGCTCACGGTTAAGCTGCCCTGCGGATCAGCATCCACCAACAGAACCCGTTTCCCGGAGCTTGCAAGTCCCACGCCGAGATTGACTGCGGTCGTCGTCTTGCCGACGCCGCCCTTCTGATTCGTGATGGCGATCACCTTACAGTTTTCCATGGGGTTTTCCTCCTTTCTCTTTATTTGAATCATTTCTGATCCACGAAAGCCTCAAAATACCTTTTGGGGCTTTCGTCGCTGCATTTCATTTTTCCTCGAACCCAAAATGCAGAAAAGGAAGTCAACAGGCGTTCGGCTGCTGACCGAACTCATAGGAATCTCACCTCTGCCGGGTA
>ERZ773114.2231-NODE-2231-length-18590-cov-4.006312_pt1 | contig 18590 bp, 15 predicted proteins | sample MGYA00580564_ERZ773114 | MGnify/ENA primary metagenome ERZ773114 (study PRJEB29015, sample SAMEA2737836) | human gut metagenome | biome: human gut; feature: human-associated habitat; material: faeces | place: China | collected 2012 ... | reverse complement strand
CTGTTTATGGAAAATGGAATCACGGCAACTTCCATGAGTGATATTGCAGAAGCTGCCGGATACAGTAAAGCTACGTTATATGTATATTTTGAAAACAAAGAGGAGATCATTGGTCTGCTGGTTTTAGAGAGCATGCAAAAATTATATGGATATATAGTTACTGCGTTAGAAGAGCAGCAGACAACAAGGGCTAGATACGATATGATCTGTAAAGGTTTAATACAGTATCAGGAGGAATTTCCGTTTTATTTTAAAATGGTGTTGGACAAAATTAATGTTGATTTTAAAGATCATGATTACCTGCCAGAAGAGAAAGCTACCTATCATGTGGGGGAAGAAATCAATGAAAAAATGAAAGAATTTTTAGTGGCAGGCATTCAAAATGGTGATTTGCGAGAGGATTTAAAAATAATGCCTACGATCTTTCAGTTCTGGGGAATGTTAGCAGGACTGATACAGCTTGCAGCGAATAAGGAAGAATATATCAAAATGTCGATGGATTTATCAAAGAGTGAATTTTTAGAGGATGGGTTTGGCATGTTGTACCATTCCATAGAGAAAATACCAGAATAATAGAAAGATGAGGAGTTTGAAATGAGTATATCCAGAAAAAAGATAGTGATGATTCTTATTATGTTGTTTCTTCTTTTAGCATCAATTTTTGGAACTGCTTATATAGATCGTGTTGGAGAGTATAAGCGGGCGGTAAAGGAAACGACTATTGAAGAAGTAAATATTTCGGATATTCCGGATGGAGTTTATATCTGAGAATATGATGTGAATTTTATATATGCAAAAGTGGAAGTAGATGTGAGTGGTGGGAAGATTATAGATGTTCGTATTTTAGAACACAGACAGGAACGTGGCAAAGCCGCAGAAGCTGTTGCAAATGAGATCGTTGATGAACAGAGAATAGACGTCGATACAGTTTCAGGTGCGACGAATTCGAGTATTGTTATTAAGAAGGCGGTTGAGGTTGCACTTAAAGGAAATGCATAAAATTCTATCGGGAGAGAGCAAGTGTATGTTAGGAATTTATTTGAGTGGTACAGGTAATACGAAATACTGCGTTACAAAGCTGGTAAAATTAATCGATGCGTCAGCCGATGTGGTTCCGTTAGAGGATGAATTTATCATTGATAAAATAAAAAGAAACGAAACAGTGATCCTTGGGTATCCGACGCAGTTTTCGAATGCACCATACATGGTAAGAGATTTTATCCAAATGCATGCCTCTTTATGGAAAGGCAGGAAAATGATATGTGTCGCGACCATGGGAGCATTTAGCGGGGACGGCGCCGGATGTGCAGCAAGGCTTCTGAAAAAATACGGAGCAGTGATCTTAGGCGGCGTACATATTAAAATGCCGGATTCCATATGTGACAGTAAAATGTTGAAAAAATCCGCAGAAGAAAATGAAAAGATTATCAGAAAAGCGGATGAAAAATTGAAAGAAGCTGCAGAACGGATCAGGCAGGGGGATTATCCTGCGGAGGGGCTGACAATTTTCGCCCATATAGCAGGACTTTTTGGACAAAGGCTCTGGTTTTATAAAAAAACGGCAGGATATACCGACCAGCTAAAAATAAATCAGGATTGCGTGGGATGTGGTAAGTGTGCAAAAATCTGCCCCATGAAAAATATCACGATGGAGAATGGAAGACCTCATCCAGGCAGCAAATGTACAATGTGTTACCGCTGTATATGTAATTGTCCACAAAAGGCGATCACACTTTTGGGAAGTAAAGTTATCTTGCAATATAAATTTGAAGATTCTTCCAATCTTACAAAAATGTAAGATTTATCAGGGAAATGTAAGCTAATAAAATGGCGGTACATTTCCTTTTTTGTTAAGATATAGTCGTGAATTAAGTAAAGCAGATAATTTTTGGGGAGGGAAATTTATGAAAAAGAAAAAACATTCGCGAATCTGGACTGTCGCAGGTATAATCCTGTTAGGTATAGTTGCTGTCGGCAGTATATATTCTCATTTTGGAGGATTTGGTACCGGACCATGTGCTGATGAAACGGAATTTATGCAATACGCAGACCAGGTGGATAATATAAAAATACCGGAGAAAACAAAAATTGTGGCACTGGGGGAGGCATCCCATGGAAATGCAGAGTTTCAGCAGTTAAAACTTTCCGTATTTCAAAATCTGGTGGAAAATGCCGGGATAAGAGCATTTGCACTGGAGGGAGACTACGGTGGATGCGAGTATGTGAACCGCTACATTCACGGTGGGGAAGGAACGGCAGAGCAGGCTGCCGCGGCGATTGGTTTTGCAATATACAGAACTGATGAGATGGCAGATCTGATCTCTTATATGCGAAAATACAATGAGACTGCAAAAGATGGAGATGATTTAAGGTTTTATGGGTTTGACATGCAAAGATGGTCCTATAATCTGCAGTATCTGATTGAAGCATGTGAAAAGGCGGGGATAGATGTGACAGAACTGAAGAAACTGGAGGATACAGAAGAACAGCACAGTGAGTATGATGTTGAACAGCAGAGCAGAGTGATCACAGAAATAAAAGAAGAATTACAAAAATCAGATGTAAAGGACATTGTACAGGCGGATCATCTGGCAGATACGCTGCTGCAGAATATTTCTCTTGGGAAAGTGATCAATTCTGCCGTAGAAGGAAATGTGCTCAGAGACCAATTGATGGCAGAAAATGTGCTGTGGATCCTTTCTATGGAAGAGCAGAGGGGCAATTCCTGTATTTTTATTTCAGGTCACAATGGGCATATAGAGCGGTTTGGAAATTATGGCGCAGGTACCAGAGTGATGGGGAATATTCTTTCCGATGAACTGGGGGACGGATATTTTGCGATTGGAACGGATTTTTACAAGACGAACTGCAATCTTCCGAAAAATGATGGAAAGCGTATCACGCACACGTTTTATTCCTATGATCCTCTAGCGAAAGCCGCGAAGAAAGCCGGTTATGATATGAGCTGGCTGGATTTTTCAAAGGTTCCGGAAAATTCACAACTGAAAGAGCAGATTACAGATCATGTTTCTATGGGATCGTTAGGAGAGGGCTATAGTGCGTTTTTTATGAGCATTTTTCCTCAAAGTTACCGCGTATCACAATCGCCGGAAAAATTGTATGATGGAATGATCTTTGTTACCGATGCGCATCCGATAGAGATACGGGAAGAGATAAGTGAAAAATAAGACTGTCAAAAATCATTGGTCAGGTACAGGCAATCGACCGTATGGTTGACGAGGATGTGCCGTGTGAGGATGTCTTAGCGCAGATTACCTTGCCGGCGGAACAGAAAAAAGCGGATATCGGAATTGCGATGGGCGGTGTTGGAAGTGATATTGCGTTGGATGCAGCAGATATTGCGCTGGTGGATGATGAAGTAAAAGAACTGCCGCATCTGATTGCATTATCCAGGCGGATGATGATCACGATCAAATGCAATATGAGTTTTTCGATGGGGCTTAACTTTGTGGCGATCGTGCTTGCAATCATCGGAATTTTAAATCCGGTCGTGGGAGCATTGGTACATAATGCAGGTTCTGTGCTCGTCATCATCAATTCGGCATTGCTGTTACAATGGAAACAAAATAAATAGAAAAATGGATCTCCAGAAAGTGGTTTTTATTTTCTGAGATCTGTTTTTTTGTGAAAAAGCAACAAAAACAAAACATATGTTTGTATTTTGGGACGCTATATGGTATAGTTAAGTAAAGTATTACGAATGAAATAGTATAGGAGGAGAGCATGAAATTTCTTCATATCTCGGATTTGCATATTGGAAAAAGAGTCAATGAGTTTTCCATGATCGAAGATCAGAAATATATTTTACGGCAGATCAAAGAGATCGCATTGGAAAAACAGGTGGATGCGGTTATGATCGCGGGGGATATCTATGATAAGCCAGTTCCGTCTGCGGAGGCGGTACAGTTGTTTGATCAGTTTCTCACGGGACTTGCTGATTGCGGGAAAAAGGTGTTTGCAGTCAGTGGAAATCATGATTCCGCGGAACGTATTGCATTTGGTGCACAGCTTATGAGCAGCCGGGAAGTCTATGTTTCACCGGTTTATGATGGAGAGGTGAGGTGTGTTACATGTCAGGATGCATATGGGGAACTCTGCATCTGGCTGCTGCCGTTTATCCGCCCGGCGGTCGTGCGCCATGCGTGGAGGAAAGTGACAGAGGGGATATCCATTGGAAAAAAAGATGCCGGGACAAAACAGGATCTGGCACAGGAAGATGATGTGGAGACAGTGGAAACATATCAGGATGCCCTGCAGTTTGTCGTATCTCATATGCCGGTGGACGCATCAAAGCGGAATATATTGGTGGCACATCAGTTTGTGACAGGGGCTTCGCGATGTGAGTCGGAGGAAGTTTCGGTGGGTGGATTAGATCAGATCGGGGCGGAAGTGTTTGATGTTTTTGATTACGTTGCATTAGGGCATATTCATAGCCCGCAGCATATCGGAAGGGAGACACTGCGCTATTGCGGAACCCCGCTCAAATATTCTTTTTCCGAGGCGGAACAGAAAAAGTCTGTTGTTGTCATGGAGATAAAGGAAAAGGGAGATACCTTCATTGAAAAAGTTCCGTTAAAACCGCTTCGTGATCTGAGAAAGATCCGGGGAACATACATGGAACTGATGTCGAAAGATTTCTATGAGGGCACAGAAACAGACGATTATCTGCAGATCACACTGACCGATGAGGAGGATGTGCCGGATGGAATGGCAAAGCTTCGGACGGTATACCCGAATCTGATGCAGCTTGTCTATGATAACAGCAGGACCAGACAGAGCAGGCAGGTTGAGGTGACCGAACATGTGGAGCAAAAATCAGAGATGGAACTGTTTGAAGAATTTTACGAGATACAGAATAATCAGCAGATGAGTGAAGAACAGCAGGATTTTGTCAGAGAACTGATGGAAGAGCTGGTGCATTGATAAGTTCCTGAAAAAATAGTTTGAGAAGCAAATACAGGAAAACTGATGTTTCAGGGAACGAGATATTTGGGATTTGAGAGAAAATAGGAGCGGCAGGAAAGGAACGATTTATGAAACCAGTCAGTCTTACAATAAGTGCATTTGGCCCGTATGCGGGGGAGCAGACCATAGATTTTGAACGGCTTGGATCGCAGGGATTATTTCTGATCACAGGGGATACCGGGGCAGGAAAGACCACGATCTTTGATGCAATCACGTTTGCGCTGTACGGGGAAGCCAGTGGTGATGTGCGCAAAGCGGATATGTTCCGCAGCAAATATGCAAAAGATGACGTGAAAACATTCGTGCGTCTGACATTTGAGTACGCAAATAAACGGTATACAGTAGAGCGTAACCCGGAATATATGCGCCCGAAGGGACGTGGGACGGGAATGACAACGGAAAAGGCGAATGCCACACTAGAATACCCGGATGACAGAGAACCAGTGACAAAAAGCAGAGAGGTCACACGCGCCATCACAGAGCTGATCGGTTTAGACTGCAGACAGTTTACCCAGATAGCAATGATCGCACAGGGGGATTTTCAGAAAGTATTGTTTGCCAATACGGAGGAGAGAGGAAAGATTTTTCGTCAGATATTCGGGACGGATATTTATCGTGTGCTGCAGGACAAACTGAAAGATGCCGTAAAAAAACAATGGAAAGAATATGATGAACTGCGGCGCAGCATCAATCAGTATATGGAGGGAATTGTCTGTGAGAGTGACTCTCTGGATGAAGAAGGGACAAGGATCGCAGAAAAAATAAATCTTTTAAAAAAGGAAAAATTTGACGGCAGGATCGAGGAGGGAATCTCACTTTTAGAAGAACTTTGTAAAGCGGAAGAATCTGCGTTGGAGTGCCTGCAAAAGAAAAAAGAGGCGCTGGATCAGCAAATAAAAAATATGGATGAACTTAGCGGGAAAGTGCGTGAAAATGCAGACAGAAGGCGGTTGTTGGAAGAAAAACAGCAGAAGCTGAAGGACTTAGAAGCGCTTCTGGTGCAGGCAAAAGCGGATATGGACAGGGCAGGAGAGGAAGCGGAATGCTGTGAAAAATTAGGCAGAACGATTGAAGAATATAAACAGAAGCTGGTGTTGTTTGAAAAAATACAGGAAATTGGTCTGTCGCAGGAAAAGAAGCACCAGGATATGGAAGAAAAGGTTCAGAAAAAACGGCAGGATGAACAGAGACGAACAGAACTGGAGGGAAAACTGCAGCAGGAAAAAGAGACCTTAAAATCTTATGAGGGCATTACTGCGGAAATACAACGCATAGAGCATGAAATGCGACTGATCACAGAAAAAATGGATACGCTGAAAAATCAGAGAGACAGGAGCCGTGCGCTGGAGGAGCATATTTCAGATCAAAATGAAAAACTTGATTTAAAAAAGAAAACAGAAAACAGTCTTTTAGAACAGCGGCAACTGTTAAAAGAAGAACAGGAGCAGAACAAGGATGCGGCAGGACAGGAGATTGCCTATGAGAAGGAAGTAAAAGAAATCCGACAGAAAATACAGGATCTGACAGAGATTGCAGAACAGTTGAACACATCAGAAAGAGAAGTAAAGAGACTTGGTACAGAACTGGAAAACGTACAGAAATCATATGAGGTAAAAAGCAGGGACTTACAGCAGCAAAAAGAAACGTGGGAGCAGCTTTCCGGTGCAGACAGCAGGGGAGAACAGGCAGAGAAAGCAATATTGGAAGTATCAGAGAGGATACGCAGGCTCGAAGAGCTGGAAAACAGGTTAGAGGATTGGGAGAAAGTCAGCAGAGAAAGGGAGAAAACTCAAAAACAGTATCAGAAAGCAGCCGCAGAGCAGAAACAGATCAGTGAACAATACCGGAGAATAGAACAGCAATTCTGGGATGCACAGGCGGGAATGCTGGCGCAGGGATTAAAGGAAGACGAACCCTGTCCGGTCTGTGGAGCCATACATCATCCGACACTGGCAGTCATACCACAGGAAACTCCGGATCGGGAAGTGTTAAAACAGGCAAAAGCGGAGGATGAAAAGGCAAGGGAGTCAGTCAGCAGACTGAGTGAAAAAGCGCATCAGCTCGTGACACAGGAAAATGAGAAAATGTCAGCAGTCCTAAAGGATGCAGGAGAACTGCTTGGTGAGCCTGATGTCAGAATGTCTTTAAATGAAATAAAGACGGAGACAAAAAGGCAAAAGAGTGCTGATGAGGCGAGAAGGGAAGAATATAAAGATCAGAAAGAAAAAGCGAAAAAGGATCTGGATGTCAAGCATGTATTAGAAGAACAGATGCAGTCTGCGCAGGATGAACTGGTTATGTTAAACGAACAGAACATTAATCTTGGACAGATGCTTGCCACGGCGACAGAACGGTGCACACAGCAGAAACAGCAGTGGAAGAAAAACGTTGCAGACTGTGGAACTGGCATAGAGCAGACAGAGGATCAAAAAACTGTTTTTGCACAGCTTATGCAGATTGAAAACGAACGGAACACGCAGTTTTTACAGGCAAAAAATAACAGGAAACGTGCAGAGCAGATCAAAGATGAATTAAAAGAAAGCGAAGAAACAATACAAAAGATAAGAGGAACAATCAGCAGTATTCAGGAAGAAATTGCAAAATTGACCGGAAACAGGGAAACTGCCGAAAAGCAGATCAGTGACGATATAAAATCTGCATGTAATTTAATTACGGGTGCTCTGATTGCAAGTAATATAATTACAAGTAATATAATTACATGTAATCAGAGCACTTTAACTGGAGATACAGATGTCAATACATTACAGACCATAAAAAACGCTGATGGGAGTCAGGTTTTGTCAATAGAAGATTTTGATGCAAAACCATACCATGTACAGTCTGTGATTACTATGCTGCAAAGAGCAGCCGATGAGAAAAAAGCGGAACTTTCCAAAAAACAGGAAGACGAACGAAAAAAGACTGCCTTAGAAAAAAAGATTCCGCTCGATGAAACAGAAATAAAAACACTTGCCGACCAGATCAATGTGGCAGAACAGGAGCTGGTACGTCTGCAGACAGAGTACGCAAATGAAGAAAAGAGTCTCAATGAGCTGAAAGAGCAGGTAAAGGATGTAACAAAAGAGGGGGTACAGACACAGATAAACGAGTTTACCCTGAAAAAAAGAAATTTAGAAGAGAACAGAGAAAAGACAAGAGAAGCGTATCATAATTACGAAAAAAACAGAGAGACGGAAAAGGGCATCATTCAGATGCTGCTTCGTCAGATTGAGGAAACAGAGAAAGCAATATCGTTTCCGGAAGAAGAGATCGAAAAGCAGGCGGGAGAACTGCGTGCAAAAAGAAATGAGATGGAAGAAAACAGGACTTCAAAATATACATCTTATTGTACTAATAGGGAAATCTGTAAAAATGTCAACAAAAAACAAAAAGATATCGCACAGACTGAACAAAAGTATGTCTGGATGAAATCTCTTTCCGATACGGCAAGTGGAATGTTAAACGGTAAGGCAAAGATTGAACTGGAAACTTATGTGCAGATGGCTTATTTTGACAGGATACTGATCCGAGCAAACCGGAGGATGCTTACGATGAGCAGCGGGCAGTATGAATTAAAACGTGAGGAAGAGACAGGAAGCCGCAAGGAAAAAGCAGGATTGGAACTTTGTGTGATTGATCATTATAACGGGACAAAGCGCAGTGTAAAGACGCTTTCCGGTGGGGAGTCTTTCCAGGCATCATTGTCACTTGCGCTTGGACTGTCGGATGAGATACAGTCTTATGCGGGTGGAATCCGTATGGATTCCATGTTTGTGGACGAGGGATTTGGATCACTCGATGAGGATGCCTTAGAACAGGCGTTAAAAGCATTGCTGCAGCTCACCGAGGGAAATCGTCTGGTAGGAATTATTTCACATGTATCTGAATTAAAAGACCAGATCGACAAAAAAATAATTGTGACAAAGCAGCGGACGCCGGAGGGTGTCAGCAGTGTTGCAAGAGTGGAATAAAAAGAAACGCAATTTGGGGTAAACAGGTGTTACGGCTTTCGTCGATGCCGATATTAAGATCCAAAGTTATTGACTGCGGCGCTTCAATGTGCTAACATACTAAAATATAGATAAAATCATGAATCAGAGAATCATAACAGTAAAGTAACGATAAAAGTTGCGGAAAAGAGGAGAAGATGAGCGAAAAGAAAATACCGTATAAAATTTATCTGGAAGAGAATGAGATGCCGACACAATGGTACAATGTGCGCGCTGATATGAAGAACAAACCAGCACCGCTTTTGAACCCGGCAACTCTAAAACCGATGACCGCGGAGGAACTGGGGCATGTATTCTGTGATGAACTGGTAAAACAGGAACTCGATGATACCAACCCATACATCGATATTCCACAGGAGATCCGTGATTTTTACCGCATGTACCGTCCGTCACCACTGGTGAGAGCATATTGTCTGGAAAAAAAACTGGGGACTCCGGCAAAGATCTACTATAAATTTGAGGGAAACAATACAAGTGGAAGCCATAAATTAAACTCTGCGATTGCACAGGCATATTATGCAAAGAAGCAGGGATTAAAAGGTGTGACAACAGAGACAGGTGCTGGACAGTGGGGAACTGCACTTTCTATGGCGTGTGCTTATTTTGATCTTGACTGTAAAGTCTATATGGTAAAAGTTTCCTATGAACAGAAACCATTCCGCCGTGAGGTAATGCGCACATATGGAGCAAGTGTAACCCCGTCACCGTCTGAGACAACAGAAGTCGGCAGAAAGATTTTAGCAGAGCATCCGGGCACAACAGGAAGTCTTGGCTGTGCAATCTCCGAGGCAGTAGAAGCTGCAACGACGAGAGAAGGATATCGTTATGTATTGGGAAGTGTGTTAAATCAGGTATTGTTACATCAGTCAGTCATTGGACTTGAGACAAAAGCTGCTCTGGAAAAGTATGATATTACGCCGGATATCATTATCGGATGTGCAGGCGGCGGTTCCAATCTTGGGGGTCTGATCTCTCCGTTTATGGGAGAAAAGCTGCGTGGTGAAAAAGACTATCAATTTATCGCAGTCGAACCGGCATCCTGTCCGAGTCTTACGAGAGGCCGCTATGCATATGATTTCTGTGATACAGGAAGGGTCTGTCCGTTAGCAAAGATGTATACACTTGGCAGCGGATTTATTCCATCTGCAAACCATGCCGGAGGACTTCGCTATCACGGCATGAGTTCAACTCTGTCACAGCTTTATGATGACGGACTGATGGAGGCAAGGAGTGTAGAGCAGACTTCTGTATTTGAAGCAGCAGAGCAGTTTGCAAGAATAGAGGGAATCCTTCCGGCACCGGAGAGTTCTCATGCGATTCGTGTTGCCATTGACGAGGCGTTGAAATGTAAAGAAACCGGAGAAGAAAAGACTATCGTTTTTGGACTTACCGGAACCGGCTATTTTGATATGGTTGCATATGAGAAGTTTAACAATGGAGAGATGACAGACTATATTCCGACCGATGAAGAGCTTGCAGTGGGATTTGCAGGGCTGCCGAAGGTGGAGTAAAAATAGCAGAAACATGGGCTAGTGTACTGGCATATTGATATTTGCTGCCGGTACTGATATTACCAAATCTGCTTGGAATGGATGGAGTCTGGCTGTCGATCACAACGGGCGAGATACTCAGTATGATCATGAGTATTTACTATTTTATGAAATATAGAAAAATCTGGAGTGAGAAGTAAGAAAGATTTCATTGATGAATCAAATCAGGAAAAAGTTTTTTCCTGAGCAAAGTAAGAAAAAGATAAATTGACACACAAAAATAGATGTACTATCATCTGGTTAGATGCAGGTACATCTATTTTTTGTATGCTAATTGGAAAGTCATAAGTTAGATTTTAATTTTCAGAGTTGGTTAGGAGTGGAGATCGCAATGGACGAGTCAGGAAGAAAAATCACAAAGATCGCGCGTGAAGCGGGGAAGTTTACATTAAAGATGATGAAAGAGGAAGGAATCGGAACGGCAGAATTTGATTTTATCCATTTCATCCGGCACAATCCCGGCGTCACACAGGCGAAAGTCAGAGAGCAGTTAAAGATTGATAAAGGGGCTGCTGCAAGGCGTGCGGCTAATTTAGAGAGCAAAGGATATCTTTACCGGAAACCGAACCCGGAGGATGGAAGAAGCCAGCTTTTGTATGCGACAGAGAAAGCGGAACAGTTAAAAAATTCAAAGGCGTCCATTGAGAGCGTGTTTTATGAGTGGCTTTTAGCGGAGCTGCCCAAGGAGGAAAAAGCGGCATTTCTTGAGACGTTAGATAAACTTTACTGGCGGTCGAAGGAACAGCGGCGGGCAGAGTTTTGCGATGTGTCAAAACTCGTGCAGTCCGGTTCAGACGACAGGATGGAAATGGATGGTGAGTCAGATGAGTGATAAGTACGACAGAAAAAATGCTGGAAGTGAAAAACAAAAATTTGAGGCAGACCATGTGATTTCCTATTTTAAAATGGAGTGGAAAGTTCTTCTTGCGGTGACAGTCTCCGGGCTGATTTACAATTTAGGACTCCTTGCCGGGCCATGGTTTGAGGGGAAAATGGCGGGCTGTCTGGTGGATATCCTTGGCGGCAGGGCAGGATTTCCTGATATGGGAAAACTGGTCGCAGCCTATGTGATCGCAATCGCAGTGGTGCAGAGTTCCAGATATATCAAGCGTTTTTATGTGAGACGTTTTGCAAACAATGTCAACCGGCGCATGAAACATGTTCTGTATGACAGCCTTGTGCATAAAAGCCGGGCAGAACTGGAAGAGGAAGACGCCGGAAATGTCATGACAAAAGCGATTCTGGATGTGGATGACTGTGCGGAGGGCATGCGGAAATTTACCACGGAGATATTTGATACAGGGGTAGCTTTGCTTGCATATGCCGGAATGCTTCTCTTTTATGACTGGAGACTTGCGCTTTTAAGCATGCTGTTCCCGCCGGTTTCGTATTTTCTGGCAGAGAAGATGAAAGGAATTGTGCAGAGAACCGGGGCAGCCTATAAGGAGCAGTCCGGGATCTTAAGTGCCGCTACCTTAGACCGGGCATCCAATGCGGTCACCTATCGTGTTTATGGATGTGAGCAGGAGCGAAAAAATGCGTATGAGAAAAATCTTTCAGCTTACGAAAAATCTGCGGTGCGGGCGAATATATGGAGCGCGGCATTTCCGCCGATCTACCGTGTCATCTCGATGGCGGGTGTCATTTTCATTTTATATTTTGGAGGTAAAAACGTGCTTGGAAGTGGCTGGAGAGTCTGGGATGTTGCGGCATTTACCACATTTCTTACCTGTTTTACCAAACTTTCGGTAAAATCATCGAGTGCGGCAAAACTTTTTAACGCAGTTCACAAGGCACAGGTTTCCTGGAAGAGGATCAAACCCCTCATGAAATGTGTGGAACATGAAAGTGAAAGCAGAGTGCAAAAACAGGCAGAGCTTACGGTTTCCCATTTGAGTTTTGCATATCCGGGCGGGACAGATATTTATGAGGATATCACATTTTCTGCAAAACCGGGACAGATCATTGGTGTTACCGGTGCCGTTGCGTCCGGCAAGTCCACGTTTGGAAAGACATTTCTGTGCGAATATCCTTATCAGGGAAGTATCCGTTTTGCAGGCAGAGAGTTAAACGAGATGGGAAATAGTGTGTTAACCGGAACCATTGGTTATTTAGGACACGACCCGGAATTATTTGATGACAGTATAAAAAACAATATTCTGATGGGAGAAAATGAGGATACAGAAACTTATTTGAAAGCAGTATGTTTTGATAGAGAAGTTGCAGAGATGGAACAGGGACCTGACACGGTTGTGGGAAGTGGAGGAGTCAGACTTTCCGGTGGTCAGGCAAAGCGTCTTGCACTTGCGAGAACTTTGTGCCATAAAAGACCGGTGCTGATCTTAGATGATCCTTTCTCCGCACTTGACCGGAATACGGAACAGGAAGTATATACCAATTTAAAGGCGATGACGTCAGACAGCATCGTGATCCTGTTATCCCACAGACTCTATCTTTTCCCGGAAATGGATCAGGTGATCTGGATGGAGCATGGGCATGCGGCGGTCGGCACACATGAGGAGATCATGGAAAAATACCCGGAATATGCAAGACTTTATGAGGAGCAGACGAAGGGAAGTACGGCGGAGAAAGTAAATGCAGGAAAATGTGCTGAAACAGAACAAGGCAGAAAAGAAAGGGGGCGTGCAGAATAATGCATAGCGGGGCGTGCAGCAAATTGAACAGCGGGACGCATAGCAGTAAAAATGTAGGCAGTGTCATGTGGCGGACGATAAAAAAACAGAAGTGGCTTTCCGCCGGGATCGTGTGTGCAGTGGCCGGTGCAATCCTGACAGCGCTTCTTCCACCGCTCATTCTTGGAACTATTATAGATACCATGACGACGGGAAATGTGGTATCATTTTATCTGATCTTTGCATATTTTGGATTTACACTGCTCATGGGGGCACTGGAAAGTTCAAGGGAAGGACTGCTGATTGTGTTCGGGCAGAAAATCACGCACGCACTGCGAAGCAGCCTGATGGATAAATATACGGATCTGACGGCAGATGCACTGACACATCAGGAGCCGGGGTCAGTGGTTTCCCGGTTCGTCGGGGATGTTGATACGGTGGAAAACCTGTTTACATCAGGCATTATCAGCATGTTTTCCGATGCATGCAAGATCGTCAGTATTCTTGCCGTCATCTGGTTTCGGAACAAGGGGCTTGCCATTGTGCTTTTGATGTTGCTGCCGTTTCTGTTCTGGTTTACGCGCATCGTGCAGAAAAATATGCTGACCGCGCAGATCGAAAACCGCCGTGCTGTCAGCCGTGCCCTGGGCCATGTTCCGCAGACGCTTCACAACATCAGAACGATCCGGAGTCTCGGCAAAGAAAACTATATGGCAGAGCGTTATGATACCTGCATCGGCGAGAGCTACCGGGCGATGGAGCAGACAAATTTTTATGATGCAGTCTATTCACCAGTCATTCTGATCCTGAATGCGGTGGTTGTGGCGGTTGTCATGCTTTTTTCGGCTTCCGGCAATGCGAATGTATTAAGTCTGTTTGGAATGTCGGCTGGTACGGCGGTCGCTGTCATGAACTATATTTCGCAGATCTTTTCCCCGGTGGAGAGCCTTGGAATGGAGATCCAGACCATACAGTCTGCTGTGGCGGGCGTGCACAGGATCAATGAATTTTTCAGTCTGGAAGAATTACCGGAAAAGACTGATTACAGAAAAGAGAGTACACAAAAGAAAGATAACGTATTTGTGGAATTTCAGAATGTGACATTTGCCTACGAAGAACAAAATGTGCTAAATGGTCTCAGTTTTCAGGTAAAAGAAGGAGAACAGGTTACACTTTCCGGTCGCACCGGCGCAGGCAAAAGTACGATATTCAAGCTGCTGCTGGGACTTTATGAGCCAAAGGAGGGCAGCGTGCTGATACAGGGAGTTCCGGCACAAGATATCCCGGATGCAGAGAAACGGCATCTTTTTGGCTATGTGGAGCAGGCTTTTCATATGGTTCCGGGAACGGTAAAAGAGCAGATCACGCTGTACGATCCGTCGATCACTATGGAGGATGTCCGTGCGGCGGCACAGATGACAGGGCTTTCGGATACGATCATGAGTCTGGAAAACGGGTACGATACGCCATGTTCCGATGAAATCTTTTCACAGGGACAGTGGCAGCTATTGTCGATCGCCCGTGCAGCGGCGGCAAAGCCGAAACTGCTCCTTTTAGATGAGATCACGGCAAACCTGGATGCACAGACCGAAAAAGAAGTTTTGCAGGCATTAAAGCGGGTAAGTGAGAATCGGACGGTGATCTCCATCTCGCACAGGGTGAATGCGACGACCGGCAGGGTGATTCAAATCTGAAAACGTAGTTTGTTCCCGCAGACCGGCTGCTCACAAAGGATTTCTGGAAGCGCTTGCATTAAAAATCCCTGTCATGGTGGTATACTGCATTGTCAATCTGGATGAGATCGTGAAGATACCGGCGGTTTATCTGCATTATAAAAAGTATATCTGGGTGAGAAATATCACAAGGGAGGAAGATTAAGAGAGAAAAATCCAGTCTTGACATTTTGGAAAAATGCTATATAATTACTTCAAAAATGAACAATACAAAAAAGAAGTAAATGGAGGCGGATCATGATAAATATGAGTATTGAATTTGCCCACAAAATGTCACTGGCGTACAGTGCAACCTGCAAGACACTCTGCAGGGAACTGAAACTGCCACAGACTGCGTTTGATATACTGATGTTTCTGGCAAATAACCCGGATTATAAAACGGCGAGTGATATTGTGGAAGTACGGAAAATAAAGGCGAACCTTGTCTCTGTCAATGTTGAGAAGTTGGTGCGGGATGGATACCTTGAGAGGAAAGCAGTGGAGGGTGATCGGAGAAAAGTCGAGCTGATCTGCACGAAAAAAGCAGAGCCTGTGATCGAAAACGGGAAAAAACTGCAGCAGGATTTTGTGGAACAGATACTGTCTGGCGTGGATGAGGAGAAACGGAAAAAGATGGCAGAGATCCTCAACCAGATGGAAAAGAATCTGGATGAAATGCTGAAAGGGGAGCACTGACATGAACATGTTACTTACAATAATCGTTACTTTTTTTGCAGGTATGGGGGCAGGGCTTGGAACCGGTTTTGCGGGAATGAGCGCCGCGGCGGTCATCAGTCCAATGCTGATCACATTTCTAGGGATGGATCCGTATATGGCGGTGGGAATCGCATTATCCTCGGACGTTCTTGCAAGTGCGGTGTCGGCGTATACATACGGAAAAAATAAAAATCTCGATATCCGAAACGGTATCATCATGATGGTGAGCGTACTTTTATTTACCGTTTTTGGAAGCTATGTGTCAAGTCTGGTCCCATCTGCGGCCATGGGGAACTTTTCAGTCTTTATGACATTCCTTTTAGGAATTAAATTTATCGTGCGCCCGGTCATGACCACAAAAGAGGCGATGCAGGGAGTGTCGGCGGAGAAGCGGGCAGTGCAGTCTGTTATATGCGGTGTCCTCATAGGATTTATCTGTGGTTTTGTCGGTGCGGGCGGCGGCATGATGATGCTTCTGATCCTGACCTCTGTGCTTGGATATGAATTAAAGACAGCCGTTGGAACGAGTGTGTTTATCATGACCTTTACGGCACTTACCGGAGCGGCTTCGCACTTTGCAATCGGTGGTGCACCGGACTGGACCGTATTGATTTTGTGTGTTGTATTTACCCTGATCTGGGCGAGAATCGCGGCTGTTTTTGCCAACAAAGCAACGCCGAAGACCTTAAACCGTGCAACGGGTGTGATACTGGTTATTTTAGGACTTGTGGTAATGCTTTTTTAGTACGGCAAACGGATATTCCGCAGGAACGCGCGAGGAATATTCAGGACAGGCGCTCAAAAAGAATATTGCCCGTGACAAAGTTGTAAGCGCCTCTAAGGTATATTTCAATCCAGACAGATTATCGTTACAAGAGTGCATGAACTTTCGGAACGTCACGGTGTGAAAATGCAGCAGATCGCGCTTGCATGGCACTGGGCAAAAGGTGTTGCATCACCGATAGCTGGTGCAATCGACCATAATCCGGCGGAGGGTGTGATGCTTTTGGATGAGAAGAAATGATGATGTATAGGATTTTGTTTAGTTTCACATATAAAAAAGCAAAAAAATATCTACATACTGTACAAAAATATCAAGAAAATATTAATAAAATCTAAAAAATGTTAAGAATGTGCTAACAATACAAAAATAATACGGTTTTCTTTGTACAAGATTCTGCCTATAATTAAATCATAAAGTTGCAGCGGCAAAGAGGGGCAGCGCAGCAAACAAATTAACCAATTACAGGAGGGTTTCTTATGAAGAAAAAAGTTTTATCCGCAATCGTATGTGCAGCAATGGTATTTTCCATGACAGCGTGTGGCTTACAGTCACCAAATACAGGTGGAAACAGCGGCGGAACAACAAATGCAGCATCAACATCTAATGCGTCCGCAACATCAGATGCAGCAGAAGCAGAAACAACAACTGAGGCAGCATCCTCAGGGGACAGCGCAACAGAACCGGTCGGACCGGCGGTCACACTGGTTTATGCAGAGGTTAACCCGTTAGAGGGAACCATCGTTGGACAGACAGCAACCGCTTTCAAAGACAAAGTCGAAGAGCTTTCCGGCGGAAGCATCACGATCGATATTCAGGCAAACGGTGTATTAGGAGCTGAGTCAGATGTCTTAGATACCATGCTTGGCGGCGGCGGTACGATCGATATGGCACGTATCTCTGCATTCGCACTGACAAGCTACGGCGGAGAAAAATCCAGTCTTTTATCTGTACCGTTCACATTCGTAAACAGAGATCATTTCTGGAATTTCGCTACATCAGATCTGGCACAGGAATTTTTACTTGAGCCGCATGAGAATGGAAGCGGTATCCGCGGACTGTTCTACGGAGAGGAAGGTTTCCGTCATTTCTTTACCGTAAAACCGGTTTCCGGAATGGAAGATCTTGCAGGCATGAAGATCCGTGTATCAAATGACCCGATCATGACAGGCATGGTTGAGGCACTTGGAGCAAACCCGACCGTTGTTGCTATGGGTGAGTTATACTCCGCATTACAGACAGGTGTTGTTGATGCAGCAGAGCAGCCGATCGCAAACTATCAGGCAAATGCATTCCCGGAAGTTGCAAACAACCTGATCTTGGATGGACATACATTAGGAGCAATTCAGGTAGTTATCACAGATGAGGCATGGGATAAATTAACACCGGAACAGCAGGATGTATTAACAGAAGCTGGTGAGTACGCTTCCCAGTACAACCGCAAGATCTCTGAGGAGACAGAAAACAAGATCTTAGACGAGTTAAAAGCAGATGGATGCAACGTTGTTGAAGTAGAGGATATCACACCATGGCAGGATGCATGTAAAGATGTGATCGAAGAGGCAACAAAAGATAACAAAGAGTTATATCAGCAGATTCTTGATATGGCAAACTAAAAGACTGATGTATCAAAGGAGCACAGAGAGAATACCTGCTCTCTGTGCTCCTTTTCTAAAGATGGCTATTTTTAAAGGAGGAAGATGAGTTTATGCCAAAGCTTGAGGAGCGTAAACCTCTTTACATTTCAGCCGTTCCGATGACATTGGAGGAAATTTTTATAAGTGAAATGGGGGCAGCAGGTTATGACGCAGAAAACATCATTTAAAAGCAGAATGAAACAGGCATTTTCATTCTTCCGCAGTGACCTGAGAGCCTGTACTCCGTTGCTTGTGGTATTCGGACTTATCTCGGCTGTCACGGTTGTAATCTGCTACACAATATGCGTTGTGCTTGGCGAGGACATGACCTTTACAGGTGCGTTGTTAAGCCTTAACTTTCTGGGAGTTACGAACTCAGGCACAGGCATAATCGAGATTTTCCAGTATTCATCGGCAAACCTCATTTATCTTATTTCAATAATATTTACAATCATCTACACGGTGCGAATTTATTCGTATCTGCACAATAAACGCAAGGCCGATTTGTACGGTTCTCTGCCGATTGGAAGGTCAACGCTGTTTGTCACAAAAACAGCGTCGGCA
>ERZ773114.2221-NODE-2221-length-18684-cov-33.440496_pt1 | contig 18684 bp, 9 predicted proteins | sample MGYA00580564_ERZ773114 | MGnify/ENA primary metagenome ERZ773114 (study PRJEB29015, sample SAMEA2737836) | human gut metagenome | biome: human gut; feature: human-associated habitat; material: faeces | place: China | collected 2012 ... | reverse complement strand
AGACAGAGGCCTCTCACGCCTTTAACATCGGTTCGATTCCGGTACGGGTCACCATATGCACCTCTAGCTCAGTTGGTAGAGCAACTGACTCTTAATCAGTGGGCCCAGGGTTCGAGTCCCTGGAGGTGCACCAGATATTGAACGTCAAATCGTAAGATTTGACGTTCTTTCTTTATGTAGAAAAGCGGCTGCACACTTTCTGCACACCGTTTGCACATTTGCCCGAATCGGGGGCTTTTCTGCGCATGGCTTGCACAGCCTGCTTTCCTTTGCATAAAAAGAAGAGAAGTTAGGCGAACAAGGCTCTCGTCAACTCTCTGCGTTCGTCTGCATCCATCAGCCGGATGGCTTCAAGGATCTCCTTACCGGAGATTTTTGTTGCCGCCGGCTTTTTATTTTGCTGGATCTGGGATGCTGCCGGGGTCAAATCTTGGGAATAGAAGTTGGCTTCGATTTTCTCGGTCAGCTCCAGCCGGGGTTTGTCGAAACTCTACTTGTTCACACGGAAACTTTAGCAAAAAGACAGAGGGCTGGACGGTGCCAGCCCTCTTGACAGAACCTAATATCAAAGGTTCAGAGATATTTTCAAAAAATTGAAATTCCGAATCGTTTTTACGGTTCAATAACATTGAAGGTTTTTTCAAACTTGGACGCATATGCCAGCAGGCGTTTCAGGACAGTGGGATCTCCGCTGATCTGTATCTGCCCGGCCTTTTGACCCTGCATCAGGGCAAAGAGCTGCAGACGCTTGCAGGTGACGGAAGCCTGCGCATCCGGATGGTTCTCGCCGGGGTAAGACAGCAGGATGCCATTCGTACGAGTTACATAGAACTGTTCATTCACATCTGTCACCGTCAGATTCAGAGTCAGATCATCGTTCTGGGCGGCATTGGCATCACTCATGATACCGATGTAATCCAGCAGCATGGCGATGGTCATCTCGCCCATTGTCGCGGTCAGTCCATTGGCTGAGCGCGCCAGTTTGGACAGGTTGCCTCTGCGGAGTTCTGCAGCGCCCATCAGGTAGGCGTTGCGCCACGCGCCGGACTCTGCCTGATAGCCAAGTTGTTCCAGTGCATCTGCACACAGATTGCGCGCCTTCTGGTTGGACGGGTCGGCGTAGACCAGTTCTTTGGTGATCTGCGCCACCCATTGATACTCGCCCTTATCAAAATCCTTCTGCGCTTTGCGGAGGACTGCATCGGCACTGCCCAGATATTCTACCAGCTTCTTGGCGGTATCGCTGGGCGGGAGCGGATTCAGGTTGACCGGGTTTGCGTCATACCAGCCCAGATATTTCTGGTAAACGGCTTTGGAATTGTGCGCCAGCGTACCGTAGTACGGACGGGTATACCAGACCTTTTCCAGTTTTTTGGGCAGGGTCAGCATCGCCGAGATCTCATTTGAGGTATATCCCTGATTCATGTAATGCAGGGTCTGGTCGTGGATGAACTTGTAGATCGCTGCCGTGTTCAACAGATACTCATGGATCTCCTCACCCCAATGCGGCCAGTTGTGGCTCTGGAACACCACATCAGTCTTGCTGCAGAAGCGCTGATCTGCCTCGATGATATACTTCGCCCAGTCGTTGGCATCGCGCACCTCTGCGCCGCGCAGGGTGTACAGATTATGCAGCGTACCGGTGCAGTTTTCCGCCATCCAGAGGGCGCGGTATTTCGGGAAATAGGCGTTCATCTCAGCAGGGGCTTCGGTGCCGGGGGTCAGCTGGAATTCGATCTCCAGCCCGTCGATGGTCAGCTTCGGAACATCTTCCCCGATCTCGTAGGTGGGAGCGATGAGGGACACCGTACCGGTGGACTGTCCCATGCCGATGCCCACGCTCAGCGCACCCTTTTCGCCCTTGTCAAGCACCGTGCCGTACTGGAACTGTGCGCGCCGCGCCATGGCGATGCCCGCATAGACATTCTCGCTGATGGCGTGCTTCAGAAAGCCCGCCGGCGCAAGCACAGGGGTCTTGCCGGAAGCCAGCTGCTTTTTAAGCGAAAGCGTTGCATCCGCTACCTGCTCCCGGGTGATAATGCCCTCCACGCCGCCGAAGTGGTCCACATGAGAGTGGCTGTACAGCACCGCCTTGATGTTCAGTGGACCGAAGCGCTCCTCCATCAGCTCCTTGGCTGCCTTCATGTTTTCCTTGCACATTAGCACATCAAACACGATCCAACCGTGGTCGGTGCGGATAAAGGTCGTATTGGCCATATCAAAGCCGCGCACCTGATAGATGCCGTCACATACTTCAAACAGACCGGCTTTGGCGTTGAGTTGGGTATTCCGCCACAGACTGGGGTTTACAGTGTCCGGAGCATCCCGGTTCAAATCGCCGTAGCTTTGCAGATCCCATGCGGATCTGTTATCCTCACCATCGATGATCCTGCCTTCCGCATTGTCCAGCCAGCCGCGTTCTGCGTTGGCAAACTCCCGCCGATCGGAAAAATCCAGCTTTTCATACCATTCGGCGTTCTTTTCTGCCGTGATAGCCGTTGCCTCTTCGATTTCGCCCGGTTGGGTGGAGTCCTTGAAAATGTCTGTGATAAAGTTCAGACTGTTTTCATCGGTACTGCCTGCTGCGTGTGCGGTCAGGGATGCGCCGCAGGCTAACGCCGCAACCGCTGAAGTGGAAAGAAAGTTTCTGCGGGTCATCTTCATGGTGGTTTGCCTCCTTTATATCTGGGTTTATTTTACACAGACCGTGGGCGGCTGCCAGCCGCTCAGGGCATTCATCTTGCGAAAAAACCATTTTGACCTTCTATGTTACAGAATACACAGAAAATGCATGAAAGTCAACGACTTCTGCATTTTCGACATTAAAAACGTGAATGTTGACAAAAATGTTCGATGCAAATTGGCGAAAACTCCGTTGAAATGAATTTTAATCAAGCTGTTCTTGTGCGCTGCACGGAGGTATGCTATACTAAACATATCCAACTGACAAAGGAGTATGGCGATGAATGATCTGCATGAGTGGTTTCAGAAAAATGACCTTTGCCCAGAAAACATCTTGTATCTTTACCGTAACGACCGCAAAACGGTCGTTCACCGCATGGATGGGGAAGAAGTTGCGCTGTATGCTCCGTTGCACAGCGTCTTGTCTGCTTTGCCGGAAGATATGTTTCTGAACATCAGTAAGGGAATCGTAGTGTGCCGCAGCCAGATCGTAGATATTAGCAATGACGGTATTTATACAATGTCAGATGGCCGCAGTTTTCAGGGACGTAGACGTGGTCTGAGCGACCATCGCCGCTTGCGCGCAGAAATCAGGCGGGTGGACGCACAGCCACGCCCAATGAGCATGAGCCTGCTGGAAAAATGCAGTCTGCTGGACGATATGCCGCTGGCATTCTGCATTATTGAGCTGGTGTTCAATGAGGACGGACGCGGGGTGGATTTTATTTTCCGCTACTGCAATGCCGAAATGGCAACGATCGAAGGCGTGCCGGTGGAAGAAATGCTTGGCCGTTCGTTTTACGAAGTGTTCCCCAATGGTGATAAGAAGTGGCTTGTATCGTATGCGGATGTGGCGTTGAACGGAACAAAGCACATCCTTCACGACTACAGCCCGGAGGTGGACAAATGCCTTACGATCCATTGCTACCAGCCGGAACCGGGGTATTGTGCCTGCGTATTGCAGGCAACAGATCCGTGACAGTGACACATTGAAAAGAACCACAAAAAACACATCAGGGAGCAGCTGTGACCTATGCTGCTCCCTGATGTGTTTTGAAATGTCCAAATCCCTGCCATGAATCGTAGTCGGGGCCTTATTTCTGACTGTATCTCAAAAGCCGCCGCACGAAGGGCCGGAGCGAGTTGATGAACTCTTCATCCGAAAGCTCTGTCTGATGTTCCAGTTTCCAGACACAGAGATGATGGAAAAATTTTCAAAAAAGTTGCAGATTGTGCAGGAAAAATTTCTTGTAGTCCGTTCTGTTAGGTGGTATCATTATAATGGTTTGCGCCGCTAACCCGGGGCAGTATCTCGCAGACAGGTCATTTTTGGCGGACGCTGTGGGGGAAAGCGCAGAACGAATGAAAACAGGCAGAAAGAACTTTTCTTTTTCATGAAACACAGGAGGTTAGGCTTTTCATGCTAGGTTTCAACAAGAAGACACAGGACGCCTCTCCGCAGGAGAATACCGGCGGAGAAAATAAGGTGTTCCACTTTATCAAGACCCACAAAAAGCGCTGCATCGCGGTGGTCGCAGCCGCAGCGGTGCTGGTGGCGGTCATCGTGCCGCGCAAGAGCCGCAGTGCGTCGGCAGACCTTGCCTACACGCAGGAGAAGCTGGGACGCCGCGACATCGTGAACGTCTACGACGGCAGCGGCACCATCAACGCCGCCGATTCCTACACCGTCAAGTCCCTCGTCACCGGCACGGTGCTCACCGCCGATTTTGAGCTGGGCGACAGCATCGAGAAGGGCGATATTCTTTACACCATCGACATTTCGGATGTGGAAAACAACCTCGCGAGCGCACAGCTCTCGGTGGAGCAGGCACAGCGCAATTACGATGACATTGCGGATATGCAGAATGTCCGCACCAAGATCAGCGGCGAGGTCAGCTCCTTTGCAGTCGCCGCAGGCGACGCCGTGCAGGCTGGTCAGGCTGTGGCCACCATCCGCGACACCTCCGTGATGTTGCTGGCCGTGGATTTCCCTGCCGCAGAGGCCCAGAGCTTTGTCGCCGGTCAGGCCGCACAGGTCATGCCGGACACCACTTTTGAGACGCTGAACGGCACCATCCGCTCCGTTTCCGGTGCAGACCCTGCCGGCGACGCCAGCCTGATGACCTGCACCGTCACCATCGCTGTTCCCAACGCGGGCAGCCTGACCACCGCACAGGCCGCTGTGGCACAGGTGAACGGCGTCAGCTCCCTCAACTCTGCACACTTTACTTACCAGCGTGAGGAGACTGTCGTGGCAGCTGCCTCCGGCACCGTGTCCGAACTCTGCGTCAAGGAGGGCAGCACCGTCCGTCAGGATGACGTCATCCTCCGCATTACCGGTAAAGATTTGGACAAGCAGACCAGGAACGCCGCTGACAGCCTGCGCGCTGCCGAGCTGCAGATGTCTTCTGCCGAGAAGACCATCAGCCACTATACCATCGACGCCCCAATCAGCGGCACCATCGTGGATAAGAAAGTCAAGGCCGGCGACAAGCTCAGCGCCAACGACACCGCCATGCAGAACCTCTGCACCATCTACGATATGAGCTATCTGGAAATGAAGCTCAACGTGGACGAGCTGAAGATCCGCTCCCTCGAGGTCGGCCAGGAGGTGGACATCACCGCCGACGCCGTCCCGGGTGAGACTTACAAGGGCGTCATCAGCAGTATCCTCGTGGCAGGCACTACCGCCAACGGCTCTACCAGCTACCCCGTCACCGTCCGCATCGACGACATGGGCGAGCTGCTGCCCGGAATGAACGCCACTGCGAAGATCACCACCGCCAGCGTCAAGAATGTTCTGGCCCTGCCCAACGCCGCCCTCGTCCGGGGCAGCTATGTGCTGGTGACCAAGGATTCGCCCAGCGCTGCCAATGCTGAGACTTCCATGACCGCTCCCGACGGCTACGTCTACGTCAAGGTGACCACCGGCATCAGCGATGACGATTACATCGAAGTGAAGAGCGGCCTGCAGGAGGGCGATACCATCGCTTACGACAACTCCAGCGTCAGTGCGACCGACTTCTACAGCAACATGATGGCCTCCGCCGAAGGAGATGACGAATGAGCACGCTGATAGAATTTGATGGGGTCTGCAAGTATTACCAGATGGGCGACACCCTCGTAAAGGCCGCCGACCACGTCTCTTTCAAAATCAACAAAGGCGAGTTCGTGGCCATCGTCGGCCAGTCCGGTTCGGGCAAGTCCACCTGCATGAACATCATCGGCTGTCTGGACGTGCCTACCGAAGGCACTTATCTGCTGGACGGCAGGGATGTCGGCAAGATGAGCCGCCGTGAGCTGGCAAGCATCCGGAACGAGAAGCTGGGCTTCATCTTCCAGCAGTACAACCTGCTGCCGAAGCTGACGCTTTTGGAGAATGTGGAAGTTCCTCTTGTGTATGCGGGCATCCCCGCCGCACAGCGCCACGCGACGGCAAAGGCTGCCCTTGAGCGGGTGGGTCTGGGCAATAAGCTCAAAAACCTGCCCAACCAGCTTTCCGGCGGTCAGCAGCAGCGTGTGTCCATTGCCCGTGCGCTGGCCCGCGGCCCGGCGGTCATCCTGGCCGACGAGCCGACCGGTGCATTGGACTCCCACACCAGCCGCGAAGTTCTGGGAATGCTGCAGGATCTGCACAAGCAGGGCAATACGGTCGTCCTCATCACCCATGACAACTCCATTGCTGTGCAGGCCGAGCGCATCATCCGCCTCGAAGATGGCCGCGTCGTCTACGACGGCGACGCCCACGCACCCGAGGCAGTCGTTCAGCCGAACTTCATGATGGCAGAGCCGAAAGCCGGAGAGGAGGGGACGCAGGCATGATAAAGGAGACCTTCAAACAGGCCGTCCAGAACGTCTTGAGCAACAAAGTCCGCACCTTCCTCACCATGCTGGGCATCATCATCGGCGTCATGGCCGTCATCGTCATCGTTGGTCTCGGCAACGGCATGACCAACATGATGCAGGACTTCTACTCCGACATGGGCAGCGATATTCTGAGCGTCAACGTCATGACCGCCAGCACCCGCTCAGTGGAAGTGGACGATGTGTACAGGATCATCAATGAAAAGCCCGAGTATTATAAGGGCCTTTCGCCGATTGCCAGTGTCGGCGACACGCTGCGGGTGGCGGGCGAGAAGTACCGCCGCACCTACATCAGCGGCGTCAACGAAGATTACATGACCATCAACAACTACAAGGTGGCCAAGGGCCGCGGCATCCAGTACGCCGATTTGATAGACAACAAGAATATCTGTGTCATCGGCGACTATGTGGACCGTAAGATCTTCGGCGGCAACGGTCTCGGCAGCACCCTCAAGGTAGGCGCCAGCGAGTACCGCATCGTGGGCGTGCTGGAAGGCCGCTCCAAACCCGCCTCTCAGTACGAGGGCGGCAACGACGACATTGTTCTCGTTCCCTATACCACCCTGATGAGCGTCAACAACACCAGCAGTGTCAGCCAGTACTATGTGGTCCTGCAGGACGCGGACCACTCGGATGAGGCACAGGAGTTTTTGCAGTCGCGGCTCAAGAAGCTGGTCAGCAAGGACGACTATGTCTACGTCATGAGCCTGAGTGCAGCCATGAAGCAGATGTCCTCCATGATCAACGTCATGGTGGGCGTCCTGACGGCCATTGCAGGCATCTCGCTGCTGGTCGGCGGCATCGGCATCATGAACATCATGCTGGTGTCCGTCACCGAACGCACCCGTGAGATCGGTATCCGCAAGGCACTGGGCGCACAGGAGAGCACCATCCTGACCCAGTTCGTCGTGGAGGCCGGCGTCACATCGGCGCTGGGCGGCTGCCTCGGCATCGTGCTGGGCTACGTCGTGTCGGCCATTATCAACCAGATCCTTCCGTATATCCTGACGGATATTACCCTGAATGTCACCCCCTCGGCGGACGCAGCAGCCATCGCCGTGGGCATCTCCTGCGGCATCGGTGTCCTGTTCGGCTTCCTGCCGGCCCGCCGTGCCGCCAGCCTGAACCCCATCGAAGCGCTCAGATATGATTAAGGAGTTTACCATGAAAAAACGATTCCTCGCATTCCTGCTGGCTGTCTGCGTGGCTGTTTCCATGCTGGTGCTGCCCGCTTCTGCGGTCGGCTCCAACGCGGCAGTCCAGACGGCGACGGCACTGGGCGGTCTGACCGCCGAGCAGGCCGGTTCTCTGGGTGCGCCCCTCACTCGTGGGCAGGCGGCCCGCCTCCTCACCGCATTCTCTGCTTACCGCGATACCACCACGGCACAGGGCCGCACCGGCCGCCTCTACAGCGATGTAGACAGCGACTCTCCCTATGCGGTCTACATCCGCACTGCCGTCCAGAACGGCTGGATGACCGGCTACTCCGACGGCAGCTTCCGTCCGGACAACACCGTCACGCTGGAAGAAGCCTGCACCATGGCGCTGCGCCTGCTGGGCTATGATGTGGCAAAGCTGGGCGGTACCTTCCCCACAGCTCAGCTCAGCAAGGCCAGCGCACTGGGCCTGCGCAATGAGATCAATGCCCGTCAGGGCGAGACTCTGACCCTCGAGCAGGGTACCATGCTCTTCTACAACGCCCTCACCGCCATGAACGGCAGCGGTCAGGTCTACGCTTCCACCCTGGGCTTTGCCGTGAGCAACGGCCAGGTGGACATCTCTTCTGTCCTGCTGGACAACGTCAAGGGGCCCTTCGTGGCAGATGCTTCCACCGTCCTGCCTTTCGTCCCGGCAGCCATCTACCGCAACGACGAAGTCACCACCTCTGCGGCCCTCTCTCCCTATGATGTCTACTATTATAACGAGAGCGCCCGCACCGTCTGGCTCTACAACAAGCGCGCCGCAGGCCGCGTGACGGCTGTCTCGCCCTCGGCCAGCGCTCCGACCTCTGTGACCGTGGCCGGCGTTACCTACGCCATCGCTTCGCCCTCTGTGGCCTATCAGCTGTCTTCTCTGTCCGGCGGCGGCGTGGGTCAGGTGGTCACTCTGCTGCTGGGCATGAACGATGCAGCTGTCTCCGTCCTCACCGGCGACGCGGCAGACGCTGTGTTCTACGGCGTGGTCCAGTCCTCATCCCGCACCCTCGTGGAGACGAACAGCGCTGAGGTGCAGCAGGCTGTCTCGGTCATGTGTACCGACGGCACCGCCCGCACCGTCAATGTGGACAATAAGCTCAATTTCCCGGCCGGCAAGCTGGTGGAGATCAGCGTGGACGGTGACGGCGAAAGCGTCCAGTCCATCTCGCCCCGCTCGACCAGCGGCACCGTCAGCGCCGACGGCACCGCGCTGGGCGACACCCCGTTTGCAGACAACGTGCAGATCATTGATACGACGTCGGAGGGTGTGGCTGGGGCAGTTCGCCCCAGCCGCCTATCGGGGGTAACTCTGAGCGAAAGCGACGTCCGCTACTACACCACCAATTCCGCAGGCCAGATCGACCGGGTCATCCTCGACGATGTGACCGGTGACCTGTGGGAGTACGCTGCGCTGGATTCTGTCCGCCGCCTGACGGACGAAGCCGCCAAGAAGATCGACAAAAAGATCAGCGACAAGGCACAGGATGCCGCAAGAGAGGCTGCAGGCCTCCCCGCTGGGACCGCCACGACCACCACCAAGGTGGACAAGACCGATGAGGAAACCTTCCAGGATGTGAAGAACATCCTTGTCCCCAGCACCAGCGATGTGCTCTACGGCCTCATCGACGGCAGTGTCGTCAGCTCTACCTGGAACACCCTTACCGGCAAGACGGACCAGCTGTTCAGCTATGTGCTCCGCCGTACCGGCGACAGCGTGGGCGGTACGCTGGGTGACTTCCTCAACTATCTGGGCGAGGGCGCGACCTATGTCTGCTACTCTGGCGGCAAACAGGTGGCCTACAGCACCGCCACCAAGTACCCCGTTATCGCAGGCGGCATCGCCATCGGCCGTTCTGCTGACGGCAAGGCCATTAACCGGATGCTCCAGCTCTCGCCGGTAGTCATCGATAAGCTGGGCGCAGCTTCGGTCATGAGCGGCGACAAGCGCTATGAGACCGCCGACGATATGCAGGTGTATCTGTGGTCGAACGGCCAGTATTTCGCCACCTCGCTGCCCAAGATCAACACCGAGGATTATAAGCTCATCGGCTGGTACGACAACTTCGGCTGCTCCGGCGGCAGGAAGATCCGTATCCTTGTGGCCGTCAAGACGAACTGAGCCTGAAATTTTCCAATCACAGAACAGCAGCCTCGCAGTAGATGAAGCGGGGCTGCTGTTTTATTCTCCCATTTGCCACACGCCCTATTTCGTGTTACAATAAAAACTGGAAAAATTGCGGAAAAAGGAGGTGTGGCAATGATACGCATTGCTCTGGTCGAGGACGAGGCAGAGGTGCGGGCGCAGCTTCAGGGCTATGTGCAGCGGCACACCCGGCAGTACGGCACCGAGTTCGCGGTGACAGAGTTCGCTGACGGCATGGAGCTGCTGGATGATTACCGCCCGGTGTACGACATCCTGTTTCTGGACGTGGAGATGAAGCATCTGGACGGTATGGAGACGGCCCGGCGAGTGCGGGAGCTGGACAAGGATGTTATCATTGTTTTCATCACGAATATGGCGCAGTACGCCATCGGCGGGTACGCCGTGGGCGCACTGGACTATGTGCTCAAGCCGGTGCCTTATTTTGCGTTTTCGCAGCAGCTGCGCAAGGCCGAAGAACAGCTGCGCCGCCGCGCACGGCATTATCTGGCCCTGCCGGTGGAGGGCGGGATGCGGCGGCTGGATTCGTCCCTCATCTATTATCTGGAAAGCGAGGGACATCGCGTCCATTTTTATACCGAAGAGGGCGATTTCGTGGCGGCAGGCACCCTGAAAGCCTTTGAGGAAAAGCTGGCCGAGCGGCCCTTTGCCCGCTGCAACAGCGGCTACCTTGTCAATCTGGCACAGGTGAAGAGCGTGCAGCAGGGGATGGTGCAGGTGGGACCCTACGAATTGCAGGTCAGCCGCCCCCGGCGGAAAGCCTTCCTCGCGGCGCTGGCCGACCACATCGGGGGTGGGGACGCATGACGGCACTGCCCAACATCCCGCGCCTGTATACGGCGCTGGCCGAGTGTCTGGCCGTGGGCATCTACGCCCTGCCGCTGGGCATCCGCTTCGGCAAAACGGCCACCATCGCTGCCAGTGCGGCATGGGCGCTGGCCCTGAGTGCTTTTTTGCAGGCCACGGGCAGCGTCCCGCTGGCGTGGTGGATCCCCTGCATGGCGGCAGCTGTGGGGATACAGTATTTATACCTCTGGGTCACCCGCACCATCTCCCTGCTGGAAGCGGGCTATGTCTGCGCCCGGGCCTTCGTTCTGGCAGAGCTGGCGGCCAGCGCCGAGTGGCAGCTGCACTGCTTCCTCTGGCCTCAGCGCAGCGGGGCCGACAGCCTGTCACTGCTGCTTCTGGTGGTGGTCTACGGCGGCGTTTTCGGCTGCATTTGGGTGCTGGAGCATAAGCACAAAAGCCCCAAGGGCCGCATCGTCATCAGCGGAAAAGCGGCCCTCGTGGCCGTCGTCATGGCGGCGATGGTCTTCGCGGTGAGCAACCTGCTGTTCTTGGGCGACCGCGAGGTGGACATGAGCGTCTACTACATCCGCACGCTGGTGGACATCTGCGGCGTGCTCATCCTGACGGTCCAGCACGAACAGCTGCGGGAGGCGGCGCTCCACAGTGAGCTTGCCGCCATGGACGAGGTGCTCCACCGCCAGTACGAGCAGTACAAGCGGAGCAAAGAGGGCATCCGGCTCATCAACAGCCGCTATCACGAGCTGAAGATTCAAATCGCGGACATCCGCGCCGAGCGCGACCGGGCCAAGCAGGACGCGGCTCTGGCCCGGATGGAGAGCGGCCTCCGGCAGTATGAGGCCGAGAACAAGACTGGCAACCCGGTATTGGATACACTATTGACCGCCAAAAGCATGGACTGCCAGCAGCGCGGCATCAACATGACCAGCGTGGCCGACGGCAGCCAGCTGGGCTTTCTGAGCACGCGGGAGCTGTGTACCCTCGTGGGCGCGCCGCTGGACAACGCCATCGAGAGCGTGCTGGCCGAGCCTGACCCCGAAAAGCGTCTGCTGCGGGTGGCCATCTATAACCAGAGCGGCTGCGTGATGCTCCGCTTCGAGAACTACTGCGCCCAGCCCGTGGAGATGGGCGCGGACGGTCTGCCTGTCCACAACGCCCACGGCGGCTACGACCTGCAGGGCGTGCAGGCGGCCGCCCAGCGCCACGACGGCACCATGACCCTTCATTGGGCCGACAGCTGGTTCACCCTGCGGATCTTGCTGCCGGTCCCATCGTGAGAAACCTCTCCGTCATCGCGTAGCGATGACGGAGAGGTTTTGTTATTCTGCACAATAAAACCGTTCTCAAAATTGTGAATTAGCACAATAAAATTTGAAACCAAATTGAAACTTCTGCAAACTATGCCTCCAAAATGACAGATTGTGAAGATGTTTGTGAATTTTCTTTGAATCCATTTATAATAGTGGCAATGCTCCGGGAGCTGTACCCGGAAAATATGGATTCAGAATAAGGAGGAAGAAAATTATGTTGTCCATCAATATGGATGATGTAATGCAGGTAGTTTCGAATATTCAGAACTATCTGATTGCATTCGGCGTCGTCCTCGTACTCGCGCTCCTCGTGATGTTCGCGGTGCGGAAGATGCCCAAAGCGAAAAAGAAGATGATTCGTGCGCAGTCCGGCCTCGCCATTCTGCTGGCGCTGGCGATTGTCGTCAACCTCATCTGCACCGGCCCCATGTCCACCATGCTGGATCTGGTCTCCGGCGAAGGTTCCATCAGTGAGGAGACTTCCGCAGAGGCCACCGAGCTGGTCAATGAGATCACCCAGGAAGGCATCGTTCTGGCTCAGAACGACGACAACATCCTGCCTGTGGCTTCCGGTTCCAAGCTGAACGTCTTCGGCTGGGCTTCCACCAGCCCCTGCTACGGCGGCACCGGTTCCGGCGCTCTGAACGACGCTTACCCTGTCACCGACCTGCTCACCGGTCTGCATGATGCAGGCATCGAGACCAACGACGAGCTGAGCAAGTTCTACACCGATTACTGCTCCACCCGCCCCAGCGTCGGCATGGCACAGCAGGACTGGACCCTGCCCGAGCCGAATGTCAGCCTGTACACCGACGAGATGATGGCAAACGCCAAGGCATACTCTGACACCGCCATGGTCGTCATCACCCGCGTCGGCGGTGAGGGCGCAGACCTTCCCACCGATATGTCTGCTGTCGTGGACGGCAGCTGGGTCCGCCGTGTGGCAGATTACCGTGGTTCTCAGCGCGGCGCCGGCTACTACAACGGCACTTACGATGACACCCTGAACGAGGGCAATGACTGGGATAAGGGCGACCACTTCCTGCAGCTGTCCAACCGCGAGGAAGAGCTCATCGACCTCGTCACTTCCAACTTCGACAACGTCATCGTCGTTTACAACGGCGCAAACGCTTTCGAGATGGACTGGGTCAAGAACTACCCCCAGATCAAGGGCGTCCTGCTCTGCCCCGGCACCGGTCAGTCCGGCTTTGAGGGCTTTGGCCGCGTGGTCGCCGGTGAGGTCAACCCCTCCGGCCGTACCGCTGACACCTATGCTGCTGACCTGACCGCTTCTCCGTGGTGGAACAACTTCGGTGACTTCAAGTACACCAACGCCACCGAGCTGGATTCCGATTCCAGCTTCTTCGACCCCGCAGGCGCTACTGCATCCTTCGTCAACTACGCTGAGGGCATCTATGTCGGCTACAAGTTCTATGAGACTGCTGCCGATGAAGGCCTCATCGACTACGACAAGGAAGTTGTCTATCCCTTTGGCTACGGCCTGAGCTACACCACCTTCACCCAGAAGATGAGCGACATCACCAGCGACGGCAGCAGCCTGAAGTTCTCTGTCACCGTCACCAATACCGGCTCTGCTGCCGGAAAGGATGTCGTGGAGATCTATAATGATCCTCCGTACACCAACGGCGGCATTGAGAAGGCCTCCGCAAACCTGCTGGACTTCGCCAAGACCAGCGAGCTTGCCCCCGGCGAGAGCGAGACCATCGACTTCACCATCCCGGTCGAGAATCTGGCTTCCTACGATTACAAGAACAACGGCTGCTATGTGCTGGAGGCTGGCGATTACATCATCAGCACCAACTCTGACTCCCACAATGTTCTGGATTCCAAGACCTACACTGTCGCCTCCGACATCGTTTACAACGAGTCCAACAAGCGCGAGAGCGACGAGGTCGTGGCGACCAATCAGTTCGATTTCGCCGAGGGCGAGATCACCTATCTGTCCCGTGCAGACGGCTTTGCAAACTACGACGAGGCCATTGCCGCTCCCGCTACCTATGAGATGAGCGACGAGGTCAAGGCTGTCTTCGACAACGCACACACCTACACTGAGGTCAACTACGAGAAGGACGATGACCCCAACGCAGAGGACATCACCACCGGCGCAAAGAACGGCCTCAAGCTGGCTGACCTGCGCGGCGTGGATTACAACGATTCCAAGTGGGATGACCTGCTGGATGAGATGAGCATCGACGACCTGCAGCAGACCATCGGCTTCGGCGGCTATCAGACTGCAGCTGTGGACAGCATCGGCAAGGTGCGCACCAACGACTGTGACGGCCCTGCGTCCATCAACAACAACTTCACCGGCGTCGGCTCTGTCGGTTTCCCGGCTGCTACCCTCATCGGCATGACTTGGAGCAAAGATCTGGCCCACGACTTCGGCGACAGCATCGGCAAGATGGCCAATGAGATGAACACTTCCGGCTGGTATGGCCCGGCAATGAACATCCACCGCACCGCTTTTGCAGGCCGTAACTTCGAGTACTACTCGGAGGACGGTGTCCTGTCCGGTGCTATGGCCGCAAACGCCATCGCAGGCGCACAGGAGCACGGCGTCTACGCTTACATGAAGCACTTCGCCCTGAACGATCAGGAAGGCAACCGTACTTCTATGCTGGCTACCTGGTCCAACGAGCAGGCTATCCGCGAGATCTACCTCAAGCCCTTCGAGATGTCTGTCAAGGATGCTGACTGCCACGCTGTCATGTCTTCCTTCAACTACATCGGCAATCGCTGGGCTGGCGGCTGCAAGGAGCTGCTGCAGAACGTCCTGCGCGGTGAGTGGGGCTTCCTCGGCTTCGTCGAGACCGACTACTTCGGTGTCTACGGCTACATGACCGCTGATCAGGGCGTCCGCAACGGCAGCGATCTGATGCTCTGCACCACCGGCAATGACTTCAACAAGATGACTGTTCTGACCAACAGCAGCAAGCAGGCAATGCGCACCTCTGCCAAGAACATCCTCTACACCGTGGTCAACAGCCGCGCTTATGAGGCTGAGAACCTGAACCCCGGCATGGCAAAGTGGAAGGTCATCCTGATCGGCGCTGACGTCGTAGCCGCGCTGCTCATCGTTGGCCTGGAGTACACCGCCATCAAGAACTACAAGAAGCGCAAGGAAGAAGAGGAAGAAGTCTAAACCGAACTCTCTCTCCATGCAGCACCTGAACTGAACCAACGGCAAAGGCCCGCTGCACCAGACAGCGGGCCTTTGCCCTGCTCAGGATAAAATGAGGAAAATGCGATGAAGCATACCGACATCATCCAGAAACTGAACTTAGAACAAAAATGCGCCCTGCTCTCGGGCGAGACTGTCTTTACCACCCGCGCTCTGCCGGGCAAGGGCATCCCGGCCATCACTCTTTCGGACGGCCCCAACGGTGTCCGCAAGCAGGCCGGCGCCGCCGACCATCTGGGCCTCAACCCCAGCGTTCCGGCAACCTGTTTCCCGACCTCTTCCGCCACTGCGTGCAGCTGGGATGAGAAGCTGGGCGAAGCCGTGGGCGAGGCACTGGGCGAGGAAGCCGCTGCACAGGAAGTGGCTGTCCTGCTCGGCCCTGGCCTGAACATCCAGCGCAGCCCCCTTTGCGGCCGCGACTTCGAGTATTTCTCGGAAGACCCCATCCTCGCGGGCAGGATGGCCGCTGCCTATGTGCGCGGCATCCAGAAAAATGGCATCTCTGCCTGCCCCAAGCACTTTGCGGTCAACAGTCAGGAGCTGCGCCGCATGGCCAGCGACTCGGTGCTCGATGAGCGCACCCTGCGGGAGCTGTATCTGACCGGTTTCGAGATCGTGGTGAAAGAGGCAAAGCCCAAGACCATCATGACCTCCTACAACCTCATCAACGGCACCTATGCCAACGAGAATGCCCACCTGCTGCAGGACATTCTGCGGAAGGACTGGGGCTTCGACGGGGCCGTCGTCACCGACTGGGGCGGCTCCAATGACCACGCCCTCGGCGTGAAGAACGGCTCCACCCTCGAAATGCCCTGCCCCGGCGGAGACTCCATCCGGGAGCTGATGAAGGCCGTACAGGACGGCAAAATTTCCGAGGCCGACGTGGACGCCCGCCTCGACGAGATGCTGGAACTGGTGCTCTCCACCCACGCTGCGGTGGAAAAAGCGCCCCGCACCTTCGACGCTGCCGCGCACCATAAGCTTGCCCGCCGCGCGGCCGCAGAGAGCATCGTCCTGCTCAGGAACGAGGGCGGCATCCTGCCGCTCAAGCCCAATGAGAAGCTGGCCGTCATCGGCGACTTTGCCGAGACGCCCCGCTATCAGGGCGCAGGTTCCAGCGCCGTCAACGCCCTGCAGGTGGACACCCTGCTGGACAGCATCAAGGCCGACGACAGCGGCATCACCTTCGTGGGCTATGCCTCCGGTTTCGAGCGTCAGGGTGCAGCTGACGCCGAGAAGCTGGAAGAGGCTGTGGCCCTCGCAAAGAAGGCTGACACTGTTCTGCTCTGCCTCGGCCTCGATGAGCTGCGGGAGAGCGAAGGCCTCGACCGCGCAGACATGAAGCTGGCCGAGAACCAGCAGCAGCTTCTGGCCGCTGTGGCTGCCGTCAACCCGAATGTCGTCGTTCTGCTGAGCGCCGGTGCGCCGGTAGAGACGCCGTGGGTCGGCCAGTGCAGGGCGCTGGTCTACGGCGCACTGGGCGGACAGGCAGGCGCAGGCGCGGCCGCAGACATCCTCACCGGCAAGCTCTGCCCCTGCGGCAAGCTGTCCCAGACCTGGGCGCAGGCTCACGACGACACCCCCGCCAAGGCGAACTTCGGCGGCGAGGGCCGGAACGTGGAGTACCGCGAGGGCCTGTATGTGGGCTACCGGTACTATCAGACCGCCGGTGTGCCGGTGGCGTTCCCCTTCGGCTACGGCCTGAGCTACACCACCTTCGAGTACAGTGATTTGAAGGCAGACGAGAAGGGTGTGACCCTCACTGTCACCAACACCGGAAGCTGTGCCGGCGCCGAGATCGTCCAGCTCTACGTCGCAAAGCAGGACGCAAAAATCTTCCGCCCGGCGCAGGAGCTGAAGGGCTTTGCAAAGGTCTTCCTCGCCCCCGGCGAGAGCGGGACGGTGGGCATCGCTCTGGACGACAAGGCGTTCCGCTACTGGAACGTCAAGACTGACCGCTGGGAAGTCGAAGGTGGAAGCTATCAGCTCCGCGTGGGTGCATCCAGCGCAGACATCCGCCTGACGGCGGAAGTCTCCGTCAAGGGGACCAACGCTCCCGACCCCTACGAGGGTCTCGACCTGCTCCACTACGTCTCCGGTCAGATCACCTATGTGACCGACGCCGAGTTCGAGGCTCTGCTGGGCCACCCTGTGCCGGAGGATGTCGTCCGCATCGACCGGAACATGACGCTGGGCGAGATGGACCATGGCCGCAGTCCGCTGGGCTGGGTGGCACAGAAGGTGCTGCGCTGCCGTCTGGACAGCAGCTTTGCAAAAGGTACCCCCGACCTGAACACCGTGTTCCAGTATAATATGCCGCTGCGCGCGCTGGCCAAGATGACCAACGGCATGGTGAGCATGGGCATGGTGGACGGCCTCGTCTGGGAGCTGAAAGGCTTCTGGCTCGTGGGCATCCTCCGGGTCATCTATGAGTTCGTCAAGAATCTCATCCTGAACAGCCAGATGGAAAACCGGCTCAAAAACAGCTGAAAGGAATAAGGTCATGAATTTCTGGAATAACTTTGCCGCAAAGCATCCGGCCGCGGCCAAATGGGTGCGGGAGGGTGGACTGTTCGTCATCGTGTCCAACCTCATCACCGTGTTCAAATACCTGCTTCTGCAGTTCCTGCCCAAGGCGTTTGCAAGCCTGCCGGTGGTGGACTTCGGCTGGCCGGGCATTGACATCACCCTGTTCGGCGAGACCTTCAAGTGGAATATCCTCGGCTACGACGCCGCCCACGGCGGCCTGCCCTACTTCTGCGCCTACATGGTGGCCATGGTCATCGGCGAGTGCATCAATTTCCCCATCCAGCGCAACCTTGTCTTCCGCAGCAAGGGCAGCCTCGCCAAGCAGATCGGCTGGTATCTGCTGGCCTTCTGCCTCATCACCTGCATCGTCAACTCCATCAACTGCATCTGGGTGGCTGTGGCCGGTCTGCTGGTGCCTGATTTCATCTACAACATCGGCACCACGGTGCTCAACGGCGGCATCTCGATGGTCATCTTCTTCTTCGTGAACAAGATCATCTTCCCCGAAGGCGAAGCCGCAAAATAATCTGTCATCTTCTTTATTTTCATCATTTTCTTCATCCGAACCAACAGGCCGTCCTCTGGAGGAGGACGGCCTGTTGGCATATTGAGCGGTTTTGGACGCTGCAAAGAACGAAATTTCGGTCATAGGGTAAGAATCTGCCCAGGGGTCTTGCACTTTGATGCTTTACTGTGGTAAAATCATGCCATGCTTTTATCATAGAGGAAAAAGCACCAAAGGGGGAACGTGTATGAGTGAGATCTGTATCATCGTCACCATCGTCGCCTATCTTGCGGCCATGCTGCTGGTGGGTTTCGCCTATAGCAAGACCAACAACGACAGCGCCGATTTCTACCTCGGCGGCCGGAAGATGGGGCCGCTGGTCACGGCCATGAGCGCCGAGGCCAGCGATATGTCCAGCTGGCTGCTGA
>ERZ773114.2214-NODE-2214-length-18748-cov-5.798267_pt1 | contig 18748 bp, 14 predicted proteins | sample MGYA00580564_ERZ773114 | MGnify/ENA primary metagenome ERZ773114 (study PRJEB29015, sample SAMEA2737836) | human gut metagenome | biome: human gut; feature: human-associated habitat; material: faeces | place: China | collected 2012 ... | reverse complement strand
AGCAAAGCTTTTCTCTTGATTTTTTAGAAAGAGGAACATTTACTGAATATCCCTACGTAATCAGCCTCAGCAATCGTTTCATGTGCGAGCCCATCCCCTTCACTACCCACCACAATAGCTAATTTAGATTCAGCCATCAAGATAGGATCATCAATGGAAACCGAATTATCTGTAAGTGCCATAGCAGCTGTACGAAAGCCCAAATTACTAAGATCAGAGAGAGAACCGTCCATCCATGTCCACGGAATACAGAAAACAGCTCCCATAGATACTCTGACCGCACGGCGATTCAACGGATCACAAAAATTGCGCCTCAACAATACAGCATCCATCCCTAATGCTGCCGCCGAACGAAAAATAGCACCAATATTAGTGGCATCAACAACGCCGTCAATCACGACAATACGCCGGGCCTCATGACAGATTTCTTCCACCCAACGTAAAATAGGACGATGCATTGCACAAAGGACACCGCGCGTCAGAACATAACCAGTAAGCTTAGAAAGCAATTCCCTGCTACCAGTATAGACTGGTAAATCATTACTATATCGTTCTATTACATCAGAAGCATCACCAATAATATGTTTATGTTCACACAAAATTGCCAAAGGCTCATAGCCAGCCTCTAAGGCCCTTTTGATAACCTTCGGACTTTCTACTATAAAAAGCCCTTTATCAAGTTCAATGTGATTACGCAACTGAGCTTCAGTGAGAGCACTGAATATCTCAACTCCAGGATGAGATAAAGATGATATTTCAATAATAGGCATAATAGATTATTTATAAATTGCTACTTTAATAACCCCATCCAACTTGTTTTCAAAGACACGGTAAGCCTCCTCAATCTCATTCAACGGAAATCGATGCGTAATAAGAGGAGTAGTATCAATTTTCCCTTCCTCAATCAGTTTGAGAATCTCGACACAATCACAACCATCCACTCCCCCTGTTTTAAAAATCAGGTTCTTGCCATACATATCAGGTAAAGGAAGAAACTGCGGCTGGTCATAAAGGGCTACTATGGTGACAACAGCATTAGGACGAGCACAATCCCACGCCAAATGGAAAGAATCATCACTCCCCGCTACTTCCAAAACAACATCTGCACCACCATGATCACTGTTTTGAATCACAAAATCCTTGCAGTTTTCAGGCTCCGTTACTAACACATCAGGATAATGCTCGCGAACAAAGCGAATTCTTTCAGGAGACTTTTCACAGACAATAATACGTTTAGGGTGCTTCAACATCGCACATAACAAAGTACAAACTCCGGTAGGTCCGGCACCGATAATCAGAACAGTATCTTCCTCGATAATTTCCGAGATACGTGCTGCCCAAAAACCTGTTGCAAGTACATCACCGACAAACAAGGCTTGTTCATCACTCACAGTATCAGGAATACGGTTCAAACCTTGATCTGCATAAGGAACTCTGACATATTCCGCCTGACCACCATCAATTCGGCAACCTAAAGCCCAACCGCCATTAGGATCAGTACAGTTATTCACATATCCATGCTTACAGAAAAAACACTCACCGCAGAAAGTTTCGACATTCACAGTCACTCTGTCACCAGGCTTCACCGAAGTGACATCAGCCCCCACTTGTTCTACTACACCTACCATCTCATGCCCGACAGTTATTCCGGGCACAGCACGCGGCACACTGCCATGTTTAATATGAAGATCACTCGTACAAATACTACCAAGTGTTACACGTACAATTGCATCCCGTGAATCCTTTATTTCCGGTCTCGCTTTCTCCTGCAGTTCAAACTTTCCGTGTTCAATATATGTGTATGCAAGCATAATATCCTCCTCGTTCATTAATATATACCTTGCAAAGATAATGATTTCATTGGCAAAACAAATCTCTTTTATCACGTTCAATACTCCCAAACCGAATCTCACTCTACATTTATAACAATACAAAGCTGAATAAAGTCATTCACTGTTTTTTCTACTTCAGCTTTGATATTCTGGAAAATATTCTTACTTTTATATCCAAAATAATAAATAAAAACAGCAGCACGACTTATTATATTTACACACAAGCCTATGATAGATACTTCCGAAAATCTGATTATTATAAAAGGTCAAATCAAGACTCCCGAAATAGAAAGCTGCCAGAATTATGATGACAGCTATAAGATAGTATTCCGAAATGTTCCTAGTACGTATACTTATAAAGAAGAAAATGTCCTTTGGCTGACTGATCCGGACAAACCGGACCCCAATAATTATCAAATAATCAGTAAAGGAAGAACTTTATCAAACATCAAAGCCTTATCTATTTTCAAGGCCGGATCACACAGCTATTGGCACATTCGTTTTCTGAATGGTAAAGAGTATGATTACAGAGAAAAGGACTTAGAAATTATCGAATCATGCTTGGGAGAGAGTCGTTCGAAAAGTATATTCGAATATTTGAAGAAAGTTGCCGATGCGAACGAATTGAAAGCTGATGACGGAACGAAGCTATTGGCAAAACAATATGAAAAGATTCATTTCATCGCAAACAACAGAGCTATTGCTGTATATCTGAATCCTCAAAAATATAAAATGCAGACCCAGACTGCCTCAACCTTGATTTTTCCTTTCGGTTGTAATGCAAGCCAGCAAAAAGCAGTCCAGGCAGCTTTTGAGAACCAAATCAGTGTTGTGCAAGGACCTCCGGGAACTGGAAAGACCCAAACGATTCTGAACATCATTGCCAATATCCTTGTGCGTGGTAAGACTGTTCAGGTAGTATCTAATAATAACTCCGCCATCGTCAATGTACTTGAGAAGTTATCCAAATACGATATGGGATTCATTGTTGCATTGCTTGGTAGCACAGCTAACAAAGAGAAATTCATCGAAACTCAAGAAGAGGAAAAACAATATCCGGAGGACTTTGAGTCATGGCATGATACGGATGCCGACCAACCTCAATTTCTCAATCAGATACATCATCAGACAGAAGAACTAAAAAGCATATTTTCCAAACAGGAACGCCTTGCCATGGCAAGACAGGAAATACAAGCTTTAAAAATAGAGTGGCAACATTATCTGCAAGAGTTCGGAACAAAAGAAATTACTCTCAAACAACGAAAGAGTTCCAGCTCGGCAGACCTTCTGAATTTATGGAATGAATGTCAGCAATTTGCAGAAAAAGAGCAATCATCAAGTCTTCGGGGAATAGCAGCTTTTATTCAACGGTTGAAATGGTTATTCTTTAAATTCAGGAGCAAAACGATTTGTAAAATCCCCGATAAAGGTTTCTATAAACGGGAGATGAGTTTGATTATCGCTGACTTCCAAATCTTATTCTACCAAACAAAGTACGCAGAGCTGGAAGTTGAAATAGACACATTAGAAAAGGAGCTTGCCAACAAAGATGCAGCAGAAATGGCTAGACAAATGGTCGATACATCAATGAAATATCTAAAGAATCAGTTATTTCATACCTATGGCAATAATCATGACAAGCCCATCTTTACGCTCCCTGATCTAAAAAATAATTGGCGAGAGGTACAGAAAGAATACCCCATTATATTAAGTACGACCTTTTCATCATTAAGCAGTCTACAACGAGATGCCGTATATGATTATATCATTATGGACGAAGCATCGCAGGTTTCCGTTGAAACCGGAGCTTTAGCCTTGTCATGTGCTAAAAATGCAATCATTGTCGGTGACACCATGCAACTTCCCAACGTGGTCACAGAAGAAAATAAGAAAACGCTAAACTTTATCGCTAATGCGTGCCTGATTAAACCGGAATATGATTGTGCCAATATGAGTTTTCTGCAATCCGTCTGCAAAGTTATTCCGAATATACCGCAGACCTTGTTACGGGAACATTATCGATGCCATCCTCGAATCATCAACTTCTGTAATCAGAAATTTTATGGTGGAGATCTTGTCATCATGACACGTGATAAAGGAGAAGAGGATGTCATTTGTGCCATACGGACAGCCAAAGGTAATCACTCCCGCAGTCACATGAATCAACGGGAAATAGATGTTATCAAAGAGGAAGTACTACCAAGTCTATCTTATGAAACAGATGAAATTGGCGTCATAGCTCCATATAACAAACAAGTAGATGCAGTAAAATCCGCACTTGAAGAGGATATTGATGTCGCAACAGTCCATAAATTTCAGGGAAGAGAAAAGGAGGCTATCATTATGACCACTGTCGACGATGTCATCACTTCCTTTTCCGACGATCCCAACCTGCTCAATGTTGCTGTTTCGCGGGCTAAGTCACAATTCTATTTAGTCGTATCGGGAAACGAACAACCCAAAGACTGCAATATCAGCGATTTGATTGCTTATATCGAATATAACAATGGCACTGTTTCCACCAGTAAGATTCATTCTATATTCGATTATCTATATGAGCAATACACAGATGCCCGAATTGCCTATTTGAAGAAACACAAGAAAATATCCGAATACGATTCCGAAAATCTTACATTTGCCTTACTCGAAGATATCCTGAAAGAAAATATCAATATGCGTCATTTGAATATCATTTGCCATTTACCACTCTATATGTTGATTCAGGATTATTCTCTATTGAATGAAGAGGAAAGCAAATATGCTGAAAATATAAATACTCATATTGATTTTCTAATTTATAATCGTGTGAGTAAACAACCGGTATTGGCTATTGAGACGGATGGTTATGCATTCCACAAATCGGGGACGAGTCAGTCAGAACGTGATATTAAAAAGAATCATATTTTAGAGTTGTACGGAATTCCGTTAGTGAGATTGTCTACTATTGGTAGTAATGAGAAGAAAATTATTGGAGATAAGTTAAGCGAAGTATTACATTTACATTAGAATAACCATCTCAAACTATATTTTTAACATACATTTTTTGCTCAAATAAAAGTTTTTGCAGGTTCTAGCCATAGAAAGAAGAAATTTTACTCCATTTATAATAACAACATCAGTAATAATGCCTACATTTACTCCCAATTTAAAGTACGACAACATTATGGAATATAGATTATCAAGTCATAGCGGAGATTTATTCTTTGATCTGAAAGAAAATAATGAAGAACAATATCTCAAAATAACCCAAAGTAAAAATATAGGTTCCGGAAATTTCAGAAGAGAAAAAATATTCATAGATCGTTCAGAGCTATTACAATTCAGAGATGCTATCAACAAAGCTATTGAATATTGGTCTTTAGAAATAAAAAGAGAAAATAAACCAGAGAAAAAATATTCTTTAGAAGAAAAGAGACAAGAATACGGAAATGCTTATTTACCTTGGGAAAAAGAAGCTGACGAATATCTAATTCGCTTATATGAAGAAGGAAAAAGCATCAAAGAATTAACAGAAATCTTTGAACGTAATAATGGTGCTATCCGTTCAAGATTGAAAAAACTCGGGAAATTATAATAAAAAACACACTAAATGTTAAGATAAACATTACTGATTATTCGTATTTTTGTATTAATGCATTCAATGTTTTTGGAAAACATTGAATGCATATAAAATATAAATCGCAATAGTAAAAAAATAGTTATAAGTATGGCAAAGACAAATACAGCCGAATTAGGATTTGAAAAACAAATATGGAAAGCAGCTGATTTATTACGTGGCAACATGGATGCATCAGAATATAAATCAGTCGTTTTAGGACTTATTTTCCTTAAATATATATCAGACAGTTTTGAAGCAAAACATCAAGCTCTCATCAATGAAGGAGAAGGCTTTGAGGAAGATAAAGATGAATATTCCTATGAGCATATTTTCTTTGTACCCAAAGAGGCTCGTTGGTCGGTCATAGCAGAAGCAGCGCATACTCCGGAGATTGGCACTGTCATTGACAATGCCATGCGACTGATAGAGAAAGAAAACCCTCGTTTAAAAGGGATTCTTCCTAAAAACTTCGCACGACCAGAATTAGATAAACGCCGTTTAGGGGATGTTGTGGATTTATTTACAAACGTTCAAATGAAAGAACATGGGGACAGTAAGGACATACTAGGGCGTACCTATGAATATTGTCTCTCCAAATTTGCAGAAGCAGAAGGAAAACTTGCCGGTGAATTTTTTACACCATCATGTATTGTCCGTACATTAGTTGAAGTGCTTCAGCCATATAGCGGACGTGTATACGATCCGGCTTGCGGCTCTGGTGGCATGTTTGTACAATCAGCCAAATTTATCGAACGACATCATGGAAATATCAATAACATATCAGTATTCGGCCAAGACAGCAACCCTACTACATGGAAAATGGCTCAAATGAATCTGGCGATTCGAGGCATTGAGCCTGACCTTGGAAAATTCAACGCTGACACATTTTTTGATGACCAGCATCTTACACTAAAGGCTGATTACATTCTAGCAAACCCTCCGTTTAACCTAAGTGATTGGGGAGCTAACAAACTTCAGGATGATGTACGCTGGAAATATGGTATACCTCCTGCTGGAAATGCCAACTTTGCCTGGCTTCAACATATGATTCATCATCTTTCCCCCAAAGGACGTATAGGAATGGTACTTGCCAATGGTTCTCTATCCTCGCAAACAGGCGGTGAAGGAACTATCCGCGAAAATATTATAAAGGCAGATCTAATAGAAGGAATTGTAGCATTACCTTCCCAACTTTTTTATACGACAGGTATTCCGGTCTCTTTATGGTTCCTCAACCGGGCTAAAAAACAGACGAATAAAATACTGTTCGTTGATGCCCGTAATATGGGTAGCATGGTTACTCGCAAACTCCGTGAATTATCCGAAGAAGATATAATGAAAATAGCAGGTACTTTTGATGCTTTCAATTCAGGAACTTTAGAAAATGAAAAAGGTTATTGTGCTGTTGTATCAATAGATGATGTAGCCAAACAAGATTATATCCTCACCCCGGGACGGTATGTAGGAATTGCAGAAACAGAAGATGACGGAGAACCGTTTCAAGAAAAAATGGAACGTTTGACTTCTGAATTATCTGATTTATTTGCACAATCCCATGACCTCGAAGAAGAAATTCGCAAACAATTATCTAGTATAGGATTCACAATCAAATAAATATTACTATATTCTTCGATTTATTAATTAACTCAATAATAGAAGAATATGAAAGAAAATTTGATTCAAGAAATTAGCAATGCGATGACAGATGTTTTAAGTATAGAACAAATGGCTCAACTTAATGGAGTATTACTTCAAGTTATAAGTAAATACACCATTACAAAAGACGGTGAGAAAGAGCATGAAAATGCTGCTACAAACGACCGTCTGCTTGAAATCTTTTTGTCCGCAAAGCAAGTTGAAGGCTGTACTACTCCGACTATCAAATATTATAGTTCAACAGTCAAACAACTTTTCAAGACTATGCCTAAAAAAGTAGTAAACTATTCTACAGAAGATATACGAGCATACTTGGCTGTATTCCAACGCAAGCATAAGTCCAGTAAAGTGACAATAGATAATATTCGACGAATCTTTTCTTCTTTCTTTTCATGGCTTGAAGAAGAGGATTATATCATAAAAAGTCCTATACATAGAATCCATAAAGTAAAAACCGGCACACAAATCAAAGAGGTACTTACTGATGAAAACATCGAACACCTTCGCGATAACTGTACGGAAATTCGTGACCTTGCAATGATTGATCTCTTATGCTCAACCGGAATGCGTGTCGGTGAATTAGTAAAACTAAACCGAGAAGACATCAATTTTAACGAACGAGAATGCATCGTTTTTGGCAAAGGCAATAAAGAACGAATAGTATATTTCAATGCAAGAGCTAAAATACATCTGCAACAATATCTTAGCTCCCGTAAAGACAGAAACAAAGCATTATTTGTCTCTCTTGCCAAGCCACATAATCGACTGCAAATATCGGGTGTAGAGGTTCGACTACGTAAAATTGGACATTCTTCAAAAATAGCTCGTGTCCATCCTCACAAATTCCGACGAACACTTGCTACGATGGCTATAGACAAAGGGATGCCTGTAGAACAAGTACAGAAATTACTCGGTCATGTAAAAATTGATACTACCATGCATTATGCTATGGTTAATCAAAATAACGTAAAACTATCTCATCGTAAATACATTAATTAAAATGCGGATAAGATACAATACATATAACAATAAGAATCATCTGTTTTACAAAAACAGGCAGATAAATGATAATTTAGAGCAGCAGGCACAAGCGTTGTTCAAGTCTTGGTTTGTGGATTTCGAACCGTTCAAGGATGGGAAGTTCGTGGAATCGGAACTGGGAATGATTCCTGAAGGGTGTCGCGTTGGTAAAGCCGAGGATTTTTATAATATTAATATTGGTAAGACCCCACCACGAAAAGAGCAAGTATGGTTTTCCAGTAATTCATCAGATTATATATGGGTATCTATTTCAGATTTAGGATCATGTGGAAGATTTGTTTTAACATCATCTGAATTATTGACACATGAAGCCATCAAAAAGTATAACATTATACTTGTTCCCAAAGATACGATTCTTCTAAGCTTTAAACTTACAATCGGAAGAGTTGGAATTGCGGGAACTGAATTAACAACTAATGAAGCTATAGCAAGATTTATCACATCGGATAAAAATAGGGAATATACATATTTCTTATTAAAAGGGTATAATTACGAAAAGCTTGGAAGCACATCATCCATTGCAACTGCTGTCAATTCTAAAATAATTAAGGCGATGGTAGTTCTGATGCCGGATAAAGAAATACTTAAAGCATTCAGTTCATTGACTAAACCGTATTTCGACCAAATACTAAGAAATGAACAGGAAAGTATTAGGTTAACAATTCTACGCGACACACTTCTCCCGAAGCTAATGTCAGGAGAACTAAAAATTAACGCAACTGAAGTATTATAGATTACGATGAACAAATCAATAAACATACTTGATAAAGAATATCTGCAATGGGTGAAAGACCTTTGCGGTCGCTATCGTCAAAGCCAAATAAAGGCAGCGGTGAAAGTAAATGTGGAACAGTTGAAATTCAACTGGCTTTTAGGTCGTGACATTGTTGAATTGCACGTAGAAGAACGCTGGGGCGAAAGTGTTATCACTCGATTGAGCAAAGATTTACGTGAAGCTATACCCAATGCGGCTGGTTTGTCAAAGAGCAATATTTACTATTGTAGGAAGTTTTATTTGTTATACAAGGATGCTCTGAAAACTTTCCACCAACTTGGTGGAAAAAATGAAACGGAATTATTCCACCAAGTTGGTGGAATATTTGAAGTCCCATGGAGACACCATTGTTTGATAATGGATAAAGTGAAAGACGATATAGACAAAGCTCTGTTCTATGTTCACCAGACGGTGGAGAACGGCTGGAGTCGTAGTATGCTGCTCAATTTCATTAGCACCGACCTTTATGAGCGGCAGGGCAAGGCACTGACTAACTTTACAAAAACATTGCCTGATGCGATGAGCGACCTTGCACAGGAGTTGACCAAAGACCCCTACAATTTTGCTTTCACGGGTATAACTGGGCGTTACAATGAACGGTTGCTCAAAGATGCTCTACTGAATAACATTACCCGATTCCTGATTGAACTGGGTACGGGTTTCGCTTATGTGGGCAAAGAATATCGTTTAGAAATAGGCGAAACGGAAAACTTTATCGACTTGCTCTTTTATAATCTTTCGCTTTCCTGCTATGTAGTGGTAGAGGTAAAGATCGGTAAATTTGCTTTTGCCGACATCGGTCAATTAGGTGGATATGTGGTAGCTTGCAATCATTTACTGCGTAAGGAAGGACGGGATAACCCAACCATCGGCTTACTGATTTGCAAAGAGAAAGACCGCATACAAGCTCAGTATGCTTTGGAGTCGAGCAGCCAACCTTTGGGTATTTCCGAATATGATCTGGAGAAGTTCTATCCTGAAAAAGTGGAAGGTACTATGCCTACCATTGAAGAGATAGAAGCTAAATTAAGAGATAACTAACAATGAAACCAACGATTTAACCCGCTAAATTCTCATTTATGGAAGAGATGATTCTACAAGATATTTGCAAAATATATGATTGTCCTCATACAACTGCAAAAGACGAAGGTGTTGGTATACCTTTAGTCAGGACTCCTAATGTGGGTAAAGGACGTTTGGTTCTAACCAATGTTCATAGAGTTAATTCTGACGTATATAAAAAAAGAACACTTCGGGCTATTCCTGAAGAAGATGATATAATTATTGCTCGTGAAGCACCAGTAGGAAATACGGCAATTATTCAAAAGAAACAAAAAGTATGTCTTGGACAGCGTGTGGTTTTACTAAAGCCAAACAAGGCTTTAGTTGACCCCAACTTTTTGGTTTATTACTTACTAAGCAATGAGGTTCAGCATCATTTAAAAATCCATGCCAATGGTGCTGTTGTCGCACATCTTAATGTTGCAGACATAAGAAATCTTTCTGTTTGTTTACCTTCTCTTTGTGAACAAAAGAAAATCGGCAAATCACTTAAAATAATTGATGATAAAATCGAGTTAAACCGCCGGATAAATGATAATTTAGAGCAGCAGGCACAGGCGTTGTTCAAGTCTTGGTTTGTGGATTTTGAGCCGTTCAAGGACGGAGAATTTGTGAATTCAGAGTTTGGAATGATACCGAAAGGATGGAGAACAGGTGTTCTTTCTGATATTATAGAAATATTATCTGGATTTGCTTTTAAATCAAATACATTTGAATTTGAAGGCAAGTACAAGTTAGTCACTATTAAAGCCGTGCAGGATGGATATTTAGAATTAAACGGAGCTGACGGTATTAATGATGTACCTGTAAAAGTCCCGAGACATTGCTTTCTTAAGAAGAAAGATATTCTATTGTCTTTAACAGGAAATGTTGGAAGATGCTGTTTAGTAAATAGTGACAATTTACTTTTAAACCAACGAGTTGCCAAGATAGAGCCTAAAAAAATAGCAGATTGGGCGTACACATATATTTTGTTCAGATTGTCTGACACTAAAACATACTTAGAAACAATTTCTCGTGGTACAGCGCAAGCGAATTTAAGTCCTATCGAAACAGCTAATATGCCTATCTTAATCCCAACTCGTGAAGTAATGGATGCTTTTTCTGTATGTGCAACACCGTTAGTGAATTATTCAATGGTATTGACTATCGAAGCAGAAAAACTTGCGCAACAACGTGACACACTTCTCCCGAAATTAATGTCAGGTGAACTAAAAATTAACGATTTAACCCGCTAAATTCTCATTTATGGAAGAGTGGAAAGAATATAAATTAGGAGAAATATTTGATTTCAATAACGGCTTATCCAAAGGAGGCAAATTCTTTGGACATGGTTATGATTTTGTTTCATTCAAGACTGTTTTCAAGAATCATTTCTTACCCAATACACTAGATGATTTAGTTGAGTCATCAAAAAAAGAAAGAGAAAAATTCTCGGTAAAAGAAGGGGATGTTTTCCTGACTCGTACCAGTGAAACACAAAATGAACTGGCATATAGTTGTGTTGCACTAAAAGATTATCCAAATGCTACTTATAATGGTTTTACAAAAAGACTTCGTCCTAATGGAAAAATCAAGATTGATTCAATTTTCTCTGCCTATTTTTTCAGAAGTGCTATTTTTAGAAATCAAGTTACATCTATGTCTAACATGGTAACAAGAGCCAGTTTAAGTAATGAAATGTTGGATAGAATGAGTATTAAAATACCAAGTTATGATTTACAAAAGACTATTGGCAAAATACTTTTCAGCTTTGATGCAAAAATTCAATTAAATAAACGTATAAATGATAATTTAAAATTAATCGCCTAATATTCACTATGCTTTGGATTCGAAAATATATTAATCAAACACCGAGTTTCAACTACTTTGAAACCCATATTTCAACCATCGAAAAAACAGTTGAAACGAATCCTGCATTATGTATAGAAACCTGTAAAAGTTTAGTTGAAAGTATATGCAAAACAATACTTGCCAATCAAAATATCGAACACGACAACTATGGGCAATTTCAAGCTTTGGTAAAGCAAACAATAAATTGTCTGATAGATGCAAATGAATGCTATAAAGATGATTTATGTGAACTCGTCAGGAGAATAGCGTCAGTCTCCCAAAAACTAGCGGAAATAAGAAATATTTCCGGATTTGCGTCTCACGGTCAAGACATTAACCATGTCTCAATGAGTACAACAATGTCCTTACTGGCATACAAAATAACAGATGTGTTAGGTGGGTTTATTATACATTATTATATAAATCATGCATGTAAAAGAGACTCACGCATACATTATGAAGACTGCCAAGAATTTAACGAACTGTTTGACGAAGAAAATCCTCTGGAATTAGGTGGAGTTATTTTATCTGCTTCCGAAGCATTATATAAACAAGACTATCAAGCATACAAAGAAATATATTTTTCATATTTAGATAACTTAGCAAAAGAACGAAAATATGTCATTTACAGAAGGTAGTTATGAAAAAGCATTGATAGCTCTCTTCGAGAACTTAGGCTATCAGCATCAATATGGTCCCAATATTGAACGGGACTATTATGTACCTTTTTATGAAGAACAATTAATTGAAAGCTTAACCACTATCAATTATGGAAAACCTCGCCCGGCAATTGACGAAGCCATATCTAAACTAAAAGATATCGAAATAGGTAGCCTGCCACAGAGGAATGAGCTTTTCATGGACTATCTTCAACATGGAATCGAGGTCTCTTTTTTTGACGGAAAAGAACAACGTAACGACATCATCTACCTGATAGATTACAATGACAAAAACATCAAGCGTAATGACTTTAAAGTTATTAATCAATGGACATTCGTTGAAAATTCAGAAAAGCGTGCTGATATTATTCTATTTGTCAATGGTTTGCCTCTCGTTGTGATTGAGTTAAAATCTCCATCAAGAGAAGAAACAAATGTATCCGAAGCCTACCTTCAGTTACGTAATTACATGAAAGAAATTCCCTCACTTTTCGTATATAATGTCTTTTGCGTAATGAGTGACATGGCTTGCTCAAAAGCGGGAACAATCACCAGCAATGAAGACCGTTATATGGAATGGAAAACCAAAGACGGGAAATATGAAAGTTCCCAGTTTATTGATTATGATACCTTTTTCGAAGGAATATTCATAAAAGAACGTTTCATTGACATTATCAAGAATTTCATTTGTTTTTCTAAAGAAGAGTCAGGTGCTGCAAAGATTTTAGCCGCCTATCACCAGTATTTTGCTGTGAAGAAAGCAGTAGAACGAACTAAAAAGGCAACACAAGGTGACGGAAAAATCGGAGTCTTCTGGCATACGCAAGGAAGCGGAAAATCACTATCAATGGTATTTTACGCTCATCTTCTTCAGGATGAATTAAGTCAACCAACTATTGTAGTTATTACCGACCGAAATGATTTGGACGATCAACTCTATACTCAATTCTCCAAATGCCAACAATTCTTGCGCCAAATACCCATACAAGCTAAAAGCCGGGAAGATTTAAAATCACTATTAGCCGGACGAGAAGCCAACGGAATAATATTCACTACAATGCAGAAGTTTGAAGAATCTGACGAACCTCTTTCTCTAAGACGAAATATTGTAGTCATGACCGATGAAGCACATCGAGGACAATATGGATTTGAAGAAAAAGTAAACGAAGAAACTGGGAAAATTTCAATCGGTACTGCTAGAATTATACATAATTCATTACCCAATGCGTCCTTTATAGGTTTCACAGGAACACCCATTTCTACTAAAGATCGAGATACAACAGAAGTGTTCGGCGACTATATCGACATCTACGATATGACACAAGCAGTATCCGATGGTGCAACTTGTCCTGTGTACTATGAATCTCGTGTCATCAACCTGAATCTTGACAAAGATACATTGAAAGCAATAGATGACGAATATGAAATACTTGCGTCAGAAGGTGCTACTGAAGAACAGATAGAAAAGAGTAAAAAACAAATGTCGCACCTTGAAGAGATACTTGGCGCACCTGCTACCATAGATTCACTGTGCAAAGATATTATAAATCATTACGAAGAAAACAGGCAATTTGAATTAACAGGAAAAGCAATGATCGTCGCTTATTCCCGCCCTATCGCAATGAGTATTTATCATAGAATCTTAGAACTTCGCCCCAACTGGACTGATAAAGTGAAGGTGGTAATGACAGGTAGCAATAAAGATCCGGAAGAGTGGCATGACATTATTGGCAACAAACAATACAAGAAAGAACTTGCCAAGAAATTCAAAGACAACAATGACCCTATGAAAATAGCCATAGTCGTAGATATGTGGCTTACAGGCTTTGACGTACCATCTCTGGCGACAATGTATGTCTATAAGCCAATGAGTGGGCACAATCTCATGCAAGCAATAGCTCGTGTGAACCGCGTCTTTAATGATAAAGCTGGTGGTCTTGTTGTCGACTATATCGGGATAGCCAAAGCATTGAAACAAGCAATGCACGATTATACAGTACGAGATCAAAAAAGATTCGGCAATCCCGATATCAAAAAAACTGCTCTTATTAAGTTTCAAGAGAAATTGGAAGTTTGCCGAGATATCTTCCACGGTTTTGATTATAGCAACTTCCAATCCGGCACAGATAACGATCGTGCACAAATTATCAAAGGTGGAGTCAACTTCCTCATGGACAGTAATAAGAATGATAAAATGCAACTATTCCAAAAGGAATCGTCCCTATTACATAGTTCAATCACATTATGCCGTAGCCTGCTTAATGAGCAACAACGCTATGAAGCAGCTTTTTTTGAGACAGTACGAATATTACTATCCAGAATGACAGGCAAAGGTAAAGTTTCCAAAAAAGAAATAAACGCCCGTATTGGCGAACTTATCAAACAAAGTGTAAAAAGTGAAGGTGTAATCAATTTATTCTCGGATGTAAAAGCCGAATTCTCCATTTTTGACGCAGCATTCTTGGAAGAAATATCCAAAATGAAAGAGAAAAATATAGCAATAGAGCTATTAAAGAAACTTTTGGCGGAAAGAGTTACCATATATCAAAAAACTAATTTAGTTCAAGCGGAAAAGTTTTCTGATTTATTAAACAGAGCATTATCTAACTATTTGAAAGGATTACTTACTAATGAAGAAGTCATTCAAGAGTTATTAAAGCTTGCTGCAGAAATCTCGGAATCAGAAAATCAAGGCAATGAATTAGGACTTACTGCAGAAGAAAAATCATTTTACGATGCTTTGACCAAACCGAGAGCAGTACAAGATATATATACGAACGAACAACTAGTTGCGATGACAAAGGAGTTAACAGACGCCCTACGCAAAAATCGTACAATCGACTGGCAGAAGAAAGAATCCGCCAGAGCAGGGATGCGTCGTATGATAAAAAGACTTCTGAAAAAATACAAATATCCACCAGAAGAAGCTGAAAATGCACTGGAAACAGTTATTCATCAATGTGAACAATGGACTGATAATGATTCTGATAATTACAACTCATTACTCAACGAAACTAGAAAATATGATTTTCATAACGAAACATATCCTCCAATGGCGGCAGATGAAAGAGTTGAATATTATACCCCAAAGAACAACAATAAAAATACCCTATTATGAATATAGACATAAATAAGTTAGAGAAGGAAATAAAAGATTATAAGGCAAATTTCTTCTCCTCTTGGAATGATGAAAAGTATAAATGGGAAGCAGTAAGCTGGTTTCAATCCCATTGGGATATCAAGTCCCCAGATTTCACACAAATGCTTAAAACTTCTCTTTCGAAAACTCAAAATCTTCTAGGAGCACAACATTATTTTCCTAGACGCATGATAAAGAATTTCGCAATGGTTGCCCCTGAAGATGTAAGGAAGATGTTTATTGATTTATATAATGAACATATTCCCCTTTCCGATCGAATTTATAAATTTATTAAAGAATCAGACTTTATACTTGAGAAATACAAAAGTACTTGGAGAAATCACTTTCAAGATTATAGAACAATAAGCACCTATTTATGGCTTAGATATCCAGAACGATATTACATATTTAAACCAAGGGAATTCTCGCGAGTATCTCAAATTTTAAATACTAGTTACACCTTCAAAAAAGGTGCTACTCCCAATACTGTATTGCAAGCATACGAATTATATAATGAAATCAAATGGATTTTACAACAAGATACAGAACTGAAAGCAATGCTTTCTGATGTCCTCACTCGCACTCCGAATTGTGATCCAGATCTCGAATTAACAACTACTACTGTAGATTTTCTATACTTTTTAGATAAGAATAATCAGAAAAGTCAAAAAACATTTCAGATAGCAGGAAAAAAACAAGAAAAAAACATTCCTCCTTTAACTTCCCCTACTTCCAAACTTCACTACTGGTGGCTAAATGCTAATCCTCAAATGTGGAGTTTGTCCAATTGGAGCATAGGAGAAATTCAGTCTTACACTTTATATAATGACAATGGGAATAAACGTCGTGTATTCCAGAATTTCTTAGATGCAGAAGCTGGTGACATAGCAATCTGTTATGAAGCAACTCCTACCAAACAAGTAGTTGCACTTGCTAAGATTTACAAAAAGAATGATGGAAAACATATCTATTTCCAAAAAACAGAATCGCTTACTTATCCTATTGATTATTCGATTTTAAAAAACTACGAGGAACTCAATAATATGGAGTTCTTTGCTAATCCTAATGGCAGTTTATTCAAACTTACCCAAAATGAATATGATTTCATTATGGATATAATTCGAGATACAAATCCTATTAAACGAACAAATGAAAATATCAGCCGATACACAGATGAAGATTTTCTAAATGACGTATTTCTTGATGAACAAGAACTCAAAACTCTAAAAAGTATACTCAAATACAAAAAAAATATCATATTGCAGGGAGCCCCGGGAGTAGGTAAAACATACTCTGCCAAACGACTGGCCTATACAATAATGGGAGAAAAAGATGATTCAAGAATCTCAATAGTCCAATTCCATCAAAATTATTCATACGAAGATTTTGTTATGGGTTATAAACCTCAAGAAGAAAAATTCGAACTAAAGAAGGGAATATTTTACAAATCTTGTATTACTGCCGGAAATGATCCAGAACACGATTATTTTTTCATAATTGATGAAATCAATCGTGGTAATATGAGTAAAATATTCGGAGAATTATTAATGCTAATTGAAAAAGATTACCGTAATGTTAAAATAGCATTAGCACACAATGGAGAACTTTTCTCTGTGCCAAACAATCTCCACATCATAGGTATGATGAACACCGCAGATCGCAGTTTGGCTATGATTGATTATGCATTGAGAAGAAGATTCTGTTTCTACAACATGAAACCTGGATTTGGTTCAATCGGCTTCCAAAAGTACCAAAATGAATTACATAATACCACTTTCGACAAATTAATTGAAACGATCAAGAGATTAAATGATGAAATATCCAGAGATGAATCACTCGGTGACGGATTTCAAATAGGACACAGCTATTTATGTGGATTAGAATCTTGTGATAGAGTAAAAGAAATTATATTCTATGACATTATTCCTATGTTACATGAATATTGGTTTGATGATAAACAAAAAGTTGATTTTTGGGAAAATGAACTAAAGAGCTTATTCTAATGACAAATGACAAAAATATATTAATTAAAAATATTTATTACATGCTAGCTTATGCCTTTCAGGTACTTAAGCGTAACAACTATGCAAGTATAGCTTCTGAAAAATTCGAGCATATAGAAGACTTGTTTGCAGAAATCCTATCGCGAGGTATTTCGTATCAACTAAAACAAGGATTATATCGTGAATATGTACCAAGAACAGAATCACTACCTACAATGAAAGGGAAAATTGACATAACAAAAACTATTAAACATAGAATACAATGTCAGCAGATCCTATCATGCGAATTTGATGAACTATCAGAAAATAATATATTTAACCAAATATTAAAAACTACAATCAGTATTCTTCTCCAAGAAAAGATAGTAGCCAAAGAACGAAAAAACAAATTAAAGAAAGTCCTACCATTCTTCGTCAACATTAATACCATTGAACCATCCATCGTAAAGTGGAACACACTCTATTTTCAACGTAATAATCAGACCTATAAGATGCTGATGAATATTTGTTATTTTGTTTTAGAAGGTTTACTACAGACAACTGAAGATGGTAAATATCACATGGCAACTTTCTCTGATGAATATATGCATCGGCTTTATGAGAAATTTGTATTAGAATATTACAAAACAGAACATCCTGAATTAAAGACCAGTACTTCCCGAATAAAATGGAATATTGACTATCAATCCGATAACAAAGCACTAGAATTACTTCCATGTATGCAATCAGATATCATGTTAGAATACAATGGAAGAACGCTTATTATTGACACCAAATATTATTCGCAAACAATGCAAAAACAATATAATAAACAAACCCTTCATTCTAACAACTTATACCAAATTTTCACCTATGTAAAAAACTATGATATACAAAATTCAAGCAATGTTGCAGGTATGCTTTTATATGCAAAAACTAATGAAGAAATTACTCCTGATTTAGAAACCAGTATATGTGGAAATAGAATCTATGTCAAAACTCTCGACTTATATACAGATTTCAAAAATATTGCATCCCAATTAGATGAAATAATAAGCTATATAAAGATACATTAAACACATATAGACTCATTGTGTATTTTAAGCATCATCCGATGAATCCCATATTTATAAGATTATAAACAAATATTTGTCTCGCTATCCCCCCCCCC
>ERZ773114.2204-NODE-2204-length-18820-cov-4.619718_pt1 | contig 18820 bp, 11 predicted proteins | sample MGYA00580564_ERZ773114 | MGnify/ENA primary metagenome ERZ773114 (study PRJEB29015, sample SAMEA2737836) | human gut metagenome | biome: human gut; feature: human-associated habitat; material: faeces | place: China | collected 2012 ... | reverse complement strand
CCCTCATCGAGGAAATCGCCGCGATCGCCCGCGTCTCGACCGACGAAATTCAGCGCCAGTATGGTCTCGTCACGCCTCCTCCCGCGGTGGCGATGCCTCCCGCGCCGCGCCCCCGCTACGACGGACGCTTCCGTCTCCAGGGGACGGGCTACGGATCGTTCGGCGGCTACGAACGCCCGGGCTACGGTTTTCCGCGCTGGCAGCGGCGCGAATACTACGCGCCCGAACCCCGCATCACGGTCGCGGACTTCCGCGAGCGCATCCTGCAGCTCCTTCTTGCGCACCCGGTCCTCATCAACGAATTTTCCGGCGTGATCGAAGAGGAGTTCCTCGGGAGCAACCAGCCCGTCGCGCAGCAGATCATCGAGGTCTGGCGCGCGGCCGCGGTGCTCGAGGACGAGGCGCCGGGGTCGAACCACGCGGCGACGCTTCTCTCGCTCCTTTCGGAAAGCGAGTGGGCCTCCGTCTACGAAGAACTGCTTGCGGGCGAGATGCTCCTCGAAACCCCGGAAGAGGGGGCGCGCCTTGAAATTCGGCGCAATTTCCTCACGCTCGAACTCGAACGCGTGAAGCTTCGCGTGCAGACGCTCGTCGTGCGCGACGAAAAGGACGAGGCGGAACTGCGCCGCATGGTCGACAGAAAGACCGAACTCGATCGGCTGATTTCTGAGACGCAGAAGGCGGAATTTCAGTACCGGCTTCGCCGCGATACCGAAAAGTCCTACCAATACCTGCAAAAGCGCGACCGGAAGGAAGGGCACGGCGGCGGCATGGTGCTCGACAAGAATCCGAAGGTGCGCGCGCTCCAGGCCATGCTCTTCGGAATGAAGCCCGAGGACGAGGACGCCTCTGCGGAGGGCGCCGCGCCGAAGCCTGCGCAGGTCGCGCCCGCGAAGCCCTCCGCCGTGGTCGAAGCCCTTGAGGCCCTTCGTTCGCGCCGGGCCGCTCCCGCCGAAAACGGCGTCTCGGCGGACGAAAACTGGCTCGACGACAACGCGCCGCCTCCCGACGACGTCCCGGCTGACTATTTGCGGACGGCGAAGAGGAGAACGTTCCCTACACTTTTGACGACGACGCGCCTGCTGACGACTATTGAGTCTCGGGAGAAAGGCCGAGCGCCCTTGATGCGAATCAGGGGCGATCTCCGTGTTTTTCCTGATTGTTTCACGCGGTATGCCCCGCTATGGGGATGCGTATGGCACAATTCTTAAGATAGGCTCCGAAGGCGCATTTGGACCCCGATTAGGGGTTTTCCTAGTGGGAAGGCGAAGACGGGGCTGCGTCCACCTTAAAGAAATGAGGAAAGGCATGGCATCGAAGAAGTCCGAAAAAGACTCCGTGCAGGCGGCTGCGACCGAAAACGAAACGAAGGCGCCCAAAAAGCGCGCTCGTCGCACGAAGGCCGAGACGCAGGCGATCGAACAGACGGCGGGGTTGACCCTGTCGATCGAATCGGCGCCCGAAGAACCCGCCAAACCCGCTCGCCGCCGCAAGACGAAGAAGGCGGCCGAACCTGAAGCCGAAACGCCCGTGACGGAAACGGCCGCTTCCGACGCGACTGCGTCCGAAGAAGCGCCCGCCGAAGCCGAGGAAAAGGAAGCGAAGCCCGCGCGCAAGACGCGCGCGAAGAAGGCCGCCAAGGCCGAGACCGCTCCGAAGAAGCGCGGCAAGAAGAGCGCGAAGAAGGCCAAGTCCGATGACGACGAAGGCGAGGACGACTTTGACGCCGCTTCCGACGACGCCTACATCGACGTGGTCGACGAAGGCGACGGCGACGAGGAGTACTCCGAAGACATTCCCGACATTCCTGAGCTTCCTGAAGACGAGCCCGAAGCCCGCAAGGGCGGCCGCAAGGCGAAGAACTGCAAGGACCGCAACGTGCGCGATATTCTCGCCAAGGGCTACGGCACGGAAGAGGAATCGACCGAAGACCGCCGCTCTAAGCTCTTCAAGCTCATCCGCATGGGCAAGGAGCGCGGCTACGTCACCTACTCCGAAATCAACGACAACATTCCGACCGGCCTCATCGACGACGACGCGATCGAATCGATCGTGAGCATGATGGCGACCCTCAACATTCAGGTGTACGAACGTGCGCCCGACGAGGACGAACTTCTCATGCAGGGCAACGCCGCCGTCGTGAGCGAGGACGACGTCGAAGAGGAAGCCGAAGCCGCCCTCTCGACGGTCGACAGCGAATTCGGCCGCACGACGGACCCCGTGCGCATCTACATGCGCGAAATGGGGTCGGTCGAACTTTTGTCGCGCGAAGGCGAAATCGAAATCTCCAAGCGCATCGAAGACGGCTTGAAGCACATGGTGCTCGCCATCGCGCGCTGCCCGGTGACGATCCGCACCGTGCTCGAACTCGCCAAGGGCATCCGCGAAGGTACGACCGCGATCGACGAAGTGATCGACGGCATCGTTTTGCCCGACGACGAAGCGAACGTGATCGGTCACAACGAAGACGAAACCGACATGGGCGCCTCCGCCATGACCTCGCAGCAGCTCGCCGAACTTCGCGAAAAGAGTCTTGAAGTCTTCTCGCGCGTCGAAGCGCACTTCGAGGCCCTCAAGGCGGAATTCAACGAAAACGGTCCCAAGAGCCCGAAGCTCGCCGAGTACCAGGACGCCATTCAGCAGGAACTCATGGGTCTTCGCTTCACGGCGAAGACGGCCGACCGCCTCTGCGAAACGCTGCGCACGACGGTCGATGGCATCCGCAACCGCGAAAAGGCGATCTACAACGAGCTCGTGCGCCGTCTCGGCCTCAACCGCGAGTGGTTCCTCAAGGAATTCGTCGACCATGCGACCGACCTCACCTGGATGGACGAGGTCATCCGCCGCATGCCCGAGAAGACGGCTACGCTCGAGCGCATCCGTCCCACGATCGAAGAAGAGCAGCGCGCCTTTGCGAACCTTGAGCGCGACGTCTTCATGTCGATCCCGGAACTTCTGACGACCTACAAGCAGATGGCCACGGGCGAAGCCAAGGCCCGCGCCGCCAAGCGTGAAATGACGGAGGCGAACCTGCGCCTCGTGATTTCGATCGCGAAGAAGTACACGAACCGCGGGCTGCAGTTCCTCGACCTCATTCAGGAAGGGAACGTCGGCCTCATGAAGGCGGTCGACAAGTTCGAATACCGCCGCGGCTACAAGTTCTCGACCTACGCGACCTGGTGGATCCGCCAGGCCATCACGCGTTCGATCGCGGACCAGGCCCGCACGATCCGCATTCCGGTGCACATGATCGAGACGATCAACCGCATGAACCGCATCACGCGTCAGGTGCTGCAGGAGACCGGGGTCGAGCCCGACAGCCGTCAGCTCGCCGAAATCATGCAGCTCCCCGAGGACAAGATCCTCAAGATCATGAAGATCGCCAAGGAACCGATCTCGATGGAAACGCCGATCGGGGACGACGACGATTCGCATCTCGGGGACTTCCTCGAAGACACCATGACGGTGGCGCCTTCCGAAGCCGTGCAGAACACGAGCCTCTCGGACACCGTCCGTCAGGTGCTCGACAGTCTGTCGCCGCGCGAAGCGAAGGTGCTCCGCATGCGCTTCGGCATTGAAATGCCGTCGGACCATACGCTCGAAGAAGTGGGCAAGCAGTTCGACGTCACGCGCGAGCGCATCCGTCAGATCGAAACGAAGGCGCTTCGCAAACTCCGCCATCCTTCCCGCGCCGACAAGTTGAGAAGCTTCGTCGAAAACACCGAGAAGGAAGAGTGACGCAGGTCCCCTCGGGGAGGGGACGCCGTCAAGCCGAAGAGGGCGCGCGCGAAGAGATTCGCCGCGCCCTTTGAGTTGAAAGGGCCTGGGTTTCGTAGTATCCTATGCGCCTTTTCGTCCGTAACTCCCGACCTCGGCCGCCGCTTTGAAAAGCGGGGGTGGGGGGATTTTTGCACTCTGCAAAGACCGTTGCGGACCGCACGCCCGACCTTCGGCGCGTTCCCCGTCAACCGACCCATCTCACGACACGCAGGGCGGCCGACGGATGCGAACCGGCCATCCGAAGGCGCTTTCTTCGCGCGTGCCACGTTGCCATGCTGAAAAAACACGTCAAACGCCCGAACCCGGCAACGCATTCGGCGCGTTTGAACCAAAAGGATACTGATTGATGAAGACGAGTGACGACGCTTTTGATGCCGACATCGACCTCGACGAGGAGGAAACGCTCGAGGAAGAGGGGCTCGAAGGGGAAGAGTTGACGCAGTCCGACTGGGAGGACGATGAGGCCGACGGGGAAGCTCGTGCGGACGCCTCCGAAGAGGATCTCGGCGAAGCCGAGGAACCCCGCGCCCCCGTGGTGCACCGCGCCCGCAAGAAGGACGCCGGCAACGGCTACGGCGCGCTCGTTCGTCTCGGCCGCAGCCGCGGCTGGGTGACGATCGAGGAAATCAACGACCACCTCCCCGAAGAAGCCCTCCGTACGGAAGAGCACCTGCAGGAAGTGACCGAAGGGCTCGTGCGCTTCGGCATTCAGGTCTTTGACGCGCCGCCCGATTCCGACGACCTCGTCGCCAACGGCAGCCTCAACGACGGCGACGACCTCGACGAAGACGAAGTCGAAATGATGCTCACGCCCGAAGAGTCGGCGGGGCTCTCGAAGGATCCCCTGCGCGCCTATCTGCGCGGCGTGGGGAGCCACAAGCTTCTGACGCGTCAGGGCGAAATCGAAGTCGCCAAGTCGATCGAAATGTTCACGGGCAAGCTCGTGACGTCGCTTCTGCAGTACCCGATGGCCGTGCGCGAGCTTCTGCACTACGCCGAAGTCCTCAAGGACAGCGAGACGAGCGTCGACGCCGTGGTGGACGGCTTCACCGACACCTATGCGAACGACGGCGAAGTCGACGCCGAGGCGGACGACTCGACGACCGACATCGGAGCCGCGGCCATGACGAGCGAACAGCTCGAGGAAATGCGAAAGCGCGCCATTTCGATCTTCAAGCGTTGCGCCAAGGAGCTCGCCAAGCTCGAAGAGCACTACGCCGATCCCGAAGGTTTCGCGAAGTACGAAAAGAGCCGCGCCAAGATCGTTCAGCTCCTGAGCCCGATCCGCTTCTCGGTGAAGTGCGTCACGCACCTCACCGACACGATCGACGCCCACATGGCCAAGGTGAACGCTTCCCTGAAGCGCATCCGCACCGTGATGGTCGAGCAGTGCCGCGTCCCGCAGAAGGACGCCGTCGAATACCTCACGAAGGACTGCACGGTCGAGGGCTTCTTCGAGGCGCTCGTCGCCGAGGGGCACCCCTGGAGCGAAGCGCTCGAGCGCGCGCTTCCGGTCGTTCGCGAAGAGCAGGCGGTTCTGCGCGACCTCGCGGCCGCCGCGATGATGAACATCTGCGAGCAGCGCGAACTCTCGCGCGCCGTGCGTCTTGCGCAGACGAACCTGAGCCAGGCCAAGGCCAAGATGATCGAGGCGAACCTGCGTCTCGTGATTTCGATCGCCAAGGGCTACGTCAATCGCGGCCTCGCGATGACCGACCTCATTCAGGAAGGAAACATCGGCCTCATGAAGGCGGTCGACAAGTTCGAATACCGCCGCGGCTACAAGTTTTCGACCTACGCGACCTGGTGGGTGCGTCAGTCGGTTACGCGCGCCGTGGCCGATTTCGGCGCCACGATCCGCATCCCGGTGCACATGACCGAGTCCTACAACAAGATCCGCCGCTACAAGCAGCGCTTCCTGCAGGAAAACGGCCGCATGCCGACCGAGCACGAAATCGCCGAGGACAACGACATTCCCCTGCAGAAGGTGCAGCTCCTCACGCAGGCGATGCGTTCGGTCGAATCGATCGACGCGCCGATCGGGGACGACGAAGACGCGACGAAGCTCGACTTCGTGCGCGGCGACGAAACGGACGATCCGAGCCGCCGCTTCCAGGGCGTCTCCATGATCGAGTCGGTGAAGAAGTCTCTTGACGAACTCACCCCGCGCGAAAGCCAGGTGCTTCGTCTTCGCTACGGGATCGGCAGCAACGTCGACCACACGCTCGAGGAAGTGGGCCGCGCTTTGGGCCTCACGCGCGAGCGCGTGCGTCAGATCGAAACGCAGGCGATCCGCAAGCTTCGCACGCCCGACTTCCAGGCGCGCCTGAGCGACTATCTGAACTAAAAGAACCTGAGTTTTGCAACAGTTTTGACTAACAACGCTCAAGGAAACTTGAAAAACCTTTGAATACAGGCGGTTCCATATGTGGTCCGCCTTTTCTTTTATCTCTATTTACAGTATAATTATGCTATTCATGGAGTTAAAAATGGCTCGCAAAGTTGATCCCTTCGCCCCTTATCGAATGAGTACGCACAAGCTCGGAAAGTACGTTTACGTCTGCACGCAACCGGCCAGCGTCGACGAGACGTCGGGTAAGCGGACCTACAGTCGCATTCATTGGGGACGCTTTGATCCGCAAAAGAAGACCTTCACCCCCAACCTTGCCTTCCTGTTGCTCACGCCGGAAGAGCGAAAGAAGTACATATTTCCGGAGGACTGGGACTTAACCGCCATTGAAACGATGGCCGGCATGCGCGGGCCCGGTAGACAGCCTCAGACGCGTCACGGCGATCGCTTGTACGGAGATGTCTGGCTCCTTGAGCAGATCGCCGAAAAGACGGGATTGCGTAAGGATCTGCTCACGGTTTTCGACGGCAACAAAGAAGTCGTCGACATGGTGCTGACCCTCGCCATGTTCCCTTACATTTCCCGCTACTCCTACAATCGTTTGCCGCGTTGGCAACGAATCGTTCGCACGCCTTGCGAAGAACCGCTCACAGCTTCCCGCATCACGCGTCTCACACAACGCATCACGACGCTTCACCGAGACGACCTCTTTCGTCTTCGCGCCAAACGTCTCGGCACGAACGCGCTTTGTGCTGTGGACAGTACGAGCCGAAGTGCTTACGGTCGCTCTCTGGCCGACGTTCGATGGGGCAAGAACAAGGACCGCCCTGATCTTCCTCAGACCAACGAAGTTGTCGTCTATTCGCTCACGGATCACCAGCCGATCTACTACAGAACGTTCCCGGGCAACATGCCTGATTGCAGAACGTTTGAAATCATCGTCAAGGCCTTGGATGACGCGGGGTACAAGTCACTTCAGCTCATCACGGACCGCGGTTACGAAACGATCAAAAATCTGGAGCGTTCCATTTTGGATGAACGCTGTCTCATCACGGCTGCGCCGACAAGCCGAAGGATGATTTCCGCACATATCCGCCGTTACGGCGACTTCGTCACGAAGCCCGCGACCATGACCCTGGATCGCGAACGCAGGATCTATAACGAACAGTTTCAGGAGAATTACGTCGTGCAAACGGCGAAGGGGAAGGAGAAGAAGGCCGACAAATTTCGGGTTAATCTATATTTTGATCCTGAAGTCCGTGCAAGACAGGCTGTTCAACAAGATGAAGACATTCTCTCTCAACGAGAACTGTTGGAGCTTCTGATGAAGGAGCAGGAGCTCATAGAAGCTCCCGAAACCTTGCAGTGCAAGTGCGATTACTTTACGTTGAGCTTCAAGGATCAGAAGTTGTCCTCCTTTTCGCTCAAGGAAAAGAAGGTCGAAAGCGAGCGTCGATCACACGGCTTTTTTAGTCTTCTTACTCTCGGCGTAGATGACGATCCGGTCGAAGCACTGAATAAGTACCGCCTGCGTGACGAGCAGGAGAAGTACTTCGAGCATATGAAGGATCAGCTCGGCTTTTCGTTGCAGGACAATTGGTCTGAAGATGGAAAGGCTGGCCGCCTATTCATAATGTTCGTTGGACTCGTCTTGGCGAGCCATGTTCGGCACATGTGGAAGTCGACGAAACTGCACGATCTCTTTGATTCGTCGCTTGCCGTCCTCGATGAGATGCGATGCATCCGCGCCATCGAGACGCCCGGGCATTACATGACCATGACGCCGTTCGTCTCGGCTCAGTTGACGATTTGCGAAGCGTTTGGCATTCCCGTCCCGGAAAACTGCCGTCCCGGGCACGAATCCAAGCGGGTTCGTCAAAGGGGCCGGCCAAGGAAGACTCCGATCACCGAAAAGGATTCCTAGTATAAAAAGCTGCAAAACTCAGGTTCGTTCAGGTGTGCGGTGAGCTCGCCGCGGAGCGCCGCCTGCAGAAAGCTCTTGGAGACCTCGTGTATCAACTCGTGGAAGCCACTCTCACCGGTAAAGATGCCCTCTTTGACGAGGGTCTCGACGGCCTTGTCGAGAACGTCCTGTGCGGGGGTACGGGGAGTTTTCGGAGTGCGTTTACGTTGGGTCTTGGGTTGCATGATGTCTTGTTGGTAATGGCCCGGCGTGGGCGACTATTATCCCTCAAGACACAAAAATTCTGACGCCCTCTCTGTCGGTCGATGAGAGGTTCTTACGTTGTGTGTGACGTTTTGAAGATGAGGCGCATAATCTCCGCAGGCCGTAATCTTCGCCCAATGGACAATGAGCCCGTTCTGGGAATGGTCATTCCGTCTTTTTTGTGAAAGGTGGAGGTTTTCCTGAAATGCGCTCGTCTGGAATTCCTTTGGAGGTAAGTTTAAACAGTGGGTTGCGCCGTTCGCAAATTAAGTTTGCGCAATATGAACTGTTTACAGGAATGTTTTGGAGAGACGATAGATTCACTTCCTACTTTCGTCAGCAAAAGGAGTGAATCATGACGAAAAAAGCTTTCGCCTTCAGCGTGTTGGCGCTGTTGTGTGCTGGTTCGGTTCAAGCGCTCGACACGAGCGTGAAACCGGTTGTGACGGAACTTGGCGTCACGCCGCAGTCCTACATGCTTGTCGGCAATTCTTTCACTTTCTACTCGTGCGGTATGCACAACATGATCAACCGACTGGCGAAGGAAGGCGGCTTCAAGATCCGTCGTAACCGAATGGTGACGATCGGCGGTGCGGACCTCGGGTGGTTCAATGTTTGGGATCTCCTTCGTCCCACGGGGATGGCTTCGACCTATGTCGATCATTCTGACGGCAATAAGATCAAAACCTACGACTTTACCAAGGAAAAGATTTTCGACGTTGTCGTTCTGCAAGACAACAGCAAGGGACCGATCGACCCGCAGCGCAAGGACATTTTCCAAAAGTACCTCAAGGTGCATTCGACCGACATGTCCGTTCTCGGTATCAAGCCCATGGTGATGATGACCTGGGCGTGGGAAGGGAAACCCGAGATGACGAAACAGTTGGCCGACGCAACGACCAAGGCGGCCAATGAATCGGGCGTGATGGTGATTCCGGCGGGTTTGGCCTTTGCTGAAGCGCTTAAGGAACGGCCGGATCTCAAGCTCTATAGGGCGGATCACTTCCATCCGTCCGCCGCAGGTACGTATCTTGCGGGCTGTGTCACGTACGCGACGATGTTCAAGACCTCTCCGGAAGGGTACAAGTTCACCGGCGTGGACCCTGTGGACGCGGAGACGGCCAAGTTCCTTCAGGGAGTCGCTTGGCGCACCACTAAAGAATTCTTCGGGTGGAAATAAGGAGTGACGATCATGAATGCACGCAACTCCTTGGCGATGGCCGTTCTTTTGGCAACTGCGAGCTTTTCGTCTGTTGTCGCCGCATCTGAAGTAAAGATGTACGGACAAATCGACAATGCGATCGCTTATACGAAGGCTGAGGGCGAGAATGGGAAAGTGACCATGGATCCGTCCGTCGACATCCCTAGTAAATGGGGAATTATGGGGCGCGAGGATCTTGGTAACGGCAACTACGTTCGCTTTAACCTCGAGCAGGGCTTTGCTCCGGACGCCGGGACGATGACCTGGTCCGACCGAATCTTCGGTCGTGAAGCGCTCGTGATGATCGGTGGAAATTGGGGCGAACTTGCTCTGGGTCGTACCGGCACCTTCTTCGGATCAATCGGTACGTACGGTCAGTGGGCCAAGATGGGTATCAATCCCATGCAGACCAATTATTCGGACGCAACGCTCGGCGGTGTGTTCACCGCCACGGGGATGGCCAGCAACTCCATTACCTACCAGGTGAAGCCGATTGATACTCTGACGCTGACCGCACAGTACGTGAACGGCGATCACGAAGATTACGAGTGGTCTCAAGACGACCACCTGTATCAACTGGCCGCCTTCTACAAAAACGCCGATCTCTCCGTCGGGCTGATTTATGCCATGACGCAGTATGGCCACACGACATCGGACAAGATTGCGCCCAATGACGCGAAGCCTTCTCACAATGTCATGCTGTCGGCGAGCAAGAATGTCGGGAGTGTCCGCGTTTACACCGCTTATCAGCACGTCTGGAATTCCCGCGTTATCGGTGGCGCCGCCGGTCAATTCACTGCGGCACAGCTCGGGGCGTCTCGCGCAGGCGAGAGTGACGAAGGGTTTACGGCCGATGCCTTCATGATTGGCGCCAACATGCCCGCACTTGGCGGGAAAGTCTTCGGGGCCGCCAAGGTTGTGCATGCAAAATGGGAGGGGCTCGCAACGGAAGATCAGGATACGTCAGGTACCCGTTGGGTTCTTTCGGGTAAGTACCGCTACGACCTCAGCAAGCGTACCGATGTGTATGCCATTGCTAGCTACGCCAACGGCGACGGGATGTTCGACTACACGCCGTCGAAGGCGACGCGCTTAGTCTTCGCGACGGGCATCAGTCACCGATTCTGACCATAGGACCTTTCCTGCCGAAGGGGGCGTTGCTGGCGGTTTGATGCCGGCGGCGTCCCCTTTTTACTGGCCCTTATTCTTTCTTCGCCGTAAAGCAGAAAAGGGGCTATTCCGCGCGACTAACAGACGAGTGAGTCGCAAGAGATACGGGCTCAGGACCAAACCAACGGGAAAAATTTGCCGGGACGGATGCCCCGGCAACAGCTTGGATAGGCAAAACGACGATCACCGTTCCATGATTTGATCGATCTTCGCCTGAATTTGCGCGGCGACGTTGCGGCCTTGTTCGTCCTTGTCTCGCGCCATCAGGAAGAAGCACCGACCCTTGGAGGTTTTCTCCCAAACCTGACCTACGCGACGCTTCTGCTGACTTTCTTCGTTCGTGTAGAGATTTGCTCCCTTGTACTCCACGACAAGAATCTTCCCGTTCGTGAGTTCAAGTAGGAAGTCGGGGTAGAAGCGGCCGTCCGCGAGCGGAAGCCAGAAGGCGTCGTCAGAGCGTTCGATGTTGCGGATCCAACGCTTTACGTCTGGGTTGGTGTCGATCGCTTCGGCGCAAAGGTATTCCTCTGCGTAGATCTTGCCGTCCGAACGGAAGACGTGCAGATCGTGAATGAGTGGGCAGAAGTGCTTCTTGAATTCACGACCGCCTTCAGCCGGGTTGTAGGTCCTTCTCGGCATGTAGCGCGACGGATCGAACTTGAACTCGTAGGCCGTATCCGGGAAGTCGTCCGAATTTACCAAAGTGAAAAGCGCTTGGTTAAATCCTTCCTTCACTGCCTTGCGGTAGTTTTCCTCAAGAAGTCGTTCGATGGCGGTGGCGAGCTCGACCTTATGGGCGGTGAGCTTTGCGAGCGACATGCCCTTTTCACCCATCAGTCCGTTGACGACAACTGTTTCCACAAACTTCAGCATGACCAGCGGAAAGACGTCGGAGCGTCGCAGACGGTTGCGCAACCACTTGACGAGAAGGTCGGGCGAATCAGCGACGGGAACGGAGTCAAAGGGCAGGACCGCGTCTTCGGCCAACCGTTCCATCTGCAAGGTATGATTTTCCGTGGTGTCGATTTGCGAACGGTTAATTCTCGATGTCGGCGCGAAATCCAACTTTGTTCCGTACAGAATCGGATTCCACGCGTCCGTCATCACGGTTTCCTGCGACAGTAGACGGGGCGATCCCTCCGACTCATAGGTGAGCAGCGGAAGGGCAGGGAAGGGCGTGTCGTTTTCCGGAATGCGTTTGCGGGCGCGTTCGTAGAAGAGCCCCGCGAGCGCCTCGGCATTCTCAGTCGCAGCCTTTTCGGGAACTTTCTGCGAGACAGAATGAACGAGTGTTCGAAGTTTCTCCGGATCAGCCGAAGAGGACACCTGGAGGATGTGCTTTCCAGACGGCATGGTGACGGGGGCGACGGACACAGTTCCCGTCAAGCCCGCATCTTCAATCGCCTGCTTCAGATCAACCTTGGTAGTGAGGACAAGAGAAGAGGTTTTTGACGCCACAGAGTCCGTCAATTCCGTATCCGGAAAGAGGGAGTTCTTCTCTTCCTCGTGTTCCACGATCGAATCGGCTTCAATGCGGTTGAAGCCAAGGTTTTCGACGAGTCGGTCCTTGAGAAGCGCCGCCGCGGTGAGCGTGCTCGCCGAAACAACGTTCGCGTACGAGCGGTTCAGCTCAGGGGTGGTGCGGGCCTTCGCATAGGGCATGCGCATGACGCGTCCAAGAAGCTGTTCCACGTCCTTGGCGGACTGAATGTTCTGCAGACTGCAGAGAACATAGGCCAAGGAGCAGTCCCAGCCTTCCTTCAGGGCCTTCACCGTGATGACAAAACGCACGGGACAGGTCTTGGCGAAGAGGTCGACTCCCGTCAATTCCTTGGTGCTTCCCGTTGCGATGGCGATCTGCGCCTCGGGAATCCCACAGGTTTCCATGAGGTAGGTTTTCACTTCCTCGGGCGTCGGGTTCTGATCCTTGGGTTGCGCTTGAACGAGAACGATCGGGCGGATGTACTCAGGCTCAAGCGCAGCCTTGGCTTCGAGGAGTCGCTGAATTTTGATGGATTCGTCGATGCAGCCTTCCCAACCGTTCGTAAACTCCCCGAGAATCACTGGAAGTTTCACCATGTTCTCGGCTTTGAGTTCCCAGGCGGACACCTGATAGATCACGTTGTTGTAGCGCTTGTCGGGCGTCGCGGTGAGTTCAAGCACGACGCTCGGGTTTAGACGGTTGAGCGTCGCGAAGAACTTGTCGGTACGGTTGTTGTGCGCTTCGTCGACGATGATGATCGGGTCGAAAAGATTCAGAAGGTTCGCAAGCGAATACTTGACGCGACCGAGGTTGGCCTTGGTAAGGTGTGTTTGAGAAGGTTCTTCCAGATCCTTCTCTTCCACTTTCTCCAGACGTTCGGCTTCCGAGGGCTTGAGGTTCGCAAAGAATCCCTGGAAGTTTTCGTTGAAGGCGTACGCGTTACGGAGCGAAGTGTCCTGGATGTTGAAGGTCTGGATAGTCGACACCACGATGATGCAGGATTCGCGGAAATCTGACTGCGTGAGTGCATGGTCGACGTCTTCCACACGAACAACCTTTACGGAACGGAAGTCCGCATCGAGAGCCTGACGATAAGGGTGTTCCGGGTTCGACAGTGCGTCGTAGGTCTGCGTCGTAATGGCATCCGACGGCGTCAGCCACAGAACGACCGGGGCGCCCGTCTTGCTGTAGGCGTCGTCGATTCTACGGATGGCCGCGGCGGCGAGAACGGTCTTGCCGCCTCCTGTGGGGACGCGCAGGCACACGCAAGGCTTGCCGTTGAAGGAGTCAAGGTACTTCCCCTTGCCCCAACCATTGGCGAGACAGTTTTTTTCGAAAACTTCGGACGCAGGTGTTCCCTCTGAACATTCGGCGAGGAAACTTTCCAAGGCGTCGAGAGCGAGCTTTTGGTAGCTTTTAAGTTCGAACATGGTTTCCTCTCAGTTGCGAATGTCGTAGGGAATCTGCTTGAAAGTGACCTGCTTGGCACGCAATTCCAGAGGATCGAGACCGATCATTGCCTCGGCGTAGATCGTCTTGGGACCGTCGTGTGGATACTGCTCCAAGAGACTTTGCAGAAGTTTAGGCGTGAGCACGTTTCCGCCTTCCGGACGCATGTCGCCTAGAACGCCGTTGTAGAGAAGATAGAACCCGATGCCATCTTTGATTCCAAGGAACGGCTTCTTTTCAAACGTTCCCGCGGTCCCCGTTTCCGTTTGCCAGAGATAGGCGGCAAGCGTCATGAACGGTACTTCCGGATTGATGGATCCGTACTTGTCGAAGACGGGGGCGCTTAACTCATAAAAGCTGAAACCGCCGCCACCCTGCCATTTGACGGACTCACTGATTCCGCCTTGTTCACCGGCAATCACCTTTTCCATGCGGGGAATGCAATGGGTTTTGGCATGTTCACCCATTTCAATCCCAATGTAACGGCGTCCCATCTTGTGGGCGACGGCGGCGGTGGTACTGGAACCGAGGAACGAATCTAGGACAAGATCACCAGGGCGTGTAGTGATCAACAACAATCGCTGAATCAGTCGTTCGGGTTTGGGCGTGGCAAAAGCACTCTTGGCTCCAAAAAGTTTGATACTTTCTTTTTTGCCTTCCTGAGAGTGCCCAACTTCGCTATTTGGTAACCAAGTCCAAGGAGTTTTCCCTTCCTTTTCAGACAGAAAAGTTTTTCTGCGAGGAATATTCTTCCCTGATTTTCCAAACCAAATTCTATTGTCAGCGAGTTGTGCCAAATATTCTGATTCAATGTTGATCCAGCACCTTCCTTCAGGGGGTGAAAGCAAGTCACCGCTAGGAGTTAGGATTTTGTACATTTGGTTTGGACGAAATCCTGGAGCAGTGAAGTCCGAGGAAGTCCAAGGACCTCTGGGATCATTGTCGAGGTTTTTGTATTCTTGAATCTTTTCGGGAGTGAGTTTGTGGCAGGTATTGCTCAACTTGTCCAAAGATTTTCCGTATCCGTGAACATATTCCTGTGCATCACTGATTACCTAAATTGGGATACAGGAATACGGAGTCACCCGAATTTTTTTTTTAAGATGTATTCTGCGAGAAGGCATCTTTTTTTGACACATACGTATTTCTATGATATAATATAGGTGTCTAAAGAATCCGTATAATCATGTCTAAAACTACCTCCCGCTCCTCTGAAGTCTCTGTGAATGTCATGCCCGATCCTTCGAATGTCGTCGGGTTCCCGCTTTCCGAGAAAAAGGCCAAAATCATCCGCGACCCCTACGGCAATTTCCGCGTGGTCGTCAGGCGCTACTACTGGGACTCCGTTGATCAGCGCGGGAAGGAAAAACGGGAGTACCTGGGGTACGTTGTGGACAACGTCTATTACGCAACCGAGGACTACCGCCGTCATTTTCACCGTGACGGGACGAAGCGTTGCGCTCCTAAGAAGTCTTTGTCTTCCAAGACTAAAGACAAGAATATGGCTGCCGATTTGACGGATCCGTCCACTCAGACGTTTCTGTCGTCCCTCTCCACCCTCCTTGTGGCTGAATTTCCCGTCTACTACGCAATCGCGAAGGAGACCGGTTTGTTGGAGGATCTGACGCAGACATGGGGAGCGGACGACGCCAACAAGATCCTCGCCATCGCCTTCCACTGGATGCACACGAGCTCGAATTCCGCTTATCTCTTCAAGTCGTGGGTGGGCGGAAAACTGTTGCCGTACTGGGATTCCATGGAGTCCAAGGAGATGACGGAGTTCTTCAGAGAACTCGCCGAGCAACCGGATTGGCGCAAGACTTTCTTCAACGCCCGTATCGCCAGACTGCCCGAGGACGAGGTCCTCTCGTACGATTCCACGCGGATTGCAACGGAAGCCGTTGCCAACCCGTATGCGCAGTGCGGCAAGGAGAAGGAAGGCGGTTATCAGAAGCAGGTTGGATTGGCGCTGTTGCTCGGGCACAAAACCGGCATGCCGGTCCTCTACCGGATGTTCCCCGGCCAGATCGCCGACGTCAGCACCGTCACCGACATGTTGCTCCGGTTCGACGAGATCAACGACAAGAAGAAAATCTTCGCCGCAGTGATGGACCGCGGGTACTTCTCGCTCGAGAATTTCGCCAGGTTCGTCGACAGCAAAAGCAAGGTTATCGTCGCTGCGACAATGGATGTGAAATGGATTCGGGAGGCAATAGAAAAGGCGATCACGTCGCTGTGGGAGGGCAGCTCGCACATCTGCGGCGACGTTTTCGGCGTGACGGTCCCCGTCAAACCCAAGTTCGACGACAGTGTGGAACGCGAACTTTGGGTACACGTCTTCCGGTCGGACTCAAAATCGTCGATCGAAACTCAAGCGTTCTTTACGGACTTGGAGGACTTTGAGAGTCAGTGGGAGAATTGGGATGACGACGCTCACACCGGAGTGTGCCCGTTGCTTAAGAGTCGAAAGCTCGCCTATTACCGTGTGCCAACCGGTCTGCCCGGCCAGAGCACGTTGGAACGCGACAATGAAAAAATCAACGAGGCCATTCGTTATTTCGGATTTTTCTGTGACGTCACAACCATGCCCGCCAAGGCCAGGGAGGTTTACGACAATTATTGCGCAACAGACCTGATTGAGAAGGCCTTTAGGAGCGGAAAGAGCGATGTCGAGATGAGTGTCGCTCGAGCTCACAGTGACTTGACTCTGGAAGGACGGTTCCTGATTTCGTTTGTCGCGTTGACGATCCTTACGGATTTTCATCGCCGAATGAATCAAAAGACCACGCGCATCGTCAAGGGGAAAGCAGTCGTTGATCGTCCTCTCGGAGACGAGATGACCCTCAAGGAGATCCGCAACTACCTGGGCTCGATCCGATTGATCAATGACGGCAGGGGCAACCGCATTTGGCAGGAAGTCACCGTGAAACAACACAATATCGCCCGCCGTCTCGGTTTTCCCGACCTGTATCGTGAGCTGCCGGACTGGGGCCCAAGATGATCTATTCCTACCTGTTCAGGTCCTCTATACGGATTTTCCTATCCTAATTTAGGTTGTTAGCCTTGAATGTTTTGAAATTCTATAAAAAAATGAATTTCACGTAATACTTAAAAAAAAAGAGGGAGTTTACCTCCCTCTTTGATTTGATGTGTACGCAATAAATTATGCGACGATCTTAAAGTGTTTAATAAGCTTACCAGTGATAAGCGTAGGAGTAACGACGTAGAAAGTAATCTCTTCCTTAACGCGTTTACCGCTAACCTCAAGTTTCTTATCGATATCGGCCTTGGTAGCTTTTGGGTTGTGAGGCGCGAGCAACACCTTCATTAGCTTATACTTTTCCTGTTCGTCGGTGACAATGCGAACAGTCCCGGTAACAATCACACTTTCGGCGTCAATGTTCAATTCGTTTTTACGATTGAGATTCGGGCGAACATACGTCAAACAAACATTGGGATTGATCGACGAATTTTTCCACTTGCGCCCACGAGGACCTAGTTTGTCGCCACCAGCGCCATGGAAAATGATCTTTCCGTCAACGACTGCAGTGCTGACAGGAACGCCATAAGGGACGCCGGCGTCGTCAGCAGTGCAATAAATTGCCCATTCACAATCCTTGATGATTTCCCATTGTTTTTCCGGATCATCAATGTGTTTGCCATACGGGCGGAACGGCATATTTACCGTGCTATTTCTGGGTTCGATAGCGCTAGCACTTCCAGCAAACGTGCCGAGCACACTAGCAAGACCTACACCAATCACTCCACGACGAGTAATACTCATAAAGTTATCTCCATTTAATTTGTCGAACAAAATTGTCGATCAGTCTGGATCAACTTCCTATGTCGTAGTCTACGAACTTCAATATCTAATGGTCAATGATACGGGAAATAAAATAAGCTGTGAATTTAATTGAGGTCAAGTCTATTAGGTATTGACAACTTAATTCGGGGGGGGGTATAATAATAAAGAGGATTGATTTTGTTAATTTTAATTATTAACGCAAAAAACTCGAAGATTAATGTGTGAACGAGCTGACACTAATTAGCAGCACCAGACAGAGAAAAGGGACGGCCTCGCGGTGCGTCCCTTTGACTTTTTAGTTCCTGTCACGGAAACGAAAACAGAATTTGTCCTCGTCAACGGGTGGTACTTCATTTTTCCGTTTCGGCGAGGACGATTTGCCATCCCCGTCTCGGGTAGCCGAAGGCTCGGGATCGGATCCCTCTCCTATGTCGCGAGTCTTCCATTCTTGCGCGAGTCGGTCTCTTTCTCAGGGTCGTTCATGTGTTCCTTGGTAATCTGCCTCCCCGTCTTCTCGTTTACACGATCCAGATAGTTTTGGTACAGCCGGCTGAGATTGGCTTCGACCGTGGCTACGTATTCCGCTTGTTTCTTGCTTGCCTTCGACATAGGGTTTCCTTAAGAACGTACTCGACTTTCTGCCTGCACGGGACTGAGACGGTGCGTGCCGTACCTTTCTTAGTGATTCGCGGGGCGTTTCACTCTATTTCGTTCCTTGGCGAGAACTTTGTCTTCGCCCTCAACCGTCGCGTCGCCGAAGTATTCCGTCCGCTTCACAAACGGCACCCCAACAGAGGGGCTATCCATTCGGCACCGGCCGTCATAAAATGAAAAGTTCGCCTCTTTCCCCGGAACCGTCATGTCCCATTGCTTCACCGCGGTCTTTGAGCCCTGTCTCATCAGCGGCAAATCCGAACTTCTTAGGCACAACACTCGGCTGTGGTTCAAGCGGCCCGAGAGTCCGTCCTTTGAAGGCGTGTGCGTCGGTGCGGTGGTGGGCCTCAATCCCGGAAGCGCCAAGGGCGACGCCGAGGTCGGTCGAGAAACCTTCGGGGAGTGCGATCCCACGATGCGGCGTATCCTCTCGACCTTCGAGATCGCCTTCCGATTGAAGGGCGTGCCCGTGCCCGAAGGCGCTTACGTGCAGATGCTCAATCTGTTCAATCTGCGCGATGAGCGTGCGTCGGCCGCGCTCGCATTGCGCGATGAGAATGAGCAGCTTCTGGCCGATGCGCGTGACAAGGCGGAAGGGCGGCAGTATCCGTTCCTGTGGCTCGCTTGGGGCAAGTCCGCAAGAGCGGACGACGTCGAACGTTTTCTTGCCGGCCGGAAGGAGAAGTGCTGTTGGGTCGACTCGCGGTCGGATTTCCACTTCGAGCCGCCGGAAACGGCGTGGTTACCCGCTCACCCCTTGT
>ERZ773114.2200-NODE-2200-length-18842-cov-14.423963_pt1 | contig 18842 bp, 20 predicted proteins | sample MGYA00580564_ERZ773114 | MGnify/ENA primary metagenome ERZ773114 (study PRJEB29015, sample SAMEA2737836) | human gut metagenome | biome: human gut; feature: human-associated habitat; material: faeces | place: China | collected 2012 ... | reverse complement strand
ACGAAAAATTTGACGACGCATCTGTCGCACAATCTTTGTGCGGTATTGCCTAAAAGCTTTAAGGAGGAGTGTTCATGAAAGAAATCGAATTCAATTTGCTGGACGAACCGTGGATACGCGTGAGAGATGATTCCTGTCAGGTGCATGAAGTGTCATTGACAGACGCACTTCTTCACGCACATCAATATACCTTGCTAAGCGGTGAATTGCCAACGCAGGATATTGTCATTCTTCGTCTGATGCTCGCAGTGCTGCATACGGTTTTTTCCAGAGTCGATGCGGACGGCAATGCGGCAGAACTGGAAGACGAAGAAGAAGCGGTTGAGAGGTGGACAGATCTTTGGGAACTTGGTCAGCTTCCGGAGGAACCGATTCGCGAATATCTGGAAAAATGGCATGAACGGTTCTGGCTGTTTCATCCGGAAAGACCTTTTGGACAGGTGGCAGGGCTGGCATGCGGCACGCAGTATGGTGCTTCCAAATTGAATGGTGAAATTTCGGAGAGCGGTAATAAGGTCCGATTGTTTTCCTCTTATTTTGGCGAAGAAAAGACAGCACTATCCTATGCACAAGCGGCGAGATGGCTGCTGTATCTGAATGCATTTGATGATACATCAGCAAAGCCGACAAAAGAGGGAAAAGAAAAATCCGGCGGAAAGCTTCCGTCACCTGGAGCAGGCTGGCTTGGCAAGCTCGGAATTGTTTTTACCCGCGGTAAAAATTTGTTTGAAACGCTGCTGCTGAATCTCGTTATGGTAAACGGCGATCAAGTGGAAAATGAGGAAAAGCCGCTGTGGGAATCCGATACTGTACGCCGAGAGGAACGAACGGAGATCCCGTTTCCGGATAATCTTGCAGAACTTTATACACTACAGTCAAGACGTGTTTTCTTGGAACGTGAAAATGATACAGTGATCCGTTATTACTTGATTGGCGGAGATTTTTTCCAGAAGGAAAATGCATTCATGGAGCCTATGACTGTATGGAGAACACCGAAAAAAGAAAAGGATTCCTACGTGCCGAGAAGACACGATGCCAACAAGCAAATGTGGCGTGATTTTGCTTTGCTGTATGATTATAAAGAGGGAAATCATGTTGCAGGTGTAATTCAGTGGGTTCAGCGGATTGCGGAAGAAATTGACATGCAAATGGTGCAAACAACAATTGTATCCGTTCAATATGGAGATAAGGATTTCTTTGTGCAAAATGTATTCTGGGATTCTCTTATGGTAAACAAGCAGTTGCTGATAGACATTGGTGCAAACTGGCGGGAAAAAATCAAAGTAGAGATCAACAGATGCGAACAGCTTGCAGATGCTATTCGCAAATTAGCCGGTAACTTATATCTTGCATCAGGCGGAACCAAGGGCGATGCCAAGAGCTGGGATAAGACTTTTCTGAAATCCAGAGAATCTGCCAGTGCACAGCTGTACTTCCGTCTGGACATGCCGTTCCGTCGCTGGCTGGCTGGGATCACTCCGGAAGAAGTGGATTCTGCTGATTATGAAACAGAGGAAAGGGTATTTTCTGCATGGCAGAAAACTGCAAAGACAATCGCATACAGCTGTGCGGAAGAACTGGCAATGCATGCGGGAGATGCTGCTATGGTAGGACATGAGATAAAAAATGAGAAAAGCGGAGACAGTGTTCGATATTCTGCCCCGAAAGCAATTCATCAATTCCGCATACAGGTGGCAGAAATCTATAAAAAGATCTAGTGAAAGGAGATGAAATCATGTCAAAGATCGACGATGTCAGAAATTATACCTATCGGCAAATTCAGTTTTTGATCCGGCAAAAGGAAACCAGTGTCGGAAAAGCGATGCTTGCCAATCTGCGTAGAGGCATTGGAAAAACACCGGGAGAGCTTCCGGAATTGTGGGGAGCATTTCTGAATGAAATGCCGTCAGAACTTTACGGAAATTCCGGTATGCCGAGCGAAGGCGAGTGGGCTGTCTATATTGCATTGACTTTGTTTGCCCTGCATCAGCAGGGGAATGCTGAACCGGTGCACTGTGAGAAAGTATCCCTCGGTACGGCTGCTGCCAGGTTGATGAATGAAAAAACAGAAGAAGAACGAGGACGAATTCTGCGAAGATTTGGTCCGGTTGTTACGGCAAAGAGCATGCAGGAACTGTCACACCATTTAAGAGGATTGATCCAGCTCTGCAAAGCAAAAGGCGTGCGGCTGGATTATGTACAGCTTGCAGGAGATATTTACCGTTTTCAGTTTCTGGAGAGCCGGAAAGAAGTACAGCTTTCGTGGGGACAAGACTTTTATTATGTTGAAAAAGGAGAAAAACAATGAGTATTTATGTTGATTTTCATGTGTTGCAGACCGTTCCGCCCAGCTGTGTCAATCGTGATGACACAGGAAGCCCCAAGACCGCTATCTACGGCGGTTCCGTCAGAGCGAGAGTTTCGTCGCAGGCGTGGAAGCATGCCATGAGAAAGGAATTCCGGGGCATGTTTGCGGAAGATGATCTGGGAAACCGCACGAAAAATGTTGTGCAGCTGGTTGCACAGGAAATGCAGTCTATAGATGCTTCTCTCGATGAAAAGAAGTGCCTGAAGAAAGCGTCAGATGCATTGAAGGCGGCAGGAATCAGCCTGAAAGCGAAAAAAGAGGAAATCGAAAAGGCAGATGCGTTGTTTTTTATGAGCAACCGACAGGCAAAGGAAATTGCCCGACTTGCATGCGGGGATACAGCAGACAAAAATGATTTCAAAAAGGCTTTGAAGGAATATCCGTCTGTAGACATTGCCCTGTTTGGACGAATGGCTGCGAGCGACCCGACATTGAATTACGATGCCGCCTCTCAGGTTGCCCATGCGATCTCCACGCATGCTGTCCAGAACGAGTACGATTATTTTACTGCGGTAGATGATATTTCAGAGGACGACAATGCCGGAGCAGGCCACCTCGGAACCGTAGAATTCAACTCGTCCACGTTGTATCGCTATGCCAATGTGAATGTGTCTGAACTACGGAAGACACTGGACGATGCTGCTGATGTGGCTGTAGTCGTGCGTAAATTTGCAGAAGCATTTATCCGTTCTATGCCGACCGGTAAGGAAAATACCTTCGCAAACCGCACATTTCCGGACGCTGTTTATGTGACGATCCGAATGGACCAGCCTGTCAACCTGTGCGGTGCATTTGAAAAGCCTGTTCGTGCATCGGAAGACGGCTATGCCACAGAATCGGAAAAGCGACTGGCAGCGTATGCAAAGAAAATATACAGCCGGTATGCGGCAGAGCCGAAGGCAGCTTTTTGCATTGGCGATGCACTTTCGGATATTGCACAGCAGCTGTCTTTGCCGGAGCTTCTGGACACACTGGAATCCAATTTGCGGGAACAAGTCAGTGAGGCATAACAAAAATGGCAGTATTATTGTTGCGGTTGGCTGCCCCGTTACAGGCGTGGGGCAGTAACTCGAAATTTATCATTCGGAACACAGAACGGGAGCCGACGAAAAGCGGTGTGGTCGGAATGCTTGCTGCCGCACTGGGCATACAGAGAAATGATGATCCGAAAAAGCTGGAGCCGCTTACAGCACTGCGTTTCGGCGTTCGTGCGGAAAAAGAGGGCAGGCTTTTGAAAGACTTTCACATGGTGCATTATCCAAAAGCAACACCAGATGTTACAGAACGGCACTATCTTTCTGATGCAGTTTTTCTGGTAGCACTGGAATCGGAGGACACTGCCTTTTTGCAGAAAATTGCAGAGGCATTGCAGCATCCGGTCTATCCGTTGTATCTCGGCAGAAAATCGTGCCCGCCGACACTTCCGATCGTATGGGGTGTACGGGAAAAAAGTCTGGAAGCAGTTTTGAAAGAAGAACCGCCTCTTTGCAACGAGAAAGCCGGTACATTCCGCATTGCCTATGAAGTGCCGTTTGGTGGTATTCCGGTGCAGGACGTTCCGCAGTCGTTCTCCCAGCTGCACAGACAGCATGGCTGGCGTATGAAGTGCGAAGAGATCATCACCGGCAAAGAACATGACCCGTTTTCGGAATTGTGAGGTGTCGTATGTATCTGACAAGAATTCAATTAGATCTGACAAAGACGAAAACCATGCAGGCGTTGGTGGCACCAAAATTGTTTCACGGTGCCATTGAATGTGCAGAGCCGGAGGGAAGGACGCGGAAACTCTGGAGATTGGATACTCTCAATGGGAATCAGTATCTTCTGATTTTGACGGAATCTCCGCTGGACTTTTCGGAAGTTGTAAGGCAATTTGGCACAGGGACATGTGCAGAAACCAAAAAATATGATGTTCTGCTTGACAGGATCACAAACGGAAGCAAGTGGCAGTTCCGGCTGAAAGCCAATCCGGTTGTTTATAAGAAGATTGCACAGTCCAAAAGAGGAAAACCGGTTGCACATATTACGACTGCGTATCAGGAAGAATGGCTGGAAAAACAGGCGGCGAAACATGGCTTTGCACTGGAAGAAGACCAGTGGCTTGTAACAGAATCTAAATGGTATCGTTTCCGAAAAGGGGACAGCAGGCAGTATGTGCGGATACTGGCAGTTACATATGAAGGCGTTCTGACTGTGACAGATGCCGAATGCTTTCAGTTGTCCCTTATGCAGGGAATCGGCAGAGGAAAGGCATATGGACTTGGAATGCTGACCGTGGCAGGGGAGCACTGATGGCAGAACAAAACGGTATGGAAAAGCCGGATTTGCAGGCACTTCCGACGATCAACGACCGTATGACGTTTCTTTATCTGGAACACTGCAAGATCCATCGGGAAGACGGTGCGATCACAGCACGTGATCTGGAAGGCACGCTGTACATTCCGGCGGCAGCAATTACTGTGCTGCTGCTTGGACCGGGAACAGACATTTCTCATCGAGCCATGGAACTGATCGGTGATACGGGGATCAGTGTGATCTGGGTCGGAGAACATGGGGTGCGATATTATGCACATGGGAGAGCTCTGAATTCTCACAGCACGTTGCTGGAAAAACAGGCAAAATTGGTTTCTAACACCAGAAAGCACCTTGATGTTGTCCGCAAAATGTACGAGATGCGGTTTGCAGATGCAGATGTGTCAGGTATGACATTGCAGCAGCTGCGGGGACGTGAAGGTGCACGAATGCGAAAAATCTATCGGGAGCAAGCAAAAAAATGGGACGTTTCGTGGGACGGGAGAAAGTATGATGCAGAAGACTTTTCTGCAAGCGATCCGGTGAATCAGGCTCTTTCTGCCGGAAACGTCTGCCTTTATGGGCTTGCTTCTGCGGTAATTACTGCACTGGGCTGTGCACCGAGTCTGGGATTTATCCATGTCGGGCATGAATTTTCCTTTGCCTATGACATTGCAGACTTGTATAAAGCAGAGATCACGATTCCGCTTGCCTTTGAACTGGCAGCAGAGGAGCCGCCTGATCTTCCCAATATCATGCGTAGAAGGGTTCGGAATGTGTTTTCGGAAACCAAGCTGTTGGAGCGAATGGTGAAAGATGTCAAATATCTTTTGCAGGAATCCCAGCCGCAGGAGCAGCAGGAAGTTGTTTATTTGTGGGACAATTTGAAAGAACATGTGGAGTACGGCATTTCTTATGGTAAATATGAGGATGGAATATGATTGTACTTACGATAGCAAATTGTCCGCCGAAACTGCGTGGAGATCTTTCAAAATGGCTGCTTGAGATCAATACAGGTGTTTATGTGGGGCGTGTGAGTGCCAGAGTTCGTGAGGCACTCTGGCAAAGAGTTTGCGAGAATATCCGCGACGGACAAGCTACGATGGTGTTTACTGCGAACAATGAGCAGCATATGGATTTCTATGTGCATAACACGGCATGGGAGCCGGTCGATCTGGACGGCATAAAACTAATGAAGCATCCGCATCGTCATAACGCCGCGGAGAGCGGTTTAAAAGCAGGCTTTAGTAATGCTGCAAAACAGCGAATGGGAGCAAAGAAACGCAGAAGATCTGGTTCCCGTTCAGATGCCAACAGCGTGGAAGAATCTTTTGTAATTATCGACATAGAAACAACAGGCCTTGCAGCTGAAAAAGATGAAATTCTGGAACTTGGAGCAATACGGGTTCGGAATGGAAAGTGTGTGGACGAATATCAGCAGCTGATACTGGTTCAGAATGAAATTCCTGAAACGATCACTGCATTGACGGGAATTGAGAATGCATCTGTCAAAGCAAATGGAATCCCTATTCAAGATGCCTTAGCTGCATTTTATGATTTTATAGGAAGCAGTATGGTCTTGGGGTATTGTATTGATTTTGATAAAAAATTTCTCGAAACTGAAAGCCAAAGAAATGGCATGGATTTTCCAGAAATGGATACCTATGATGTAATGCAGGCTGCAAAAAGCAAAATAAAGGGGTTGAGAAGTTATAAACTCGAAACAATAGCAAACGTATTGGAAATTCCGGCAAAGCAGGAGCATCGTGCACTGGCAGACTGTCAGCTTTTGTATCAGGTGTATTGCAAACTAAATGAAAATGAAGCAGGCTGATGGAAAAAGTAACGCTGTTTTGGGATCTTTTTAGTTTTTTCCCCGCATAGGCGGGGGTGATCCTACTTTTTCATAGTTTACATGCCTCCAAACAAATTTTTCCCCGCATAGGCGGGGGTGATCCTGAGATCTGCATATTGCACCAGTGGTAACGCATTTTTTCCCCGCATAGGCGGGGGTGATCCCCACTCCCAAAAAGCCGCGTCATACTGTGCAAATTTTTCCCCGCATAGGCGGGGGTGATCCTACGGAGAAACAAGGACAGGTTGTTTCTTATGCTTTTTCCCCGCATAGGCGGGGGTGATCCTGACGTTTTACTACAGGGTGTTGGAAAAGCACTTTTTTCCCCGCATAGGCGGGGGTGATCCCGTCGAGGACTACAAGTACTCTGCCGTTTATGATTTTTCCCCGCATAGGCGGGGGTGATCCCGGTATCGCATAATTCCCGAACCATTGTACTTGTTTTTCCCCGCATAGGCGGGGGTGATCCTTTTCGCGGTGTTTTCCGCCTTGACTTCGATTTTTTTTCCCCGCATAGGCGGGGGTGATCCTCAAAAGAACATCATGAAACCGCTGTTCTCGAATTTTTCCCCGCATAGGCGGGGGTGATCCTGTCCAGAATATCTTCCACGACACCGAAAGAAATTTTTCCCCGCATAGGCGGGGGTGATCCTATCCGAAGCATCATATACTTCTGTCCAAGAATTTTTTCCCCGCATAGGCGGGGGTGATCCTATGACGCGGATTTCATTTTCGTAGATTGCTCCTTTTTCCCCGCATAGGCGGGGGTGATCCTTAGATAAACACATATCAGATGCAATGCATAGATTTTTCCCCGCATAGGCGGGGGTGATCCTAATTTTTCCGTGAAGTCATGCCGCGTTTCGAGTTTTTCCCCGCATAGGCGGGGGTGATCCCTTATGACGGCGACGACTACGCCGGAATCGCGATTTTTCCCCGCATAGGCGGGGGTGATCCCTCGAAAACGGAAATCGTTCGTTTTCGTCTTACTTTTTCCCCGCATAGGCGGGGGTGATCCTGTTAGAAATTGGTTCTGGAAGTGTTCCGTCATTTTTTCCCCGCATAGGCGGGGGTGATCCTCAAATAAGCCCATTGCTACCACCTCATTTCAATTTTTCCCCGCATAGGCGGGGGTGATCCTCATATGGGGAATGGACTGTTGAACCGAGAAAATTTTTCCCCGCATAGGCGGGGGTGATCCTTTCGTCTGCCGGTACCTTAGCTTCTGCCCATGTTTTTCCCCGCATAGGCGGGGGTGATCCTGTGTCCGCCAGTCGCGGACATGTGGAAGCGGTTTTTTCCCCGCATAGGCGGGGGTGATCCTCAAATATGGGTGATACAGATGTTATGCCACCAGTTTTTCCCCGCATAGGCGGGGGTGATCCTATAGAGTAAATCGCTCAGAATGCCCTTAAAATTTTTTCCCCGCATAGGCGGGGGTGATCCCATCGAGTACCAGCACCAGCATGTTAATATAAATTTTTCCCCGCATAGGCGGGGGTGATCCTGCTGGTAGCAGAGGATTTCAGCTGGTCACGTATTTTTCCCCGCATAGGCGGGGGTGATCCTCGGCTTAGCGGTGCCGCCGTCTGTCGGGTCTGTTTTTCCCCGCATAGGCGGGGGTGATCCTTACACATGGTTCAATGGGCCATGGCTTTATGGTTTTTCCCCGCATAGGCGGGGGTGATCCTTGAAAGTAGAGGGAAAAGCTGATACTATAGAATTTTTCCCCGCATAGGCGGGGGTGATCCTAATAGTGGAAAAAAGAGAGAGTATGAATTTAGTTTTTCCCCGCATAGGCGGGGGTGATCCCGTCTACCAGATTATAAGATTCAATGGAAGCAAGTTTTTCCCCGCATAGGCGGGGGTGATCCTTGCTGTAGCTTGATTTGTCAATTTCTGCCAGCTTTTTCCCCGCATAGGCGGGGGTGATCCTAGCACCATCTGTTTTACACGTTGGATAAGCAGTTTTTCCCCGCATAGGCGGGGGTGATCCTCTGCTTGTGCATTGTTCGCATCTACGATAGATTTTTTCCCCGCATAGGCGGGGGTGATCCTATATTGGTCATAATGCCGCGAATTATATCCGGTTTTTCCCCGCATAGGCGGGGGTGATCCTGGTCACGTCACTTTCCTGCATGTAGTTCGACCATTTTTCCCCGCATAGGCGGGGGTGATCCCTACGAGATTATCGCAGCCGCGAAATTCTACGGTTTTTCCCCGCATAGGCGGGGGTGATCCCTGTAATCACAGAATCTGCCACGGTGTCCATGCTTTTTCCCCGCATAGGCGGGGGTGATCCCCCTTGACCTTTCGAAAGTCTGTAATCGTGTTGTTTTTCCCCGCATAGGCGGGGGTGATCCCCGCTGCCCCAACTCTCCCAAATCCAAATTTGTTTTTTCCCCGCATAGGCGGGGGTGATCCTGTACTGATCATAATGCCGTGAGTTATATCCGGTTTTTCCCCGCATAGGCGGGGGTGATCCTATCGTTACCCATATATGATTCCAGCGTTTTTATTTTTCCCCGCATAGGCGGGGGTGATCCTGACACTTCCCGCACATCTCCCAGTACGCTGTTTTTTTCCCCGCATAGGCGGGGGTGATCCTGAATCTGTCTTGGGCGTGAGTGTGCCGGAAAATTTTTCCCCGCATAGGCGGGGGTGATCCTCCTGCTGCGTGAGTTTCGGCGGTTCTGGGGGTCTTTTCCCCGCATAGGCGGGGGTGATCCCGCTTACGTCACTTTCTTGCATGTAGTTCGACCCTTTTCCCCGCATAGGCGGGGGTGATCCCAGCGGCAAGAACTTCGTCTTTGTGGTCAACCACTTTTCCCCGCATAGGCGGGGGTGATCCTCAATCAGTCCCACCAGAAGTGCAGTTCACTTTCTTTTCCCCGCATAGGCGGGGGTGATCCCATTCCGGACGAAACCAGTTCCACAGAGAACGACTTTTCCCCGCATAGGCGGGGGTGATCCTATGTACCATTTTCTCACCTGGGTATAAAAAATCTTTTCCCCGCATAGGCGGGGGTGATCCTCCGCACAGCCCCCACTTTGTATCAAGCGGTTACTTTTCCCCGCATAGGCGGGGGTGATCCCAAAACGCCGAAGGTTACAGGAAAAGGGCAGGTCTTTTCCCCGCATAGGCGGGGGTGATCCCATTATCCGTTGCACTATTTCGTCTATCTTCCCCTTTTCCCCGCATAGGCGGGGGTGATCCTTGGCGACATTTATCTCAATTTTCTATTGGTGACTTTTCCCCGCATAGGCGGGGGTGATCCTATCACCGTATCACAGTTTGATCTGGAACAGTACTTTTCCCCGCATAGGCGGGGGTGATCCCAAGCATCAGTACCCCAAAAATAGGCAAAAAAACTTTTCCCCGCATAGGCGGGGGTGATCCCATTTGACGGTTCTGCTGCTGCCAGTGTTTCCGCTTTTCCCCGCATAGGCGGGGGTGATCCCGCTGCCGCTCTGTTTCTGCTGGTGCTTTTCCGCTTTTCCCCGCATAGGCGGGGGTGATCCTACTTGCCGGCTATCAGCTTAGATACATGTACTTCTTTTCCCCGCATAGGCGGGGGTGATCCTATGCCGCTTTTTGAGGTAGACTTCTTGCACACCTTTTCCCCGCATAGGCGGGGGTGATCCCCAAGTGCTAGTTATCAGGTACTCTGTACTTGCCTTTTCCCCGCATAGGCGGGGGTGATGAAAGGGACAGACCAGAAATTTGTTAAACTATGGCCTTTTCCCCGCATAGGCGGGGGTGATCCTAGAGGTGTGAAGACTACATACCAGATGGGGCTCTTTTCCCCGCATAGGCGGGGGTGATCCCTATACAATGCCAACAACTTAAGCGATATTGGCATTTACCCTGCATAAAAAATCAAATAGAATATTTGGGACAAAACACCTTGCGCTGATGAGAAAATTCCGGACGAGGAGCAGACCTACCTTTAATCATCGGAACAGGTTGTTTCAGGCATAGCAATATAAGCTGCCGACAAATATCAAGAGCCTTTCCTGCAAACAGCAGCATAGCAGACAGTCGATATTTGAAGTAGCCGATCATCAAATTTACATTCGCTTTGTACTGATATTTGCAGTCAGTTTTGCGTGATAACAGCTTTCTGTTTACAGTGGCAGACATTGCGGCAATGCAGTTTAATACAAACATCATGGCATAGTATTCCTGCAAAACTGCAACAGGTGAACGCCCCGAAAACTTCTCTATCAGCAATTTGTTTTTCAAGGTATCGTAGGTCGTTTCGATACCCCAGCGAAGAAAATAGAGATCAAGAAAATCATCAGCGCTGAATTCATCTTCAGATAGATTTGTGATCAGTGTTTCAATCTCACCCGCACAACACGGACTGAATACGTATCTGTCTTGGTGGATACAGTGATCCTGAAATCATTTGACGGGTTTTCTTTTACACCCTTGAAGCATGAAGCCTGAAGCCGCATCAGATATTTGCATCCCATTCCGGTAAGGGTAGCGATCATGTCTCTTGAAGGATAACCACGATCAAAAATGACGATGTCTTTTTCATCGCAGATGCTTGAAAAATGGGCGAGATTTTTCTTAGCATATTCTCGTTCACAGACGCCAATGGAACCGATCTGGGCATCTATGACATAATGCGAGATCACATCATACAGAAGTGAGATCTCAGCATTTGTTTTATTCTCAGGAGAATGATTTCTGTGCAGAAATATATCCTTGTTCTCCTTGTTTTTATCGAGTCGGAGTTCCGAACCGTCTATTGCAAGAATACGATAACCCTTATGGCGCTTGATCTTATTCTTGTTCAGAACCATATCTCTTGTCATGAGAAACAGCTCCTTGAATGCATCAGGCAGAATATTTTTACGAGCTTTGAAAAATGCCTGCTTTGTCACAGAATCTGTACCCGCATCCAGAACATTTGCAAAGAAATCATCAAGCTCGATCTGCATCGTTCTTGTGAGAAAATTCAGCAGCAAAACGATCATAACAGGAAAGGACAATTTTCTGTTTCTTGTAAATGCGGTCTGCCTTGTAATATTCCTCTCACGGTAGTCATCAGAATTGATAAGATCCGATGCCTTACGGGTGATCTGATAAAAGAACTGGTTCATGTTTCCGACCTCCGAAATAGCAAAATCTACTATTTCGATTTTGTCGGCGTTTTCATTTTGTCAATTCGCTTTTTGCACAAACTTTTAGCTCACTTTTGTACATCATTATCTTTGAAATCTTGTTTGATTTTTTTGCGGGGTAAATGCCAATATCGCTTAAGTTGTTGGCATTGGATCCCTATCCCCGCTGATGCACCGGTACACTTTACTTCTTTTCCCCGCATAGGCGGGGGTGATCCTTATCCGTTCCGGCGGATCAACGTCGTCATTTGCTTTTCCCCGCATAGGCGGGGGTGATCCCTAATTTTATGGGGCGGCATTCCGCCCTATGTACTTTTCCCCGCATAGGCGGGGGTGATCCTTCGTCGAATTTTGACGGGTAGAGCACGAAAGCCTTTTCCCCGCATAGGCGGGGGTGATCCTAGGTTTTGATAAAAAAACTCTGAATCAGAGCACTTTTCCCCGCATAGGCGGGGGTGATCCCGACAGATACGCAAAAAACAAGGTCACGATCATCTTTTCCCCGCATAGGCGGGGGTGATCCCTCTGTACCACAAAATACTGAGTTTACTATGACCTTTTCCCCGCATAGGCGGGGGTGATCCTGCACGGGTTTACGGCAATGCACGGGTTTCCGGCTTTTCCCCGCATAGGCGGGGGTGATCCCGGAATGAAGGAAACGAGAGAGATCACATGTAACTTTTCCCCGCATAGGCGGGGGTGATCCTCAAGCTGATGTATGGACTGTCTTCCGGGTTGATCAAAGCGATTCCCTTTTCCCCGCATAGGCGGGGGTGATCCCAAGTACCAATCCGGTGGAAAATCAGGCAATCACTTTTCCCCGCATAGGCGGGGGTGATTCCCATCGGTTGGAAATCGTTGACTTCCAGGGTGGATAGTGGTATAATGAAAAGGGGCATGAATCGTCGGAGCAAAAATATCGGTAAATTTTTCGAGTTGAAAATTCCGATGCAAAAAGCAGTTCTAAACATTTGTAAAAAGTACAATGTAGAAACAAGCGGGTTAAGATTTAACATTCAAAGAGATGAAAAATGGTTTAACAGGTTATAATGACATTGGTCGAATCGACTTGTTCCCAAACGCGTTTTCCGACGAAGAACAGCTTATACGAACAGTTATCCATAAGAAGTGTCATGTAAAGCAATTGAAAAAATACGGCAAAGAATATGCACAAGAGCATTTGCAAGAAATGGAAAAGCAAGCTTATCGTCTTGAAAACATTTATTATCATTTTTTAAAAAACTGTATAAACCATAAATTGGACGCAAAATTTTAAAAGTATTTTGTCTGACAGAAATTCTGGTGAATGCCCTTTTTGCGGAAGTAAAGAGACTGATTTTTCTATTATAACGATTTCAAACGGTATGGGGTATTTTGATATTTGGTGTAACACCTGCAAGCACGCATGCCATATATCAAGAATGAATACAGATGGATTCCAAAATGAAAATAAGAAAATACCAAAAGGATTAAAATATTGAAAAACAACATCTGTGTTTGAAAATTATTTGAGCGAATATGCGGTTGAGTTTATCGTTGAAGCATTTTCAAGCACTGATGATAACGTTTTAGTGAATGAAGTAACGGCTGCTAATCAAGAAATGGGGGATACAAAATGCCGATGATTATGCCACCGAAGGAAATTCTGAAAAACGTAAAATGCCGTAATAATTCTGTTTATCTGGTCGGCGAAGCAACGGAAGAACAGAAAAAAATCTTTCAAAAATTCAAAAAAGAAGTGGAAGATGTTTTAAAAAAAAGCAGAGTTGAAACAGACTGACTGTTTGTACATTAACCGAAAAGCTTCTCAAAACATCGCACAAGCTTTATGCAGCGTTTCCTTTATTCTTTGCGGAGCTTTTGCGTACAAGGTAAAAAAGGAAAAGATGATTGATATGGCAGATCAAGAGCTGTTTATGATCCAAGATGACACGGACGAGGCTTATGCAAAAGAGCATGCCAAGGAACTGGCGGCGGAAATCAAAGGGCACGAGAAGTGGTTCGAGGATTACATTGAGAAAGAAAAGAAAAGAATAAAAGAAATGTATAAAATGTAGCACAAAAGGGAGGAAGAAAATGCTGATTGATTATCCAATGGAATGGCGTAAATATATGATAAAAGGAAAAACACGAACCTTTTCCAAAAACACACCACTGGAAATTGTGAAAAAAGCGAAAGAAATCAATAAAAAAACAATTCGTGACGCTGGAAAGCCTTTTTTCTTTTTTGAGGAAGATTGACAGTGCCAATGCAATTTTAGCGTTAAAAGGCTGAAAGAAAAGAAGTAAAACCAAGCATCTTAAACGAGCAATATTATTAGGGAAGCACGGAATAAAGCCCGCCTGACGGCTTTGCATGCAATCTGCCAAAAAAATCTGACGACGCATCTTACGCACAAACTTTATTCAGTATTTTCTTAAGTCCCAAACAGCAAATTATTCACTCTCCGATCAAAAAAATGGTCGGAGGAGAAACAGCATGAACAAACTTTTCCCCGCATAGGCGGGGGATTCCATCTTTAAGGCAATACCGCACAAAGAGCGTCTGGCGACTTTGCACGCCATCTGCTTGCAAATTTCCCGTCATATTTCACAAAAATGCTCGTGAATACATCAAGTATTCACTCCGCTTTTTGTTTCATCTGACGAAAAATTTGACGACGCATCTGTCGCACAATCTTTGTGCGGTATTGCCTTAAATCCTGATTTCAGAGAATTTGTACGGATTGCTGAAATCAAGAAAATCATGTATAAATTTTACAACATTCCTCGTGATAAAAACAATATTTTTGAAGGATTCACTTCCCGTTGTTTGAAAAGGAATGCCGTGTAAAAAAGTAAAGGCAACGCCACACAAAACTTGTGCGGTGTTGCCTTTATGTGATTTATGAGTGTTTTGACAAATGTACGAATTTTTCAAACAAGCACCAGGGGGAAAATCACTGTCTGTGTATTTTTTCCTGGTGTGCTCTGATTTATTTGCTTGCAGTCAGCGGATCAGCAGGCTTCGAAGCATCGCCAAGTCAATACCGTTCAGAATGCCATTACCGTCCAAATCGCCAAGTCGGCTATTGTTGATAGATCCGGATTGGATAAGCCATTTTTGAAGCATTACCAGATCTGCAGCGGTCAGTTTTCCATCTGTATTTACATCGCCTGCAACACCTACTGTGATAACTGCTTTATCCGAGGTAATAGACCCCAATTCATTGAGTGCATCACAATAAACAGTTTCTCCGTCCCAAAACTCAGAAACATTGTACAGCGTCAATGTGCGACCGTCGCTTTCATATTCCAACAGTTCTTCATTATCTATCTGATCCCATTCATAATTGGTAAAATACCAGCGAAATTCATCTGCATACAAAGTTTCAAAAGTGAAAAACGTAGTGCCGCCGGGAGCAACGATCACGTTTTTAAGCTGAGATACTTCTGCCGGAGGTTTGACAATGATGTTAAAATATGCTGTGTGAGAGGTGACACTGCCGTCCTTGCCTTTGATCCATACATGTACTGCCTTATTCATAAACCAGGAGCTAACGCCATGGATCTGAAATGTACTTTCTTCAAAGCTGTTGACACCAGAGCAGTGTGCCAGTACAGTCTCTCTGGAATAGGGCTGCTGTGTTTCATCTTCTACATCAAATATTTCCCATTCATAACGCACGGCACCAATTGCTTCTACAGAGAACCTTGCATCATTGCCCGAAATCAACGTTACATTCTGAGGTTGTTTCGTGATTATAGGAACTGATTTTTCAATCGTCAGACGATTTTCGCCAAATATGAATGCTTCTGTGTTGAGATCGATCACCACACCATTATCCATAGCTTTCATGCCATTGCCATTCTTGTCCGGAAGAATGTCTTTCAACGAGAATTTTACGTTGGACCGTATTCCGGTTGTCCCTGAAAATGTCCCGTTATAGACTGTGACATTCATGTTTTCCATATCGGAAATCACCATAGCTGCCTGTTGGGCTTCTCTGGGATTCCTGCTTTTGAAAGAACCGTTCCAAATGGTAACCTGTCCTGCCGATTTCAGGAACAAACCCTGTTTTGCTCCGTAAAAGTTACCGTTGTGTATCGTCAGATCACCAGAACCTTCCATCATCACAGCACAATTCTGAGATTTGGAAGAGGAGGAAGTTATTTCATAGCGGTCAAATTCTCCGTCATTGATTACTGCATTTGCACTACCTCCAATGTACAAGCCAGTATCCCAACTGCAGATATATCCATGATTCACAGTCAGCTGAGCATCATTCCGTACAGCCACGCCGCATGCCGTGCCTTCATATTTGCCGCCGTTGATAACCGCGGTGCCGCCATCGATCAAAATTGCTGCTCCGCGAGTTTCTTTGTCAGGAGAGAACGTGTCGATCATATTGCGGTAATGCCCGCCATCGATTTGCAGATCGCCTTCGGAAATGATCATGGGCTGTCCATAAGCCATGCCCTGATAAGGCGTAGCACCACTTATATTTGTCAGATGCAGGGCACCATTTTTTCCAACGCGGAACAAACAGGACGTATATGCTGCACTCCGGAATTGCATATTCCAATCATTTGCCGGAATGCCCGTCAGCTGTGTACTGAAGATCCGCAGCTTGCCCTGCCGGATGTCGAACAAGGCATTATCGTATCTGCCTGTATCCCGAATCACGCTGCAGTGATTCAGGTCGATCGTGATGTCGGCATCTGGATCATCCAGAACCAGCATATCATCACTTTCCATGTCTTCCTGATAAATCCATGTGTTTTCGGAACTTTTTTTCTTTAAAGTGATCCACTGCTTTCCGCCTTTTGCAAGTGCTGCTTGTAATTCCTCGTAGCTGGAAACAATGGTCTGCTCAGAAACAGCAGGAGATGTTACAGTGTCGTATGCATACATACAGGAACTGCATGTTTTCTGCCAAATGCCTTCTCGTGTTTCAGTTGCATTCTGTGTAGATGTCCATCTTTCAAGTATGCCATAAGAACTGCTGTGATTACAAACGGTATCTACCAGCTTGATTCCGCATTCCGGACACACCTTCCAATGGTTCTGATCGTCAAATGTGTATTCAGAGCTTTCGGTATGCATATGTCCCCAAGGTGAGCCAATCAGGGCACCTGTGTCAATATACATTAATGAATCGTTTGCCGTTATACCGGAAGGTAAATCTACTGCTCCTCCGAGCTCGCTGATAAACTCCTCGCCGTTTATCAGATAGACTTCAGATGAATTAAATTGCTGATTTGTTGCAGAGTCCACCAGAGTGACGACTGCCTCATCTTCGCCGGATACAGAAACATTTGCGATCTTAAAATAGGTGCGTTGATGGTACATGATCCCATCTTCAAAAGTGTTCAGGCTGTTATAATTCCTGCTGTTCACAAATGTATACATCCACTCGATAAATTCTGTGCCGTCGTCCCACTGTTCCGTATTATCGGCAGTTTTCCATTCGCACCCAAGATAGGTGAGATCCAAAGAAGAAAGGCTTTCAAAATCGGACGGTATCTCCGGAGCCTCTCCTGATCTCGGATATGTAATGGTCAAGGTAATGTCATAGCGGTTTTCTGCACTGATAAGCAATCCTTCCGCACCAGCAGCACAGCACAGTACAGCAACGGACAGAAGTATGCTGATCACTCGCTTCATAAATTTTTTCTTCATAAGTTTTCCTCCAATCTTTAAAATGTATTTGCGGGGGATTTCTGAAAAACAAGCGGGGACAGGGTACGAAACCGATTTTGATGCATTTGGATGATTCAGGAAGCACGGAATAAAGCCAGCCTGACGGCTTTGCACGCAATTTGCCGAAAAATCTGACAACGCATTTTACGCACAAGCTTTATGCAGTGTTTTCTTCACTTTTTTGCGGAGGCAACATCGTGCAAAACTGGCAGATGGTTTACATATGAATTTGTTTAAAATTGGAAAATATAATTATTATCATATCGACTATCGAACATAATATTTATGTTATGATTATAACATAATTCTCTGTGATTGTCAATAGAAAATCTCTAAAATGCGTTTAAAAAGTTCGAGTGGGCATAAAAGTAGCGACATTTTCTCCAAGTCAGAGCAAATGTCGCTAAAAATGATTTGTTTCAAAATTTTATATCGGCACATATTGAAAGTCAGTATGCCTTCGGAATGTCAAACATCTTACAATTCCACATGATGTCTGTCAAACTCGGCGTTTTTCCGGTCTTCATGCACTCGTACAAGTACCGGAGGATTTTGTACATGATAACTTCCATTTAATGGACTTTTTCAATTGCATCGTTGACATCTTAGGAATGTTTTTGTTTGAAAAAATTGTGGATCAATCCTAAGTCTTACTTTTATCATACCACTATTCCCGCCAGAAGTCAACGATTTCCCGCCGATTTTCTCCGGAATCACCAGTGCACACAAATTCGTACTCCGTGACTGCCGCTTCCCGTTCGAACACCTGTATGGCTGCCTCGTTGGAAAGATCGGGAAACACTTCTTTCTCAAATTGCCCTTGTCAATCAAAAACAGTTCCGAAAATGTCCCGTATTTTTGGAACTGTTTTGTATTTACTCTCCTGAAAAACTGTGCTATGCTGTTTGCAGGAGGTGAGAACAGATGTTTATGAATGGTGAGATCTTAACCGATTTGAATGACTTAAAACGCTGTTTTTCCATTGATGAACTGCTGTACAGCTACGGCAAAGGCGAACTGGAAATTTTTCTTGAAAAGATCGGCGAGCATGAAAAAGCAGAACAAATTCAGGAAATTTCCGAAAACAACGCCCTGCTGCTGATTCGGCTGTATGATATTTTGGATTTGCCGTATGAAGACTCGGAGGAGAAGATCCGGCGTAATTTTGCGTAAAGCCGGAAATTTTTTGTGGTCTGACCGGCACACCCCAAGAGCACAACGCTCCTCGTTGGCGTGCTCTTTTGCACTACAGGGAGATTGCCGCACAGTTCCTCATATCCAAAGGAAACATTGCATAAAGCACGCCTGACGGCTTGACACGCAATTTTTGTACTTGCCATAGTACTTCAAAAAGTGTATAATGAAGGAAGCACTGCACAAAGCCTGCCCGACGGTTTTGTACGCAATCTGACAACGCACCTGACGTACAAGCTTTGTGCGGTGTTGTTTTAAAGGCAACACCGCACAAAGCCCGCCTGACGGCTTTGCACGCAATCTGCTTGCAGATT
>ERZ773114.2196-NODE-2196-length-18878-cov-137.336238_pt1 | contig 18878 bp, 17 predicted proteins | sample MGYA00580564_ERZ773114 | MGnify/ENA primary metagenome ERZ773114 (study PRJEB29015, sample SAMEA2737836) | human gut metagenome | biome: human gut; feature: human-associated habitat; material: faeces | place: China | collected 2012 ... | reverse complement strand
TCTTTCTTTAATCGCTAAGAGAAAGCGTATTTCTCAAAAGCGAGTGCAAAAGTACAAACATTTTCCGAAACCGCCAAATATTTCCAAGGAAAAGTTTAGAAATTAACAGTATTTTAACACTTTCATCTTATTTTGCACTTATTTTGGTACCAAACACTTTATTATATACATACACGCGCTCATATCTGCGTGTGGGCACACATGCATGCGCATATACATAATGGTACCAGAAAACTATTCTGCCTCCAAATAGAGAACACGAGACGACCAGTCGTTCTTCTTACCCCAGTCTACCTCATGAACATACGGCATTTCCAAGCCATGTTCCATAAGATACTTACCAGAGTATGATTTTCCCTCACAATCAAGAGGCTTGTTATCAATTACATCAAGTTCTTTTACCTTATACATCTTATTCTCATCCAGACCAGCCATCTTAACTCTTGGCAAATGAACATTATAGAAGTTTGCCAATTTCCACCAATAGAAGACAGCCTTGTCTTTTGCTTCACTAACATACATAATAGAAGACAAACCCTGATTATCGTACGGAGAAACCAAACGATAAAGGTCGCCAAACTGAACAACAGGACGGATCTCTTTGTATTCAGAGATAGCCTTTCGGCAGAGAGCCTTCTCCTCATCCGTCATATTTTTTGGCTGGATTTCCATTCCAAGACGTCCGCTCATAGCCACATCAATACGATACTTCAAAGAAGTAGTGCGGAATACGGTATGGTTTGGCACAGCAGAGATATGACTTGCCATGGCGATGGCTGGGAAGAAATAGCTGGTTCCATACTGCATATAAATACGCTGCATGGCATCCGTATTATCACTTACCCAAAACTCATCAAAACCACGGAGCATGCCCCAATTGGCACGGCCACCGCCACTTGCGCAACATTGAATCACCACATCCTTATACTTAGCACGAATACGGTCGATAACCTTCGCAAATCCCTGATGATAAGCGATGTAGAGATGGCTCTGATCGGCTGCAGACAAGTATTGGCTGCCATGATTCATAATAGGCATATTGGCATCCCACTTAATGTAGGCTATATCTGGATATTTAGTAAGTAAATTGTCTACTACACCGAAAACAAAGTCCTGTACTTTTGGATTTGAGAGATCGAGCACCAGCTGGGTACCGCCACGGCCCAGAACAGCATCTCGCTTAGGAGCCTTGATTACCCAATCAGGATGCTTCTCATAGAGCATACTGGTAGTATTGGTCATTTCCGGTTCGATCCAGATACCAAACTTTACCTGGTTTTTCCTGGCATCATTCAGCAAGCCTTCAATGCCATTAGGAAGTTTCTTGGTATCAACCACCCAGTCGCCGAGTGCACAGTTATCAGTAACACGAGGATATTTGGTTCCGAACCATCCATCATCCATTACGAAGAGTTCACCACCCATACTATGGATATCAGCCATCATCTGGTCCATTCCCTTTTGGTTGATGTCGAAATAAACACCTTCCCAAGAGTTGAGCAAGATATCACGCTCCTTATCTCCATGTGCCAAGATATATTTGCGTCCCCATTTATGGAAGTTTCTACTTGCACCGCTCAAGCCCTGCGTTGAATAAGTCAAAGCGAGTGCAGGAGTTTTGAAAGTCTCACCTTTTTTAAGATGATATTCAGAGTTCTGTTCATTAATACCGGCAAAGAAATAATGATATTCGGTATCATCGGTAACCGTCTTCAGCTTATAGTTTCCGCTATAAACCAAGGCTGCACCAATAACATTACCCGCATTTTCCTGTCCTTTACCATCGAGCGAGAACATGACTTCTGCATGATCGGTATGCGAATTGCGGGTACCATCATTGTTTCGGATTACAAATTCTCCTGGCTGCAGTTTTTCATGACTCAACTGTCCCTCTGCTGCCCAAGTACCGGAAAGATGACTCATCCAGACATCTCCACGACGGATAGGAAGCATAGCCGATGCAAAGGTAGTCAGGGTAACAGTACCCTTTTCACCATTCAGAATCTCGGTCCATGCCTCAATCATATCAACATCATTGTATGCACGATACTTCAAATCTACCTTTATATTATATACAGGATCTTTCAGATGAACGGTCGTAACAGAAGCATTTCCTTCGTTCTTCACATCACAGCCCGTAGCCACGAGTGCAGTTGAAAGATTGCCATCACTATGACGCATGGCAAGCGCCGCTTCAGCTGGAGTATTCAGTCCGTAAGCCGGATAAGCATCCATACGGCCATCAGTAGCGACCTTCAGATTCTGCAAATCGTTAGGATTCAACTTAGTACCGAAATAGAGATACTGGGCAGGCTTTCCATTCTCAACATCGAGAATGAGCGACATACCCTTTGTATTTACAGATACTTTTTCTGCCATCGCCGGAAGTGCGACAGTCATCAATATAAGTGCAATTGATTTTAACTTCATATTACCTTTCCAAATTATTAGTTGCGTTTATAGTTTCTATTTTGTGAGAGATGATTTCTCATTTTCACATCGCAAAATTATAAAAAAATCCAATACACTCCAATACTTTTTTGATTTATTTTTCGAAGAAAGCAGAAAAGGACAAACAATCAGCAAATAAAGCAAAGAAAACACTTTAGAAATCGAAAGAATTCCTAAAAGATAGTCCACTTTAAGAAATTCTTAGTATCTTTGCAATGTTATAGCTGATAACGATTTAGGTATAGTGGCTTGAATGCCCTATTTCTCAAAATCAGCAGAATGTGTAACGAAAAGATATATAGAGATATGAAACTAAAGATACATTTCAGTCATAAAGAAGAACTTTGGAACTCATGGTCGCATGCAGGAGGTATCCTGATGGGCATTGTCGTGGGAGCCATCTTCTTATATTGGTGCTTTACGATGCATAACGGATGGGCTACGGCGGGAGTTATCCTCTATCTGTTCGGTATGCTGATGTCTTACATCGCCTCAACGGTTTACCATGCTGTTTCTGCCTGGAGCAAATGGAAGGAGCGACTGCGCAAATGGGACCATGCCGCCATCTACTGGCATATTGCCGGTTCTTACTCACCAATCACGCTCATTGCGATGCGAGACCAGGGATATTGGGGATGGAGTCTCTTTATCTTTATCTGGGCTTGCGCCATTGCCGGAACCATCATGAGTTTTGCCAGACTCAAGGATCACAGCAACCTGGAGACCATCTGCTTTGTAGGCATGGGATTGTCGGTACTGGTTGCCTTTAAACCTTTGATAGACTCCGTATCCACCGCCACAGTCTGGTGGATTATTGCCGAAGGCGTCTGCTACATTACGGGCGCCGTATTCTACAGTATCAACAAGAAGAAATACATGCATTCCGTGTTCCATTTCTTCGTTTTAGCTGGTAGCATCTGCCACATCATTGCAGTTTGGGATATTCTCATGAAATATATCTAAACGACTTAATAAAAAGCATCAAGGCATCGGAAAGTTTTTGCTTTCCGATGCCTTTGTTTTTTATAAAGTTCTATATTACAAGACATTCATCCATATCATACTCTTCTTATAATATAATAAGGTGGAATTGTTAACAATACGTTAAAGTCTGAAAATAATTGCCCAAAAGTTTGGAACTTATCGCAGAAAAGCATACCTTTGCAGTGTTCTATTGAAGTAGTACACTAAAACATTAAAGATTATGATACAGATTAAAGACATTGATTTCAGATACCCAGGTAGCAAGCACCTTGTATTTAGAGATTTCTCTTTGGAACTCAAAGAGAACAACATTTATGGCTTGCTCGGCAAGAACGGGACAGGCAAGAGCACTCTGCTCTACCTCATCAGCGGATTGCTCCGCCAGCAACAAGGTACCATTCTCGTGGATGGCATTTCGGCACAAGATCGCAAAGCCGAGATGCTGAAGGACATCTTCATGGTGCCTGAGGAATTTGAACTGCCCAACGTTTCCCTCGCCACCTACGTGAAGATGAACCAGGGGTTCTATCCTAACTTCTCGCAGGAAGTGCTGGATCGTTGCCTCAAGGATTTTGATTTACCACACTCTCTCAAGTTGAACGAACTCTCGATGGGACAGAAGAAGAAGGTATTCATGAGTTTCGCACTCGCCACGGGTACCCGCTTTCTTCTGATGGACGAGCCAACCAATGGTCTCGACATCCCATCGAAGAGCCAGTTCCGTAAGGTCATCGCCAACAACATGACGGAAGACCGCACCCTCATCATCTCTACTCATCAGGTGCACGATGTAGAGTCGTTGCTCGACCACATCATTATCATGAACCAGAGCCAGCTTCTGCTCGACGCTTCGGTTTCGGACATCTGCGAGAAATACACCTTCGAGTACCGCAACCCACAGGAAATGGACGACACCGTGCTCTACGCCGAGCCAACCCTGCAGGGCAATGCCGCCATCTGCAAGCGACAGGAGGGTGAGCAGGAAACACAGATGAACCTGGAATTGCTCTTCAATGCAGTGATTAATAAAAAATTAAATGATTAGACGATTATGAAAAAGAATTTCGATTTACATAGATTAGGAATGATTATCCGTTGGGATGTATTAAACAACTGGACCCATAATTTAGGAGTTATTGTAGGACTCGCCATCTGTTTTTCAATCACAAACATCATCCGGCTTTACAGAATTAGTGGCTTTATTGCAGCATCCCATGAACTAGATGCCATGACCGACAGTTATAAGAAATCCGCATATATGTTCTTTGGATTCATTTCTTTTATGGTCATTTACGTATTGGCATCTTGCATCTTCAGAAACATGAAGACCAAGTTACAGCGCGAAAGTTTCCTGATGCTTCCTGCCACTAACCTGGAAAAATATGTGGCTCGATTCCTGGTTGTTACCGTTGGTGGTCTTGTGACTTTGCTAGGAGCCTTGGTCATTTCAGATATTATCCAGCTCATCTTTAGCTTTTTCATCACTCCAGGCTTCCATATCAGCCTTACATGGCCAGTACTCAGCCACACCATTTTTGCCCTTTCACCAATAGACAATTCTTGGCAAACAATTCTGGAATTCTACTCCTTCCTGATATTTGCCCATTCCTTCGCAACCCTGGGAGGAGCCTTCTACCGTAAGTTTCCTGTGCTTCTGACAGTATGTACGGGATTGGCACTTTGTCTGATTTTGGGTTATATTATCAACGAACTGGGTGAAGCCGGATGGCTTGATTTCGTAGGAACCTTGCACATCGAAGAGGGTTCTTCTGCTCAATATTGTGCTGTATTCACCTCGTCTGCAGTATTTCTTGCTTTGGCTGCCTTCAACTATTGGGCATCCTACAAGCTCTTCACCCGTATGCAGGTTATCTGCAACAAGTGGATAAACATCTAAGAATTAAAATTTGAAGATTATGAATTTCAGTAATGATAAAGCAATATACGTACAGATAGCCGAGCGATTGAGCGATGAGATTCTGGCGGGCAAGTACAAGGAGGACGAACGAATACCGAGCGTCAGGGAATACGCCGTGCTGCTGGAGGTAAATGCCAACACAACCGTGAAGGCATACGACCTGCTTGCCACCGATGAGATTATCTACAACAAGCGAGGCCTAGGCTACTTTGTTTCCGCTGGAGCCAAGAAGCAGATTAAAAAGACCCGCAAGAAGGAGTTTATGAAAGAAAGACTCCCGGAACTCGCCCGACAAATGCAGCTTCTTGACATCTCCATCGATGAAGTGAAGGAAGAGTTGGAGAAGAATCTCAAAAAGATAAAGATATGATGACACTATTCATCCTCAAATATATATTTATAGCTTCTGTTTTTGCCTTATATATAATAAGGTGTATGTAATAACGTTTTTAAAAAAGAGTTACGCTTGCAACTTTCTGAAAGTTGCAAGCGTCTAATGGTTTAAATTGATATCCATAAAACGAAAGTAATATGTCATTAATTCATCTAAAAGACGTCAACAAGACCTACCAGGGTGCTCAGCCACTCCATGTACTGAAGGGCATCGACCTCGACATCGAGCGTGGCGAGTTCGTCAGCATCATGGGTGCTTCCGGCTCAGGAAAATCCACCTTATTAAATATACTGGGTATTCTCGACAACTACGATACGGGCGAATACCGACTCAATGATGTGCTCATCAAAGACCTCTCGGAAACCCGTGCTGCCGAATACCGCAACAAGATGATAGGTTTCATCTTCCAGTCGTTCAACCTCATCTCGTTCAAGACGGCGGTGGAAAACGTGGAACTTCCACTCTTCTACCAGGGCGTGAGCCGCAAGAAGCGCCACGAACTAGCGATGGAATATCTCGAAAAACTGGGCTTGAAGCAATGGGCCAACCATTATCCTAACGAAATGTCGGGAGGACAGAAGCAGCGTGTAGCCATCGCCCGTGCCCTCATCACCAAACCGGAAATCATCCTAGCCGATGAGCCTACCGGAGCTCTCGACTCCAAAACGAGCGTGGAAGTGATGGACCTGCTGAAGGAACTGCACCAGAAAGAGGGAATGACTATCGTGGTGGTAACCCACGAAAGCGGTGTAGCCAACGAGACCGATAAGGTTATCCATATCAAGGACGGACTCATCGGAAGCATCGAAGACAACAGAGACCATCATCTCGTATCAAAAGACTACGTGAAGTAAGAAGTTTATAGTTTAAAGTTTATAGTTAATAGGGCAGAACTGCTGATGGCGCCAGCCCTCTATAAACTATCAACTATTAATTATTAACTAAAAATAATGAGAGAATTAATCAAAGAAATATGGAGCACGTCGAAGCGCAACAAGCTCCGCACTTCGCTCACGGGATTTGCCGTTGCCTGGGGAATCTTCATGCTGATATTCCTGCTGGGCGCCGGCAACGGACTGATTAATGCCCAGTTGCAGCAAAGCACCCGATTCCTAGCCAACTCCATGCGAGTATTCCCGGGCGAAACCTCCAAGGCTTACAAGGGACTGAAGGAAGGCAGAAGCATCACGCTCAACGACAAGGATATCCTCATCAGCAACAAGACCTACGGCCAGTACGTGGATGATGTGGGTGGAAGACTGGAACAGTATAACGTGAACATCAACTATGGTGATAATTATGTGGCAAGCCAGTCATTGGTGGGTGTGGCTCCTACGCATCCCAAAATCGACAAGACGGAGATGATAGCCGGACGATTCATCAACGAAATTGATATGAAGGAGCAGCGCAAGAATGTGGTGCTGAGCCGAAGCCAGGCCAAGGAACTCTGCAAAGACTACCGTTCGCTGGTGGGCAAGAACGTAAAGATCAGCAACCTCAACTTCCAGGTGGTGGGAATCTACAAGGATGATGAATCGCGCAATAATACCGAAGCCTTCATCGCCTACTCCACCATAAAGACCATCTACGCCAAGGGCGATGATGCGGGAAGTCTGGAGTTCACCATCAAGAACCTGAAGACCCAGGAAGATAACGAGAAGTTTGAGAAGAACTATCGTGCCAGCATCAACAACAACCATCAGGCTGCACCTGATGACGACCGCACTATCTGGCTCTGGAACCGATACATGGACAACATCCAGATGAACCAGGGAATCGCCATCATGCAGACGGCCCTCTGGATTGTGGGTCTGTTCACCCTGCTGAGCGGCATCGTGGGCGTAAGCAACATCATGCTCATCACCGTGAAGGAGCGAACCCGAGAGTTTGGCGTAAGAAAAGCCATCGGCGCCAAACCTTGGTCGATACTGAAGCTCATCATTACCGAGAGCATCATCATCACCTCATTCTTCGGCTACATCGGAATGGTCTGTGGCGTGGCGGCAAACGAAATCATGGACGCAACCATCGGCCACACCACCGTAGATACCGGACTATTTAAAGCCGCCATGTTTGTGAACCCTACGGTGGGCCTCGGCACCTGCATCGGCGCCACCATCACCATCGTCATCGCAGGCACCATCGCCGGACTCATCCCAGCCATCAAGGCTGCAAGAATCCGACCGATAGAAGCGCTGAGAGCGGAGTAATGTTTAGTTAATAGTTTAGAGTTAATAGTTAATAGCGGCTACGCCATTTAGCCAGATTGCCCTATAAACTATTAACTCTAAACTATCAACTAAACTATAAACTATAAATTATTATTATGCGATTAGATTTAGATACATATAAAGAGATTCTCGACACCATCACGAGGAACAAGAGCCGCAGTCTGCTTACGGGCTTCGGCGTGTTCTGGGGCGTGTTTATGCTCATCGCCCTGATGGGTGGCGGACAAGGACTGAAGGAGATGCTGCAAAACAACTTCACAGGCTTTGCCACCAACACCGCTATCATCTGGGCGCAGAACACCACCAAACCTTACAAGGGATTCAACAAGGGACGTTCCTGGCAGATGGAAGAGAAAGACCTGGACAGATTGCGCCACCAGGTGCCCGAACTCGATGTCATCACCCCGCTGCTCTTCGGCGGCAACAAGTCGGTGGTGTTTGGAGACAAGAAATTCAGCGGCAGCACCCAGGGTGTAAATCCTGACTACGCCAAAGTTTCTGCGCCACAGATGTTTTACGGCAGATACATCAACGAGATGGATGTGCTCCAGCAGCGCAAGGTTTGCGTCATCGGCAAACAGATTTACAAGAATCTCTTTCCTGGCGGCGGTGATCCGTGCGGCAAGAGCGTAAGAGTAGACTCTACCTATTATATGGTGATAGGCGTAGATTACCGCTCGGGCAACGGCGTGAACTTCGGCGGTCGTGCCGATGAAACCATCACCCTGCCCCAATCGGTTTTGCGCAGCGCTTATAACCGGGGTAAGGCAGTAGACATCATAGCCACCACCGGCAAAACGGGCGTAGTAATGAGCAGCATTGCCCAGCGGATGAGAGAAACCGTGGCAAGAGCCCACAGCATCGACCCTACGGACGAAAAGGGCATCATGGTGTTCAATACCGAAGTTCTCTTCCAGATGCTCGACAACCTGTTCAAGGGCGTCAACTTCCTCATCTGGCTGGTAGGCATCGGTACCCTTCTTGCCGGCGCCATCGGAGTTTCCAATATCATGATGGTAACGGTAAAGGAGCGAACCACCGAGATAGGCATCCGCCGAGCCATCGGAGCCACACCTAAGATGATACTCTCGCAAATCATCTCCGAGAGTATTCTCCTCACCCTGGTAGCCGGCATGAGCGGCATCCTCTTCGGCGTTGCCATCCTGCAGATGCTGGAGATGGCGAACACCACGGATGGCATTCTTACCGCCCACTTCCAGGTAGATTTCTGGACGGGCATCTCTTCTGCCATCCTCATCTGCATTCTCGGCGGCCTAGCCGGACTCGCCCCTGCATGGCGAGCCATGAGTATCAAACCGGTAGATGCGATGAGAGACGAATAAAAGAAAATATAAGATATAAAAGATATGAAAAAGTATTCAAAGTTGATTGTTGCGGCGATTGTCGCCTTGATTTTCATCGGAACCTTCGTGTTCCTTTATGAGAAATCGCAGCCTAAGCCTGTGGAGTATACTGAGTTTACTCCCAAGATGGCTGATGTTTTGAAAACTACCGTCATCACAGGCAAGATTGAGCCTCGCAACGAGGTGAGCGTAAAGCCTCAGATTAGCGGTATCATCACCGAGATTTGCAAAGAAGCAGGTGATTATGTTCAGGCGGGCGAGGTTATCGCCAAGGTAAAGGTGATTCCGGATATGGGACAGCTCAGTTCGGCGCAGGCTCGTGTGCGCCTTGCTGAAATCAACCTGAAACAGGCACAGGTGGATTATGGCCGTGAGGAACAGCTCTTCAAGAAACAGCTGGTCAGCGCCGATGAGTTTGATAAGGTAAAGCAGGCGATGAAACAGGCAAAGGAGGAGAAGGTTGCCGCCTTGGATGCGCTCGAAGTAGTTCGTGATGGTGTAAGCAAGAGCAATGCCAGCGCCTCTTCCACCCTCATCCGTTCTACCATTTCTGGAATTATCCTCGATATTCCTGTCAAGGTGGGTAACTCGGTGATTCTTGCCAACACTTTCAACGATGGTACTACCATCGCCAGTGTAGCCAACATGAACGACCTCATCTTCCGTGGCAATATAGATGAAACCGAAGTGGGAAGTCTCGTTACAGGAATGCCGATGAAGATTACCATCGGAGCCTTGCAGAACCTCAACTTCGAGGCAAACCTGGAGTATATCTCTCCTAAGGCTGTAGAAAACAATGGTGCCAACCAGTTTGAGGTAAAGGCAGCCATCCGTTCTACCAAGGGAGGCAAAATCCGTTCTGGTTACAGCGCCAATGCCGAGATTGTACTGGCCAAGGCTACCCATGTACTCACCGTTCCGGAGAGTGCCATCGAGTTTAGCGGCGATTCTACCTTTGTATATATCATAAAAGGTAGCGACAAGAAGAAGACTTATGAGCGCAAACAGGTAACCACCGGTTTGAGCGATGGAGTAAATATAGAAATCAAGAAGGGTCTGAGCCTCAAAGACAAGGTTCGCGGTCCTCAGGTAATAGCAGAAAATAAGGATGATGACGAATAGTCATCATCCTTATTCTTTTTTATAGGCATCAGATAACTTAGATGTTATCCTTTTCGATATCCTTGAAGTAGCGGTAAGTACCCACCTTCAGTTCATCGCAGGCAATCTCATCACAAACGATGATGCCATGCTGGTGCTGCTGCAGAGCGCTGATGGTCCAAGCCTGGGTAACAGGACCTTCGATGGCAGCCTGCAGGGCGCGGGCCTTGTTATGACCGTTGCAGAGAATCATTACCTCTCGGGCAGCCATCACGGTACCCACACCTACGGTCAGAGCCAGACTAGGTACCTTCTCTGGATCATTATCGAAGAAACGGGAGTTGGCAATCTTGGTGTCTGTAGTGAGCGTCTTTACTCGTGTGCGGGAGGTAAGAGAAGAGAATGGCTCGTTGAAAGCGATATGGCCATCAGGACCGATACCACCGATAAAGAGGTCGATGCCACCCGCTTCTTCTATCATCTGCTCATAATGACGGCACTCCTCTTCCAGATTCTCGGCATTACCGTTCAGGATATGAATATTCTCCTTAGGGCAGTCGATATGATTGAAGAGATTGGTAGCCATGAAAGAGTGATAGCTCTCAGGATGAGATTCCGGCAAACCTACATATTCATCCATATTGAAGGTGATGACATGCTTGAACGAAACCTTGCCTTCTTTTACCGCCTTTACCAGATTGGCATACATGCCCTGAGGTGAAGAACCGGTTGGCAAACCCAGAACAAAAGGACGTTCAGCAGTTGGTTGAAATCTGTTAATTGTTTCAACTACATGATCAGCTGCCCACTTTGACAGCTTCTCATAATCTTTTTCAATAATAACACGCATAATCTATTTCTTATTGTTTAGTTGTAAAATTCAGAAAACAAAAGTAATAAAAATCTGTTTCATTACCGCTAAAAGATGGCAAAAATTATATTTTTTTACAGTTTGCGGTATCTACTTCTTCATAGCCCTCCTGCTCTACATATTCATCGAAACCGATGCTGATATCGGCGCCATTCTGCTCGAAGAGACGCAGTAATTTCTGCTGCATATCGGGTGCGATGAGGATGGCGCCGCGCTTCGCCTTGCAATAGGTACTTTCGCTGATATAGGGCGAAAAGTGCCAGAAATGAGGCGTATTGGCAGAAGGTATCGTGCCGAACATGCGGCGGAATCCGCGTGCCATGCGTATAATCTTCTTCTGAAGCCGATAGGCGCAGCCCTGCTCGCTGCAGGCTATATGGTCTGGGTTCAGAATACTGAATACCTTCTCCGACTTACGCAACTTCTGATAACGCTCAAAACGAGCACAAAGATGATGTACCGGGCACGCCTCCTTGAGACATACCGTATCAATGGAATGGATTGAAATATTGTTCATGTTCTTTATTTTTTAAGTTGGATAAATAATTTTTTCTTCGAAAGATTGAGGGGCTGTTATCGGCAAACAGCCAACTGACAAACCACAGACAGCCAACTAGCCGCTATGAGAACAGTGGGCTGTTCAAGACGGACAGCCATCGGAAAAGCGAGAGAAAGAATTTTAAAAAAGGAACTGCGAAAAACTCTTCACTCTTCACCTAACCCTCGGAAATGCCGATAAACAGAGGGGATTCGAGGGGTGAAGAGTTGTTTCTCACTCTTCACCCACTCTTCACCACTCTTCACCCATCTGCCGCTTAGCTATATTTTCAGATTCTTACAAGCAGATAGGCCTGACCCTTCTTGGTATGCTTCATCTTGCAACCCAGGAGTTTGAGCGACTGGCCTATGCGAATCTTGGTACTCAGATTGCTTATCAGCATCGGAAATCTTTCGTGCAGAACCTCGAAAACATCCGAACAGATGAGCCATTCGCCCGTTTCATTATCTTCAGGAACACGGAAGCAGCTCTTCAGCATCGACTCAAAATCATCCACCTTGAAGAAAGGAAGATTGCACTTCTGAATACGGTCCACCTCGGCATTGGTAAACCAGTAAGGCGTCTTCTTATGGCAAAGCTCATACATAACTTGTGCATAGAGCTGGTCATAAATGATGGGTGAACCGTTGTCGATATATTCACCTGCCGGAATGTGCAGACAGACGAAGCGGCGGCTACCCGTAGGGTCGCAGAGCGGATGCTCATCATTGGTGGTTGCCAGGAAGGAAGCATAACGTGAACGGTCATCCTGACACTTGCCGAAGATAGGGCGCCCGTTCACCTTCACCTTTGAAAGCATCTGCTTCAGCTTGCCCTGCTGCGATGGTCCCATATTCGCAAACTCATCTATGTTGACAAAGAGATTATGAGTGAGCGCCATCTCGGAATCAAACTTATTGGCAAAGTTGATGTGGTCGAGGAAATACTGGCGCAGATGATCCGGCAGCAGGCGATAGGCGAAGGTACTCTTGCCGCAACCCTGCTTGCCGATAAGCACAGGAGTGGTTTCGTTGCCATGAAACATATCCATCTGCAACCAGTGGGCGACAGCTGAACGGAGCCAGGTGGCGCACCATCCCAACTGTTCACTTGTAAGCCCCGGAATCCTGCCAAAGAGTTCAGCCACATGGTTCTTACCATCCCATTCAGGCAGGTTCTCAAGATATTCCCTGATAGGGTCAAACTCCGGAACCTCTTCAGAACGTACGAACTCCTCAATATCCTGTCGGGGCGATTTCTTGCCTCCCACACCCAACCGCTTGGCATGACGGACGACGGAATTGAAAGCCTCCGGAGTCAGCACCTTCCAGGTTGAGTCAGAAGATTCCTCCTCTTCCCCACCGGTTTCCGGTTCCTCTTCTACGGGCTCCTCGGCTTCGTCCTCATTCTTTGAGAGGGTGAAATACTCGGTTTTACCACTTAGCACATTTCTACGGAAGAGATAATACTCATCGAGAAAACTCTCAACAAGAGAGAGTGCTGAAATTTCGTTTGTCATCTTATCTGATGACGATAAGGTTTTTAAATTTTCCTTCATAATTAAATTTTTAAGATTTATAATATTCATTCTTTTAGCCTTTATATATAATAAGGTGAAGAGTGGTGAAGAGTGGGTGAAGAGTTGTCTCTATCTCTTCACCCCTCGAAACCCCTCTGTTTATGGGCATTTCCGGGCTTCAGGTGAAGAGTGAAGAGTTTCAGCTCATTCATGGCTCAGCATTTCGCCGCTCTTTCGTTTTCGATGGCAAAGTTAATACTTCCCTTCGCCGATTCCAAATTTTCCCCGCCACCTTCCCGCTACATTTCTGAAATCAAGGAAGAAACAAGGGGGCTACGGGGAAAAGTATGGGGAAAAAAGAGGAAAAACAGATGCATATCCTTGCATAATCCGAAAATAAATCTTACCTTTGTGGCAAAACTTATTTTCTTAAAACAGACTGACAATGAATGAAGAAAAAGATGAAATAGAATTCAGCTACGAAGTCTTCGACCGACAGCTCGACAACTTCTGCCGAATGCTCAGCATTCTGGTAGATGCATGGGAAGATTACAGTCCGCAGGAACTTACCTTCGATATCCGTTCGCTCTGCACCAAAGCCACCCGGCTCTGCTATATGGCAGAAAAAGATATGGTGCTGCAACACAACGACATAGCCAAACAGCGAAAGGAGCAGAACGAAACCCATGAAGTAAGCATCAGCATCATCGTAATGCAGAAGTTTACACCCCTGATGGCGCATATCATGGAAGACATGAAAAAGGGAAAACAGATAGAAGGAAAACGGATGAAAGTGGCGCCGCTGGATATGACCCGCATCCTGCCGAAACTCAACGAATTTTTCGAAACCGATGAACTGGGCAAAGGAAGTACTATTGATGTAAACGAAGTAACCAAACTCCAGAAAGAACTGTTACGCCAGGTAAAACCCACTCATATCCCCGGCGTAAAACCCGTAGAGCGCCTTTGGAATCTCTTCCAGCTATACAGCATGGCATGTTATCTGATGCTCCACTTCCGCCAGCTGAGCCATTTCACCAACCACGCCATGAGCGAAGAGCAGACCACCCGCCTCTTCGAAATGTCGCTACAGGAATATCAGGAAGAACCAAAGGGCATCAGCGACATAGACCGATACTTTACAACCCTGGAATATGACAACAACGGAAAGCAGCTCTCCATCAGCCAATTGCTGGAAGTAAGAAAAACGCTAAAAGACGAGGTACCGGAAAATCTGCGCCTCGACTTTATGAAATATATAAGAGATACCCAACTGCTGGGCGCCCAGCTTGCCCACGTCAATTTTACAGCACAAGAATATCTCAAGCTGGTATCAGCCACCGTAAAATGGCACATCATCGAGCAGGAAATCTACGATTTGGAACATCCCGAAGGCATTCCGGAAACCCTTCCCAACGAGGTTTTCTACAAAGTAAAAGACGGCAAATACATCGACATGCAGAATCTGAAGGCTCAGATAGCCAAGATGTTGAAATTTGTTACCCGCAAGAACCATTGGTTCTGCGTATGGTGTGTATTGAATCACAACTGCATGCTTCAGGACAATCAGAACTTCGAAGCCTTTGCCACCCAGATGATGACTCCCGAATGGTTTGGCGACATCGACGATTATCTCCATTTCTCGGGCGACAATCTCCGCGACTACCGCCGTTATTTCTCAGAGATAGATTATCCGCAATGGGATGAAAAGAAGTTTAAGGAAATCAAGGACCTTTACAACATGACGAAATGGTCAGACAAACTCCTCAGCAAGTTCCAGCATCTCTGCATCACGATGAATGGTGTGTTTGATAAGAAAAGCCTCTGATTACGGCTTGTTTTATGCATAAAAAACAGCTTTTAAATACCTGATTTACAAAATAATATTAAAAGTTCACAAGTTTGTGGTCCACAACCTTGTGAACTTTCATTTTTTTTGCTTATCTTTGCATCCGTAATCAAGCAAAAAAACAATGGAAAAGGCATTCGTATATGGTATGTCGGTTGCCGGAAACAACTTCACCGACCGAATAGAAGAAACCAAGCGCATCAAGGCAGACTTAGAGCATGGCATCAACGTCATTCTTATCTCTCCCCGACGCATGGGCAAGACTTCGCTCGTCAAAAAGGTAATATCCGAAATTGATAATCCAGAGATAAAAGTGGTGTATATGGACATCTATGACTGCCGAAGCGAATATGATTTTTACAATCGCTTTGCAGAAACCATCATGAAATCTATGAGTAATAAGCTGGAACAAGTAGTAGAAAACATCAAGCAGTTCCTGGTAAGAGTTTCACCAAAAATCTCCTTTAGTCCAGATCCTACATCCGAATATTCATTATCTCTGGGAATTACACCAAAGGACTATTCCCCTGAAGAGATTCTGAATCTTCCGGAAAGAATCGCTCAGGAAAAGGGAATCCGCCTGGTAGTCTGCATCGACGAATTCCAGCAAATTGGAGAATTCCCTGATACTCTTACGGTTCAGAAAAAACTGCGTGGCGCCTGGCAGCATCATCAGAATGTATCATACTGTTTCTTTGGAAGCAAGAAGCATCTGATGGAAAACATTTTCCAAAACCGACGCATGCCTTTCTATATGTTTGGCGAGATGCTTCACTTGGATTGCATTCCTACTGAATATTGGGTGCCTTTCATCTGCTCCCGATTCGAGAAATACGGAAAGAAAATATCTGAGGAATATGCTACAAGAATCTGTAAAACCGTAAAGAACTATTCTTCCTACGTGCAGCAACTAGCTTGGAACGTGATGGCAGAAACCGAGAAAGAAGTAAACGAAGAAAACTTACAAAGTGGCATCAGCGCCTTGCTGCAACAATGTCATGGTCTCTTCGTACAGCAAACCGAGGGCTTAACCACCTATCAGCTCAATTTCATCCGCTTAATCTGCAAAGGAATCCACTCAGGCTTCACCGCTCAAAATATCGCCGACACCTATCCTTTGGGCAGCAAGTCGAATATCGACCGCATCAAGAAGGCACTCGTTGACAAAGAGTTGATTACCATCGAAAAAGACGGCATCTATCTCTCCGACTGTGTCTTCGAGCTGTGGTTTAAGAGGGAAATGATGTAAAATAGTACAGAATAAGAAAGATTTTCTTGTTTTTTGCATTCTGTTTCAAAACTTTTTGCTATTTTTGCACCGAAAAGTATGCAGAAGACAGAAATCTCTGTTATCGGAAAACTGCAGATTATTGATTGTTAAACATTTAAAATTAAAGAAGTAAGAAACAGATAGTTACAAACAGAAAGAAACGCAAAGAACTGGATTTTCTAAGAAAGTTCAATTCCTTATAGAGAGTAAGCAATTGAGTTCTATGCAACTCTAGGTTTATAAACTAGCGTTTCCGTTCTAAACTTTTAGATATTGAGCTTTTAGCTCTTGTTCTCTAATTCAGAATACCGCCAATATTCAACACACGAGAACAAGCAGACTGAGAGTTCACGCTTATAGGCGTGGACTGTTTGGTGCTTGTTGTGTGTACAGGTAACTTGGCGGTAACCTTGAATTAAACAAGTAAAGAACGGTTACACGCCTTTTTAATTAATATTATTTATGATTAAATTTACATTTAAAATTTTTCTTTTATTAGTATCTATATTTACCCCCATTTTTGCAATGGCTGAAAATGAGGATAACAATGAAGTGGGTGATTTAAAATATGAAATCACTGGTGAAAATACTGTTTCTGTACGAGGATTTGCTAATAACCCTAAATTCCGCAGCATTTTAGTTTAACTTATTTTATAAGTACCTGAGCAACAAAAAGTTGCTCAGGATTTTGCCATGTCAGATTTTTCACCTATCTTAGTGTTGCAAATCAAAATATGTATCAAACCCGACAGACATGGCAAAGGTAGCAATAAAATCTGAGAAACTCTCTCCTTTTGGAGGAATTTTTTCAATAATGGAGCAATTTGACTCCAATCTCTCATCTGTAATCGACTCAACCCTCGGTATGAGATGTAGGCTGTATGGTTATCAATACAGCGAAATCATCCGTTCGCTTATGAGCGTTTATTTCTGTGGCGGCTCATGCATAGAGGATGTCACCACTCATCTGATGTATCACCTCTCGCTTCATCCGACACTTCGCACATGCAGTGCCGACACGATTCTCAGAGCCATAAAGGAACTGACCCAGGATAACATTTCCTACACATCCGACACTGGCAAGACCTACGACTTCAACACGGCAGACATGCTGAATACACTGCTCCTCAATTGCCTATTGTCCAAAGGGCAGCTGAAAGAGGGCGAGGGGTATGACGTTGACTTCGACCACCAGTTCATAGAGGCTGAGAAGTTTGATGCGAAACCCACATACAAGAAGTTTCTCGGGTACCGTCCAGGTGTGGCTGTCATTGGCGACATGATTGTCGGCATAGAGAACAGCGACGGCAACACTAACGTTCGTTTCCACCAGAAGGACACGTTGAGGAGATTCTTTGAGAGGATTGAACAGAAAGGATTGACAGTCAATCGTTTCAGGGCAGATTGCGGATCCTGCTCAGAGGAAATTGTGGAAGAGGTCGGAAAGCATTGCATGACTTTCTATATCCGCGCCAACCGCTGCGGTTCGCTCTACGATGACATCTTTGCACTCAGAGGGTGGAAGAGAGAGGAACTGGGCGGCATTGAGTTTGAACTGAACTCCATTCTTGTTGAGAAATGGAAAGGGAGGGCATACCGTCTTGTAATCCAAAGGCAGAAGCGAATTGACGGTGAGATTGACCTGTGGGAAGGCGAATACACCTACCGCTGCATCCTTACAAATGACTACGAGTCTTCCGAGAAAGAGATTGTCAAATTCTATAACCTCCGTGGAGGGAAGGAACGCATCTTCGATGAAATGAATAACGGATTCGGCTGGAACAGGCTTCCAAAATCCTTCATGGGAGAAAACACGGTGTTTCTTCTGCTTACGGCACTCATACGCAACTTCTATAAATTCATCATGGCGAGGCTTGACGTGAAGAGGTTCGGACTCAAAGCAACAAGCCGCATCAAGGCGTTTGTCTTCAAGTTCATCTCTGTGCCAGCCAAATGGGTCAGGACATCAAGGCAGTATGTGCTGAATATCTATTCATGCAACAACGCTTATGCTGATGTGTTCCAGAATGACTTTGGATGACACCGACAACTTATGGTCGTGATTTTGCGTATTGCCTCAAGTCGCATGGTGGGGTAAGGGGATTTAATGCGTCTTTGTGGCGATTTTTGCTGCGTTGCACCCTCTTTTGCCACAGTGTCGCTACCTTTTTGACCTCTGTGTCATCTTATGAGGGCGGTTGCGGATTTGAGGTTGAACTTTTGTGCAATGTTGAAGATTAGTAATTCTATTCAACATTTGTGCTAAAAGTCGGCTCCATCGCCAATTTGCCAGCCGTTATGCGGCAGCTTAAAAAAAGACGACACCAAACCAAAAAAATCATCTTGACAACCACCCGACTTTGAACTACGAAGGATGAAATTTTTCAG
>ERZ773114.2184-NODE-2184-length-18941-cov-9.124854_pt1 | contig 18941 bp, 18 predicted proteins | sample MGYA00580564_ERZ773114 | MGnify/ENA primary metagenome ERZ773114 (study PRJEB29015, sample SAMEA2737836) | human gut metagenome | biome: human gut; feature: human-associated habitat; material: faeces | place: China | collected 2012 ... | reverse complement strand
CCCCCGACAGTTAAATAATCTAAAAAATTTCATAAATAGCTCCTTTCATTTTCCTTTATTATAACAAATTTTCAAAATTTTATCAATATATTACCCTGTAGGTGAATTTCTTTTTAATTTTTTGGTTCATAAAATATTTATAAATTGAAGAGGAGTTATGATTATATGAAAAATACTATTTTCCAAACACCCGTATGCCAATTGAAAGAATTAAACAATCTCTTTATAGAATTAACCGAGAAAAATTGCAACCAACATTGCAGACATTGCTATATTGATTTTCCGCTCAGCAAAAGTGTTAAAGACTTTATATCATTTGATGCCGTTAAAGAAGCTCTTGCAGATACGAAAAAAGAACATATTGAATGCATATATCTTACAGGTGCAGAACCTATGACGCATCCTGATTTTAACGCCATATTAAGAGCCTGTTTAAAACGTTCAAACGTGTGTATTTTTACAAACGGAACATTCATTAACGAAAAAAAAGTCAGATTTTTAAAACGGGTTGAAGAAGAAAGTTCATATGAAATTATTTTTAAACTAAGCATAGACCACTATGATGAAGTAAAAAATGATGATATTAGAGGCAGAGGTGCATACAGGCAAACAGTACATGCAGTAAAAAGTCTTGTCAAATACGGATTTAATCCGATTTTATGCATAACAAACTACTATAATGAAGACAAAAATGTTTTAATAAACGAATTCAAAAAAGTATGTTTAAAAGCGGGTTTCGAAGCCAAAGACAATAATTTTACAATAAATTTATACCACGATAAAACTAAACAATCAGAAGATTTTCCGGAATTGTCATGGGATAGTCTTGATTGCGAATACGGCAGAATATTAACGGCTAAAGGAATATACAGTTGTCCTTTCCTTGCAAATGATCACCGCGGAAGGTGCGGTTCGGATTTTAAAGACTATGCCAAACATAACACTCTTGAAACTTCATTTTGTACAACATGTATAAGAAATAAAGAAAGGTTGTTTGGCATAGACTACAAATTATTTCAATAAAGTTTATTGAGCAGCTTCAGGTGAAACACCGCCGTCAGCAGAAGCAGGGGTTGGCGACGGAACTGCAGAAGCATCAGATTGATCATCAGCAGGCGGCGGAGCTGCCGCAGCTTCTGCTGCAGCTGTAGCTGCATCTTTCTGAGCATACAACTTGATTTGCAAACTTACAAGCAAAATTCTTTTATTTTTTTCATATGGAGCAATTTCAATTTTTGAAATCTCTAAGAAATGTTCATGCTTATATAATTCTCTCAAGAAATTTGCAAAATTAGCGTAACTTGCAATCATTTCCGCAGATACTCTGCAAACATGATATCTGTTAGCGGCATTTTTAACAAAGTTATCATCTTGAGGGTCGTAATCGTATTTTACCGAACGTGTCTTAATCTTGTTATCTCTTATGAGCTGCAAGATTTCGGCAAACTCGTCAGCAATAGCAGCTTCAGTATCCAAACCTTCATTTATAGGTTTAAAAAACATTTTTGAAAGATTTTGGCTTTCAGCATCTTTTCGAGCTTCAGCATCTTTTAAATCCTGCAATTTCCTTTCAGAATCTGCAAGAGAAGCTGATTGTGTTTTATAATCTGTTTGAAGCTGCATAATTTTTTGAACTTCAGGAACTGTTTTAACAATAACAAAGATAACCAAAGCAAGAGCAAGTCCAATAATCATTATAGCTATTTGAAATTTTTTCAGATATACACTATATTTTTCCACGTCTACTCTCCCTAATTACTGCTTTTTCCAAAATTCAACAACGGTTTACTCAACAAGCCGCCGCCTTTATTTTTCTGATCATCCGTCTGCTGAGCCTGCTGCTGTGCATTAGGATCCGGAGGCGGGGGCGGATTAAGTTCTGCAGATGTCATATTAGTAATCTCAAACTCATAATCAGTAGGCTGATTAGGATCAATTGTTACTGCCTCATCAACAGATTCTGTTTTCATTTCTAATTTATGCAGTCTTAATTTTGTACTGATTAAAGAATCTTTCATATTACGGAAAAACAGATAAATATCTTCAACATTTGAAGAATCACCTTTAATATCAAACTTTCCGTCATCCTTTGCAACAAAATAAGTTACCCATAGCTTTTTAGGGACAGATTCTCCTAATGCAGTGTACGCCATAAGTTTAGACCTGTTATTACCGAGAACTTTTTTAATTTCGGCATTAACATCAAAGTCATTTTGTTTGTTTTGCTCTTCCTGCAGTCTTTTAATTTCTGCATCTGTCTGCTGCAATTTAGCATTAACATCGTCAAGCAAAGTTTGTTTTTGTTTAGCAACCATAGGCACAACCATAAAGGCTATTATTGCAGGGATTAAAAGAACTACGGCTGCTGCAAGAGCAACATTTCTGGCAGCATTCGGAGATATATCAAACTCGGTCGTTCCAAGTACAACGTGCACAGGCTCGTTAGGGTCATCAATTGCTCCTTCAGAGGCAGATCCGCTTAAAAAGTTAAATTTAACCGGCATATTAACATTTGAACCAACGGCAATACCTATAGCCTCAAGTGAAATTTTATGAGCCGTTTCTTCCAGCACTTCCAAACTGACAGGCAGTGCATCCTGTTTCTTAAAACTGTTATTTTCCCAGAAATTAACAATTCCATCAGTCTGAAGTCTCTTAGACAAAAGTTCCGCGCTTACCATATCTGTTTCGGAAATTACATAAAGATAATTTGCCGGATAACTCATTAAAGTAATTTGCGCGGAAGCATTAATTGCGTTATAAATCTCATCACCTTCAAACGATTTAATCGCAAGAGGTTCTTCATAATAATCAACTATATTTTTACCTATCATGGAACAGATTGAATAACCGCTCTGAGTTATAAGCATAAGGTTCCAGGATATATTTTCTTTCATCTGTTCTTCAGCCAGCCCTGAAAAAGCAAGGGCTTTGAGAATTGAAGTCAGTGACATTTCAACGCCGGACAGAGTTGCTCCCAATTCTGTCAAAGCATTTTTAATATCATCAATGGTATTTTTTTGAATAGCCGAATAAAAGAGTTTTCTCATATCGCCGGACTGCGAATTATTAGCGTCAATCCAACTGATTACAGGCTCATATCTCTTAAATATATATGATTGTTCGACTTCAGAAGTCAATGCTTCCGTAACAGCGTCATCCGCAAGAAGAAGCGGAAGTTCCTTACCACCGAAAAGAACCATCGGAAGGTTTAAAACAACATTGCTTTTTATATTAATTTTCAATTCGGCAAAAAGTTCCGTAACCGCATTTTTGAAAGCTTCAATATCAACGAGTTCTCTCAAAGATTCATTATATTCAAGAGGTCTGTATGCATAATTTTTAACCGTACGGCTTGATATATCCAGCTGTATAAGCTCTAAACCGACACCCGGTGTAACGGATAAATATACCGTATCTTTACTGCCAACACCTAACTGCGATAAAATATTGTTTAAATCCATAATATCTTTTTCTTACTATTTATTTACTCTAATACATTTTTATTATACAATATATTTTATAAAGTTTCCAAATTTAACATAAATTTACACTAAACGTAGGAGAATTTACCCGAATGAAAGAGCTGATCGAAAAAATTAATAAATTAAAAAAAGAAAAAAATGCCGTTATTCTGGCACATTGTTATCAAAATGTTGAAATAGATGAAGTTGCGGATTATGTCGGAGATTCGCTTTACTTAAGCCAGATGGCGGCAAAAACAGATGCTGACATAATACTTTTTGCGGGAGTGTATTTTATGGCTCAAACAGCAAAAATTTTATGCCCCGATAAAAAAGTTTTACTTCCTCGTTTAGAGTCAGGTTGCCGTATGGCAGATATGATTTCATTAAATCAGCTCAGGGAATTTAAAAGCAAACACCCGAATATCCCGACGGTATGTTATATAAACTCAACTGCAGAGGTAAAGTCAGAATGTGACATTTGCTGTACAAGTTCAAATGCAGTAAAAATAGTTGGCAGCCTCAATGCTGATAAGGTGCTGTTTCTCCCTGATACATATTTGGGTAAATGGGTAGAAGCACAGCTTGGGAACTTAGATGTAATTACATACCCGGGATTTTGTCCGACGCACTTGCAAATAAGACCTGAAGATATTACGGCAGCAAGGGAAAAATACCCTGATGCTCCTGTACTTGCGCACCCCGAATGCCATCAATCAGTTACAAAACTTGCAGACTATGTCGGCTCAACAACAGGTATTATGAAATACGCGGTTGAAAGTGATAAAAAACGATTTATTATTGCAACCGAAAAAGGCGTTGCAGACAGGTTAAAACGAGATTACCCAGATAAAGAATTTATTCTCATTAAAGAAAATATTATCTGCCCCAATATGAAATGGCACAACTTAATTGATATTTACAACGCTCTTGAAAAAGAAGAACATGAAATTACTGTAGACAAAGAAATTGCGGCTAAAGCTTTAAATTGTATTGACAGAATGCTTGATGTATCAGCCGCAGGAGCAAAATAATGAATGATATAATTTACGGTAAAAATGCCGTTATGGAAGCATTGATTGCAGGTGATAGAGAAATCAATAAAATTATAATTTCAAAAAATATTCACAGCGACAATAAATTAAACAAAATAAAAGAGCTTGCAAGAGAAAACGGTATTGTATTTCAATTTGCAGCAAAAGAAAAATTCCTTCCGTATGCAGAATTTAATCACCAGGGTATAATTGCACAGATTTCGCCTATAAAATATAAAGATTTAGATGATTTTCTTGAAGAGAAACATGAAAATGCATCTGTTGTAATCCTCGACGGCGTTGAAGATTCACATAATCTTGGAGCAATAATAAGAACCTGCGTATGCGCCGGTGTATCAGGCATAATAATCCCGTCAAGACGCAATGTTCAGGTAAATGCAACAGTTGAAAAAACAAGTGCGGGCGCAATTAACCATATTCCTATAATAAAAGTAAACAGTCTTGTAAATGCCGTACAAAAATTAAAAAATTCAGACTGGTGGGTAGTTGCAACAGATGCAAGTGCAAAAGATAATTATTATGATGTAAACTATAAAGATATGAATTTTGCTCTTATAATGGGGGCAGAACATGCGGGAGTGTCAAAATCACTTCTTAAAGCTTCTGATTTTATCGTAAAAATCCCGATGTTAAAAGAGTTTAATTCGCTTAACGTTTCGAATGCACTGAGCGCAATAATTTTTGAAACAGTTAGACAAAAATTGAAAAATTGAATATAATATGTTCATAGGAGAGAGAGATGAAAAAAGAACTCGAAAAATACGGTCTGTTGACTGAAGAAATATCTGACGAAGATGTAAATTTTCATGAGCTTGAAATCCCCGAAGAGGAAGAAGATGTTCTTGAAACGGTTGAAGATCCGAAAGTTCAGGAAAATTTATCGACAGTAAATTCTGACGACAGCGTGAGAATATATTTACAGCAAATCGGAAAAATTCCGCTTTTATCAAGCGAACAAGAGCTTGAACTTGCTAAAAAAATATATGATGAGCATGATGATTTTTCAAAAAATTTACTTGTTAATGCAAATTTAAGACTTGTTGTAAGTATTGCAAAAAAATATATCGGACGCGGGCTTTCTTTTCTGGATTTAATTCAGGAAGGGAATATGGGTTTGATGAAAGCTGCGGGAAGATTTGATTATACAAAAGGTTATAAGTTTTCTACCTATGCCACATGGTGGATTCAACAGTCAATTACACGTGCAATTGCCGATAAAGCAAGAATTATAAGACTTCCTATCCATATGATTGAGTCACTCGGAAAAATTCGCCGTGCTACAATTGATTTAACAACAGAACTCGGACATACTCCGACAAAACAGGAAATTGCTTACCGACTGGGCGTTCCCGTTAACAAGCTTACACAAATTATTAAGTCTGCTCAATCTACAATCAGTATGGAAACGCCTGCAAGCTCATCAGAAGATTCCTCAAAAATTGCTGATTTTATTGTTGATGAAGATTCTATTGCTCCCGACAGCCGTGTTTCTCAGGAAAATCTGTTTGAAGATATAAGAAAAATGTTAAACCAGTTAAGCCCAAAAGAACGTGACGTTTTAATTCTGCGCTATGGACTTGACAGTAACGGCAATAAAAAAACATTAGATGAAATCGGTTCTCAATACGGCGTTTCACGTGAACGTATCAGACAAATTGAAAACCGTGCAATTGCAAAACTTAAAAAACTGTGTAAAAATAAAAAACTTTCAGTGGGTCTTAAAAACTATTTCGGTGAGTAGCAAAAAAAAATATGTACAAATTTTATAATACTTGTGTTAAATATTAAAAATACAGGATTATAAAATTATGAGTTTAAACATAGGTGCATACAAAGCAGGCGAAAGCGCAATTACAAGATTTAAAACTGGTAAAAATGTTGAAAAACTGCTTAAGATTGCAGACCAAAACTTTGGTTTTGATGTACAGAAAAGATTAAACAGAGAACAAGTTGTAAATTTGTTAAATCAATTTGGCAAAACAGGTGAAAGGGCTCTTAAAGAATTGCCGGCTGATACAGACAGTTTCCATTATTTTGCGGCTCACAATTCCATAGAAATCTGTTCAAATGAAAATAATGTACTTATTTTAGCAAAAAAAATTAAAGCTCCTATAAAAGAAATGATAAAATCTATTCCTGAAAGAATTAAAAATTTTATTAAATAAAAAAAGCCCAGATAAAATGCTCTGCAGCTTTTTACGATTAATAAGTCATTTCCCAGTTATCATTGAGAATTTTACCGAAACAGCCGTACCAAGAATTGTTATCTGCAGCAATACAGTTCTCGTTAAATATCTTTTCCCTCTCATCAGTAGTTCCGGGAGCTGATTTTAAGTAATACTCATCTATAACTCCATTACTGAATACTCCGAGTACAAAAGCATCTCTGCCGGCTACATTAGGTCCCTTTGCTCCATTTATATCTATATCAAAAGTTATAAACCTGCCATTTCCGTTCTCATTGCCAACATAAGCATAAGCAATAGATACTCCGCTTGCAATAGTAAGATAATTACCTAAACTTGTTGTAAAAATTCCGCCGTTTATCTTTTTGTAGGTGTCCGCACCGAAACACGGAGTTCTGGTTGAGCCGCAATCATTCACAACTTTAAAATATTTTTTTATAAAATCTCCGATAGCTGCATTTGAATTTAACCCTGCTTCTTTAAGATTGACTGCATTTTTATCGGTTTGATATTGCAGTAAAGCTTGTGACATTTCATTATAGAACTTATGAAGCTGCACAACATAAGTTTTACGCTGATGATTTTGAATTAAAGTCGGGACGGTCATTGCAGAAACGACACCGATGATACCAAGTGTTACCAGAACCTCTGCTAATGTAAAAGCAGACTTAAGACTATACGTTTTGAATGTAGTCATCTTCAGAACCTCTTAATTTATATAATTAAACATATATATTTATTATAAACAAATTAATGTATTATTGTCAAGACAAATAAACACATTTGTTGAAAATAATTTAATATATGACATCATAATCTTATGAGGATTGTTGTTGAAGTAAAAGAAAAACTTTACCAGAAAGGGTTGAGTTTAAAATATATTTCAGAGGAATTAAGCAAAAAATTAAACAAACCTTATTCCCTTGCAAATCTTTCTAATAAATTAAGAAATGAGACGATAACATATAGAGAAATGAAATTAATAGCAGAAATTATAGATTGTGAACTGGAATTAACTGATAAAAAGTAAAAAAAGGAGATTTAAAATCTCCTTTTTTTAATAAGTCATTTCCCAGTTATCATTGAGAATTTTGCCGAAACAGCCGTACCAGCCGCCGGCGGTACTTCCATTACAAACGTCATTAAAGCTTTTCTCTCTTTGTTCTTTTGAAAGGGTTGTAGATGATGTGTTGTCTTTACTATAGTCATCTATTTTCCCATCATTATAAATATAAAGAGCAAACATATCACGTCCGACAATATTAGGACCTTTCTGCCCATTAGTATCAACAAATAATCTAACAAGAATTAAACCATCATTAACGTCATCAGGATATTCATATTTTATTGATGAACCGTTTGCTAAAACTATGTGCCTGCCTCTTACTACAGGATTGACAGAATTACCGTTCATATATTTGTATACTGAACTGTCGGCAAAACAAGGTGTAAATTCTGCACCGCAATCATCAATTATTTTAAAATATGTCTTAAAAAAAGTATCCGCAGCATCAGTAGAGATTAAACCGGCTTCACGCAAGTTTACAGCGTTTTTATCAGTTTGGTATTGAAGCAAAGCCTGTGATATTTCATTATAAACTTTATGCAATTGAGTAACATAAGTTTTACGCTGATGATTTTGCATTAAAGTCGGTACAGTCATTGCAGATACAACACCTATGATACCTAAAGTTACCAACACCTCTGATAGTGTAAACGCTTTTTTCATAAAAAAACCTCGCCATATTTTGTGATAATATACATCACTATTATAGCAGATTTTTACTTTTTGACAACTTGTTAGTTGAAAAGAAGAAGCTAAGAAACGCCCCCCCCCCGAGCTGCTACGCAGGTAGCCATTTTAACACAAAAGTTGTGAAAATTTTGATGTAATGGCTTCTGTTTTACTTTAAATTTTTTCATAATTCACTCCTTTCTATTATTTATATTTAATATACAGGAAAAGACCGAACTTTTCAAATTCGGTCTTTTTTAATTATTTTTTTTAATTAACTATTCTGCATCTTTGTTAATATCTTTTATGCTCAATGCAATTCTGTGTTCTTGAGGTGTAAATTTCTTAATAAGAACTTCTACACTGTCGCCAACTTTGAAAGTATTGAACGGATTAACATTTTCTTCTGCCATTTCAGAAACAGGTAATAATGCTTCAACACCCGGGAAAATGTTAATAAAGGCACCAAAACCTGTTACTTTATTTACGGTTCCTTTAATAATTTGTCCTTCTTCAAATTGACCTTCAATTTGCTGCCATGGATCTTCACCCATTCTTTTTAAAGATAATGAAATTCTCTTTAATTCATTGTCAATTTTAATAATTTTAACTTCGATTGTTTCGCCTAAAGAAATTACATCTGAAGGATGTTTAATTCTTGACCATGAAATTTCTGAAATAGGAAGAAGCCCGTCGATACCGTTAATATCAACAAATGCACCGAAGTCAGCAATTCTTACAACTTCACCTTTAACAACTGCCCCTTCTTCAAGTTCTGATAAAATATTATCAACGACCTGATCGCGCTGTTCAGCAACTGCCTGTCTTTGAGATAAGATAAGTTTATTTTTCTTAGGATCAGCTTCCAATACTTTAACTTCGATTTTAGTATCGATTAAACCATCAAAAGGAGTTCCTGTTCTTAATTGAGAAGAAGGAATAAAACCTTTTAAATCTGCAACGTCAACCAATACACCGCCTTTAACTATTGAAACAACTTTTGCAAGGATAGTATCGCCTTGAAGTTTTGCATCATTAAGCTGAGCCCATGCTTGAGCAAATGCAAGTCTTTTAAGAGAAAGAAGCATACCGTCTTCATCATTTTCTTCTTTCAATACATAAAATTCTTTTTCTTCACCAATTTCAAGATTATCAATACCTTCTGCGGCAGGAATTTCTTTATTAGGCAAGAAAGCTTCTGTTTTAGCTCCTTTAACGCTGATTAAATAGCCTTCACTTTCTTTTTTTACAACAGTACCTTCTACGATATCAGCTACTGAATAAGATTTTGCAAAAGATTCTTCCAGTAATCTTTCAAATTCATCTAAATTTGTTTTCTCTAATGTTGTTGTCATGTTTTTTATATTTCCTTTCTAAGTTTTTTTATAACATTTTCAATAATATTCTGCGGAGTTGATGCACCTGCGGTAACAGCGATACTCTCAGCCTTTTCTATTAAATCTCTGTAATTGTCCAATTCATCATCTTTTTCAATATGAATTGTTTGGGTTATATCTTTTAATATTTCTGCTAAATGTGTTGTATTAGCACTCTTTTTTGATCCCGCAACGATAACCAGATCACTTTCTCCTGCAAGTTCTCTTGCCTCTTTTTGGCGCATTGAAGTACTCTGGCAAATAGTATTGGCAATATGAATTTCTTTAGCGATTGAAGTTAAATATTCAACAATGGAATTTAATGTAGAAATTCTCTGTGTTGTTTGAACCACAACCCCAACACGTTTATGATTTTTAATTCTTGCTTCAAATTCTTCCAGCTGCTCAACAGAAGCTGCCACAACGACATTATCACTCCATAATTCCGCATTTGCTCTAATTGCAATAACTTCCGGATGCTCGGATTTCCCTACAATTACGACAAAATAGTTGTCTTTTGCCAGTTCAACTGCCTTTTGCTGAACTTTTTTAACATCAGGGCAGGTTAAATCAACGGGTTCAAACCCTGCTTTTTTAATTTTTTCAATAACTTGAGGGCTTTCCCCATGACTTCTTATTACACAAATCCCCTCGCCTTTTTCGGGAATTTCTGTCAATGTTTTAATCCCTAATTTTTCAAGTTCATTGATTACCTGAGTATTATGAATAAGTTCTCCCAACACAAATACATTTTTGTCGGGGTTTTCGGCTTTTAATTTTTTAACGGTTTCAACGGCTCTTTTTACACCGTAGCAGAAACCTGCATATTTAGCTAGTTTAATTTCTTTCGGCAATTTAAAATTGTCTTCTTTCTATAAAACTCGCGATTATCAAACCGCTGTAAAAATATTAAAATATAAAAGTTAAAAAAAATCAAGAACAAAAAAGCCTCTTAATAAAGAGGCTTTCTGTTTTCACACCTGCAAATTTTTTACTTTATACCATTAAATTACCTTTTTTATCTTTAAGATAAATTTCTTTTGCATCAAATCCGTAAGGATTTGTAGTATAAGAAGAATTATTTGCTTTTTTATCGTTATCATATTCAATATCATGTTTTTTAGCTATATTCTGGTATCCGACATCGGAAACAGCTAAAAACTTAACAACATTAGTAATTTTATTATTTACATCATTCGGCAACCCCATTGAAAGAAGCATATCAGCTCTGTCTTTGTCTTTAACAATTGCATTAAAGAGATTAGCATCAGTTCTTGCAATCATGACGTAAATAGTTTTCTTTTGTGCACCGTTAGGAATTGAAGACAATAATTTTATTTTTTGTTCCAACGGAAGTTTTTTAAAATAATTTGCAAAATATTCTCTTTTAACATCAGATGGCAGTGTATTAAATTCACTTTGAGATAATTGAACACCGCTTGCAAGTCTTTCCTGTAAAGACACGATATCAGATGTTTGAGCAAATTCAATTAAATTATTTCTTGCAGCTGCTTCACCTGTAACTCTCGGGAGTTCTGTTTCCTGAATATAAGATGGAGCATTTTCCAAATTAGCTACAGCTTTTTCTATTGCTTTTTCGTTCCCGGAAGCATACACGGTATCTAATGCTTCAGATTGCACAGTCATATCATAATCTTTTATATTAGCTGCGGCATGTTCTTGCACCTCAGAATACTTAGATTGCATAATATCTTTATGCATAGCTAATTGATTATCTTTATGGCAATCTTTAATTTGATCTGCTAACGAATTTGAATATTTAATTGCATCTTCTTCATTAAATTGTTGTTCAATTCTATTACGAACCATTGAAAATACTTTTGTTTGATTTTCTTTATCTAATTTTGCAACAATACCATTTTCAGCAGCTGCTGCTGTTGCTTTTTCTGATTTTTGGGTTGCAATATCCAAAGATGTAATTTGAGCTTTACCTTTTAATTTATCTGCATTGTTTGCAGCATACACTTGTAATTCTTCTTTTGCATTTTCATGAGCTTGCAACTCTATTACAGCTGCATCCTGCTTATCTACATCATCAATTGTTGTGGCAACATCATAACCTAATTTTTGGATTTCAACATTTTCATTACCAGCCGCCATTTTGGATGAATAAATAACCTTTTTATCATCATGCTCTGCACCGGAACAGCTGGCAGCTTGCAAGATAATCCCACTGGTTTTAGCAGCGGCACGAGCTTCTTCTTGCTCAAACTTATTATCAGATTTCAATCCAATGTTCATTGTTTCTACGGATGTAGAATACTGGTCTTTGTCCAAATATTCAGTTGCAAGAGCTGCTTTTCCAATTAAATCACCATCTTTTAATAATTCCGGGTATTCTTTTGAATACATTGCAAATAATTTTGAAGAAGCAGACCCATTATAAAATTTAACAGCTGTTTTAACATATTCAGAACGTTGTTCTGGAGTCATTCCTTTACATTTTTTATCAATGAAAGCTTTTACAGCGCCAGCTTCCATATTAGAACCTTTGATATGTTCTTTTATTTCAGAACCGTATACTTCTAAATCATTTACTACAGATTTCTCAAATTCTGTTTCAGGTTTAGGCATAGCTTTTTGAAAAGCTTTTAGTTCTTCTAATTCTTTCTTTGCATTAACGTCTGAAGGGTTTAATCTTTCTTCTAGAAGAGATAGAAGCCCTTGTTCTTCTGATGTTAAAGCTTCGCCTTTTGTTTGCTTAGTCTTTATAGCATCATACTCTGCCTGCAATTTCTCAAGATTTGCCGCTCTTGATTTTTTTATTTCTCTTTGTCCTGCAGGAGTGTTAACATAACGATTCAAATCTGCCAATTTAGCTTCTTCATCATTAGTTAATTGTACACCTTTATCTTGTTTTGCTTTTAAAGCATCATAAAGTAATTGTTCTTCATTTAAATTATAATATTTTATATATTGTCTTGCATCTGATGGGCATAATTCAAGATCTTTAAGACCTTTTTCTTTACCAACAATATCTGAAACCTGAGAAGAAATTAACTTCCAATGAGAAATATATTCTCTGTCAGCTTCATTCAAAGACTCCGGATCAAGTTGTTCTGCTTCATTCAAATATTCATCAATGGCATTATAACGTTCAGCATCATCCTTATGCATAAACTCAACATAAGAAACACCTTCTTTATTTGCTGTTTGAATACCATTCATTACAATATCTGCTGCAGTACCTATATCTTCAGCTTTTTCTAAATTTGCATCATCAGGCAAATTAATTAAGAGCTTTAACTGTTCAAATTTATCACTTGAATTTATACTTGCTTTAAACTTTTCAACAAGTTTATGTCTTTGTTCCGGAGTTAGAGCATCCCATTGTTCTTCAGAATGAGGTTCCGAAATATAACCGCCGCTGTGATTTTTTGTACCATAAATATATTGACTTTTTACAAATTCTGTAACGCAAGCATCTACTTTTTTTACTGTTGATAGTTTGTTAAACTCTGACTTATTGAAAAATCCATAATTATCTTGAGCATCAAAAGATTGTTCCGGTTTTGAATTTCCATTATTAGCATCTTCTAATTTTTGAGAAGAAGCTTGTCTCATTTCTGTCTTTAAATTATTAACCAGTTCTAATTGTTTGTCTATTTGTAATGCCTTAAAATCAGGATATTTGCTAATTAAAAGCATCAATTCATCTTGAGTAAGATCTAATTTCTTTAATAATTTTTCGGTTTCCGAATTAGCTGCCATTATAGAATTAGGCGAAGCAGTATTAGTACTTGAAACCTTACTTTCAACACTTGGAATATTATTATTAAAATTTACTGAATTAACGCTCATAGCTACTCTCGAATTTTACAACTATACATGTAAAAACATACCCTTTTGGGCTATTTCAACATGACATAAAAATGTTACATAAGTTAATAATTATTCAACTTCACTCATTGGCATTAATGCACCTTTTGTAGTTGTCATATATTCTGAATTTACTTGCCATACTCCGGAAAGTTTTGCTGCATTTTTAAACTGATCATTATTAAACACTTGTATTAAAATATTTGCTAATTGATCATCTATTAAAGCGTAAGTTCTATCTTTACCTTCAAGAGTTACCAATGAATATTTGATTTTCAATGGATTTGAAGATTTAGGGTTAATAGTTGCATTATACAATGTAACATCTCTTACCCACAGTTCAGGATTGTCATTCTTTTTGATAGTAACCATCTCTGCATCATTCATGTTGTCATCGGTAGAATAATAACCTAACCAGTATTTGTCATTTCCGATAGTAACTTCTTGAGAACCAGCTAACTTACCATATGATTTTTTAGGAATAGCATCCTTCATAATGTTATAATTTGCAACATTCTGCATACTTATCTGATCGTGACGTAACGACCTGTTTTCTTTATGGACTGCAATATCTGCTTTATTATTTGGAGATTTTATTGCTGATTCTACATAAGCAACTTTTTCTTTATCAAATATAGGTCTAGTTTGTCCATCTACATTGATACTTTTTACATTAAATGATAATCCTTTTGTACCATCATCAGAAATTAAATCATAAGTTATATCACTATAATCTGTAACCGGCTTTTCACTTGATGATGTTTTTAAGAATCCGCCCATATCTACCATAGACGATACCCCATACATTATTTTATCGAAATTTTTACTATTATCTTTAGTATTTACAAGACCTATAGTTGAAGATATATACAAAGAAGGACTTTCTACATCAATAAATGTTTCCTGTCCGACTAGTCTTCCTTTTTCCACTCCGCTATCATTCATTTCTATTGAATTACCATTATCTATAGGCACTTGGATATCATTAGCAGAAGAACTTGCCATAGGGCTCATAGCCAAAACTGTTGCAGCTAATGGAACAGCAAGCTTATGAGATACAGGATTGGATGAATGTCCGTTATTAGAATGCTTTTTCTTTTTTCCTTCAAAGTTTAACTGATTGTAAGTTTTTACCAGTGATACTGATGATACAGGTCTGATTGTCATAGTCGTTTTTACCCCTATTTTTTATTTTTACTTAAATTTTTCTTCGCTAAATTAAGGCAAGTCAAAAAAATTTTTTGCTACCTTATTTATTCATTAATTCCCTTTAAATCGTATTATATCAAGTCATACGAGGATTTGTAAAATAGTATATACGATATTAACATTTTGTTACACTTGCACCGTTTTTTTGTTTGTTGTACGGTACATGTGTATATTAAATGAAGCTTTATAGCGATGATATATATCAGTAAAAGAAGGAGAACTCAAATGAGTGAAAGAAAATTAGTTGGAACAGGAGAAATGTTCAAAAAAGCATTAGCCGGCGGTTATGCTATTGGTGCTTACAACGTTAACAACATGGAAATTTTGCAGGGTATTGCTGAAGCTGCAGAAGAAACTCAATCACCTATTATTTTACAGGTTTCTGCAGGTGCTAGAAAATACGCTAACCAAACTTACTTAATCAAATTGGTTGAAGCTGCTTTGGCTACTACTACAGTACCTATCGCTTTACACTTAGACCACGGTGCTGATTTTGAAATTTGTAAAGCTTGTATTGACGGCGGTTTCTCATCTGTTATGATTGACGGTTCAAGATTCCCGTTAGAAGAAAACATCAAATTAACTAAACAGGTAGTTGATTACGCTCATCCGCGCGGAGTTTCAGTTGAAGCTGAACTTGGTAAACTTGCAGGTGTTGAAGATGATGTTAAAGTTCATGCAAAAGATTCAACTTACACTGATCCAGAAGAAGCTGCAAGATTTGTTAAAGAAACAGGCTGTGATTCATTAGCTGTTGCTATCGGAACTTCTCACGGTGCTTACAAATTCTCAGGCGAAGCTAAATTAGACTTCGAAAGACTTGCAGAAATTAAAAAAGCTGTTAACGAAGCTGTTGGATATGACTTCCCGTTAGTATTACACGGTTCATCTTCAGTTCCTGCCGAATTCGTTGCTAAATGCAACCAGTACGGCGGTCAATTACCGAACGCTCAAGGTGTTCCTGAAGATATGTTAGCTTATGCTTCTAAACACGGTGTTGCTAAAATTAACATCGATACAGACTTAAGATTAGCTATGACTTCAACAATCAGAGAATTCTTTGTTGAACATCCTGAAAAATTCGACCCGCGTGAATATATGGGACCTGGCAGAACTGCAGTTAAAGAAATGGTTATGCACAAAATGCGCGACGTTCTTGGTACAGCAGGTCACGCTCAAGATTAATCACATAATACGAAACAAAAAAAGAACCGGCCCAAAATCGGTTCTTTTTTGTTGTTTATACATAAAATAAAAAGAGAACTGAATTATCAGTTCTCTTTAATCTTTTTCATCTTCCAACTTAGTTAGTGTGATTTATTACTTTTTCAAGAAATCCGGAATTTCAATGTTAGTGAAGCTTGGAGAAACTTCGGGCATTGAACTTCTTCTTACTGTCTGCTGAGGCTGAGATGTTAAGTTAGAGTTTGAATTAAATGTTCCTGCAAAGAAATCAGAAGCACTTAATTGTTTAACCTCAGTTTTTTCTTCGGGTTTCTGACTTTTCATTTCAAAGCCTGTTGCAATAACAGTAATTTGAATTTCACCTTGAATATTTTCATTAACGGCAGTACCGATAATTACGGTAGCATCATCATTTACTGCATCGTGAATAATATTAGCGGCATCAGAAATTTCATGAAGCGTCATATCAGGTCCGCCTGTAATATTAACGATTACACCTGTTGCACCGTTGATTGAAGATTCAAGAAGCTGAGAGTTAATAGCGATTTCAGCAGCTTTAACAGCTCTGCCTTCACCCTGACCGCGTCCGATACCCATAAGAGCAGAACCTGATGCCTGCATAACGCATTTAACATCGGCAAAGTCAACGTTAATAAGACCGGGAACTGTAATAATATCAGAAATACCTTGAACACCTCTTAAAAGAACTTCATCAACAATGATAAACGATTCTGTTAATGAAACCTGTCTGTCAACAACCTGAAGTAATTTGTCATTAGGAACAACGATAACCGCATCAACAGCTTCTCTAAGTTTTTCCAAACCTTGATTAGCCTGATTTTGTCTTTTACGTCCTTCCCAGGTAAAAGGTTTTGTAACAACAGCAATAGTTAAAATACCTAATTCTTTAGCGATTTTAGCAACCACGGGAGCAGCGCCTGTTCCTGTTCCGCCGCCCATACCTGCAGTGATAAATACCATATCAGCACCGTCTAAAGCTTCTGTTATTTCCTGTTGTGCTTCTTCAGCAGCTTTTTCACCAACTGAAGGATCACCGCCTGCACCGAGACCGGCTGTAGATTTAGCACCCAGTTGAATTCTGTTTTTAGTCTGTCCGTATTCCAGAACTTGTAAATCTGTATTCATTAACCAGAACTCTACACCTGAAAGTCCTGCTTTAATCATTCGGTTAACCGCATTACCGCCGCCGCCGCCGACACCGATAACTTTGATGTTGGTAGGGTTAATTGGAGACCTTTGAGTTTGATCATTGCTTGTTGTTTCATCTTTTTTAGCAAAGATATCTGATACGAAATTTTCCACTTTTTTACCTCTTTTATGTAATTGTATAGTTGTCTATCTACAATAGTATAATAACATACTATTTTAAATAGAAAAAAAGTACAATAATTTACCTGTAATTATGAACAAAATTTAATATAAATCGCTGTATTGCAAATATAATAAGAAAAACGGCATGCCCTTAATATTATTTAACATAAGCCGGAGGCATTGCCCAGTGAAGTTTATTTCTTAAAATCGAATAAAACTCAGAATTTTCAAGCAGAGCAAGTTTTGCGGTATAATCGGATTTTGTAATTTCAATTTCCGAACTGAATTCGTACAGTTCCTGTCCGTCTGTGGATAAAACATATTTAGCCTTATCATCCGTGCATACCGTAATTTTTTCGCAATCAGGAACTACAATCGGTCTTGCAGTAAGGGTATGCGGGCATATAGGAACAATTACAAAGGCTTTTAAAGCAGGATTTAATACAGGTCCGCCTGCTGAAAGTCCGTATGCAGTAGAGCCTGTAGGGGTAGCAACGATTATTCCGTCTGCCAGATAATCGCAAACGTATTTACCGTTTATTTTTAATGAAAATCTTGAAGTTCTGCCAAAATCGCGGCCTTTGATTACAAAATCATTCAATGCCGTAAAATCAGAGCTTTGCAGCATTATTCTGTCCTCGACGACAAACTTTCCGTCTAAAATTTCATCAACAGATTTTTCTATATCTTCTTTTGAGGACTGCGAAAGAAACCCCAGGCGCCCGAGATTAATCCCGAAAATCGGCGTCTTATATTTTGCATAAAATCTTGCGGTTTTTAAAATTGTTCCGTCGCCTCCGATTACAAAGACAAAATCAAAACCCTCTTTAAGACCGTCAATATTTAAAACTGTTGTATTTATGCCTTTACTTAAAAGGATTGTGACGAGTTTATCTTTTACTTCAACAGAATGTGATATTTCCTGATTATAACAAACTGCAAAATTTTTCATTTCCATAACGAAGAAAATATAGCATAATATTTAATTTTAAGCAAATTGAATATCTAGTAATTCATCTCCCAGTTATCGTTAAGAATTTGTCCGAAAGGCTTCCAGTTAGCATCCGCACTATTTCTTTCATCTTCCGTCAAAGGAAGCGAAACAGCATTGTAATTAAAAGTATCAATTGCCCCGCTGCTGTATACTGCCATATAAAAAGTATCTCTGCCAAGTATATTAGGACCTTTTTGCCCGTTAGTATCGACAAGAATATTCATAACTTTGCTTATTTTACCGTCATTTACATAAATTGGACGTACTGACGCACCGTTTGCCAGAACAAAAGATGTACTGCTGTGACCATCCAAAACATTTACGTCATCAGTTGAATTTAAGTATTTATATGAATTCGCGAAGCAAGGAGTTAATGAATTTTCGCAAGTTTGAACAATCTTAAAGTAATCAGTAATAAATTCCTGTGCTTTAGCATTCGAATTAATACCTGCCTCGGCAAGATTTAGAGCATTTTTATCGGTCAAATACATCGTTACCGCCTGCGAAATCTCATTATAAACTTTATGTAATTGAGTTACATAAGTCTTTTTTTGATGATTTTGCA
>ERZ773114.2172-NODE-2172-length-19009-cov-7.860874_pt1 | contig 19009 bp, 15 predicted proteins | sample MGYA00580564_ERZ773114 | MGnify/ENA primary metagenome ERZ773114 (study PRJEB29015, sample SAMEA2737836) | human gut metagenome | biome: human gut; feature: human-associated habitat; material: faeces | place: China | collected 2012 ... | reverse complement strand
AGGAGCAGGCGCAGGTCATCACCAGCCTGACACTGCAGAATGAGTGGCTGCTGGAGCAGCTGAAGCTGTCCAAAAAGAAGCTGTTTGGCCGTTCTTCGGAACAGGCGGAGCAGATGGTCATGGAGCAACTGAGCCTGACCTACAATGAGCTGGAGGCCTATGCTTTCGGCACCAAAGCCGCCATAGAGAAGCAGATCACCGTGAAGGCGCACGAGCGCAAACGGCAGTCCGGCAATGTGCTGGATGTCGTTCCGGAGGGTACTCCCACCGAGGTGGTGGAGCACCGCCTGCCGGAGGATGAACGGATCTGCTCTGTCTGCGGTAGCGAGATGGTAGAGATCGGCAAGGAAGTCCGCCGCAGCTTAATGATGAAGCCGGCAGAGTTCTGGGTGCGCGAGGACGTGTACTACACCTACGCCTGCAAGAACTGCGAGCAGGAGACCGGTGAAGCCAACATTGTAAAGGCAGTGAAAGAACCCTCACTGCTGCCTGGCAGCTTTGCCTCTGCGGAGGCGGTGGCTTATCTGGCAACGCAAAAATTCGTCATGTACTCGCCGCTGTACCGTCTGGAGCAGGAGTTTAACCGCCAGGGTTTGAGGCTATCCCGGCAGACGATGGCCAACTGGCTGCTGAACATCTCAGAGAAATGGCTGCGGCCGGTCTACGATGTGCTGCGCGAGCAGCTTTGCAGGGAGTCAGTGCTGCACGCGGACGAGACGACCTTGCAGGTGCTGAAAGAACCGGGACGTTCCTCCACCAGCAAGTCCTACATGTGGCTGTACCGCACCAGCGGCTGCACAAAGCAGGCCATTGTGCTGTATGAGTACCAGTCTACGAGAAAAGCGGAGCATGCTGAACATTTCCTGCAAGGCTTCTCAGGATGGCTGCACGCAGACGGATACCAGGGATACCACAAGCTGCCGGGCAACATCCGTGTGGTGGGCTGCTGGGCACATGCGAGGCGAAAATTTGATGAGGCTCTGCAAACGCTGCCCAAGGAGATGCAAAAGGACGCTCCGGCAGCGATTGGCGAATGCTATTGCTCCCGGCTTTTCAAGCTGGAGCAGGCGTTTGCAGAGCTGACGCCGGAGGAACGATATGAAAAGCGGCTGGAGCAGGAGAAACCTGTTTTAGACGCGTTGTTGTCATGGGCAAATGAGATGCAGGCGAAAACCGCGCCGAAATCTGCGTTGGGCAGGGCCATTCACTACCTGCTGGAGCAGTGGCCGTACCTGGCAAGGTATCTGGAGGATGGCCGTCTGGAGCTGAGCAACAACCGTGCCGAGCGCAGCATTAAGCCCTTTGTGATGGGCAGAAAGAACTGGCTCTTTGCCAATACGCCGGGTGGCGCGCAGGCCAGCGCCGTGATCTACAGCTTGATTGAAACGGCGAAGGAGAATGGCCTTGATCCGTACCGTTATCTGCTGTGGGTTCTGCAAAACGCGCCGCAACTGTGCGAAACTGATGAAGCATGGGCTGAAAAGCTGCTTCCCGCGAGAACCCCGAAAGAATGTTATATGCCGCAAAAATAATTGACCGCCATCTCGGTGAGCAAAAGCTCCTTGAGATGGCGGCCTTTTTATACGCGGGGAGGTTTGACGCTTACCTCACATTAGTCTAACAAAGCCCTTTTTCGTATTCGTATGCTAAAAGCAGCTTAATTTGCAAAAAAAGCAGGGCGATAGTGAATAACGCGGATATAGGAATATGTCTCAAAATATTTACTCAGAGGATAGTTATAATGTTTTGAATTATGCGAATTCACAAAGATATTTTCGAATGAACTTCCTGCAGTTCGAACAATCACAGAATGCCGTATGTCATTTGCAGATCTACCTAGTTGGACAACATCTCCCCTCTGAATCGAACTCGCATCATAGTTACTATACAGAACTGCTGTAGTACTTCCAAGTCCAAATGGACCCAAACCGCTGCCCGTATTTCCTAAAGCAAAATTTCCATGTGATGTTGCACTTTCCCACGGGCTGCTACCACCGTTTTTGTGTGCAAACCAACTGGTCGTATACCAATCACTGTTATTGTGATGATACATGCGGTAGTGAGCTGCAATGTTTTGTGCATTGGCAGTCTCATCACCATTTACCCAACCGCCATATCCGGCCCATACACACTGTGACACAAAGTTTGTGCAATCCTTATCGGCTTCATAAAAAAGTGAATTTTCTGTAAGCGCATAGCAATCGCTATAATTAACCGCTTTGTTTGCATCGTATGCCACAATTAAAGCATTACGCATGCTACTTGCTTTAGTATCTTCGACGGATGTATTGAGTACCTGCGTCTCCTTGGGATCTATAGGCGTTCCATAAAGCATTTTAGTATGAGGCAATGCTTTTGCTTTCGCAAGTTCTTCATTTAATAAGCGCTTCAATTCCGAAACTACAGTCGTTCCAGTTTTTTTCGCTGAAGAAGTCTTTGCATCTTCAATCCATTCTTCGTCGCCTTCGCGAGTTATAGCCGAGATTTTCCAACTATCATCGCTTGCTTTTAACGTAAATGTAAAATCAATTACCCCAAGTGTTTTCTCGCTCTTACCATCATGCCAAATATTTGCCTCATAACTCAATTTTACATCGGCAACGATTTCGTCATCAACTGCGCTGATATTACTAAATTCAGGATCAATCGAAATGTTACTATATCTGCTATCCCATAAGCTGTCATATTCAATTCGATAGTCAGTAAGTAGGGCAAAAACAGTTGTGCTCTCCGTATCCCAAAAAAAATCAGAATAGTCGAGCGGTGTTAACTCTACAAGAGATGTTGAATATGCATCAAGAAAGTCTACAATTAATTCCTCAGCAGCGGAATTTATTTTGATATTCTCTTTTTCGATAGCCATAGCATTGCAGAGCAAGACTGACATAATGATAATCGCAGAAAGGATATTTCGAATAGATGTCCTCATAATATACCTCCTTGTATAAAATTGCTTAGTAGACTGCCATTTGTAAAAGTGTGCTTGCGACAGGCTGTCTCCCCATCGCCGCTTATCAGGATAACTTATCCTCCATAGACATAAGTCCAATAGAAATGTTCCCAACATAGCCGCACCCCAAACAAGTAGCATTACTTCCGGGCGTTCTAGCATAATGCTGTGCCAAAACAAACTCACCACAGCCGCCATTACAAAGCCCTCTGTGATAAGTTGCATTATATTTCGTCCAAGAGTTGCCGCTATGAATGTGTAGTCTACTTAAACTGTTACTAGCAATCGTTCTCGCATTATATTCAACTCTCTTTCTATCGTTGTTATGAGAATTGATGAGGAAAGAATTGCCACCAGTTGCAACGCAAATAACAGAGTGTGATTGTGTTGCACCTCTCCCAAAAAAGCCAACATCTGCAACACAGAAAGAATCTGGGCTTGGATCAGTATCAAAAGTGGATGCATAATATGAAGAAAGTTCTTTTCTTAGTTCAGTTGATTTTCTCCACGCCTCTCCGCAAATATGCGTATTCGTACACGTATGACCAACTCTTGCGTCATGGGTACTATCTGTGCAAATACTGCCATTATTGTTATAATACCAGTTACTCGTTGTGCCAAGTCCGGCCGCTTTTAAGCACTGCGACACATAGTTCGCACAGTCGCCGCCCGATGCATTAAAGTTTTTATATTGTTTATTATAGTAAGTATAATCTGCAACATCCCCAGATGAAAACGAGTAGTTTCCAACATAGGCGTCTGCATAACTAACTGCTGCAGAACGAGAAAACGACGATGCTAACGCAGAGAATGTTGATACATTACCTCTTGTATCATAGTGTGGTAAAATTTCGTTGTCAAAATCATTCGCTTTACTAACGGTGTTGTTAAAGCCACTAATATCACTTTCGTCATAAATATCTTGGACAATTTGATAGCTAGTATCTCCAGCATTCGGAGCAAGTGTTAATGTATGCCACGTTCCAAATCCAGACGAAACCGGATCAGGAAAATCATCACTATACCATGTATACTCCACCCACTCGTATACTTTGCAAGACACAAGTCCGTTTTCCATTGTTGTAATGTCCTGAGGCTCCCCAGTAAAGGCTTCCCAGCTCAGCAAATGAAGCTTGCATGATTCAAAGTAATCCATCATGCCGCTTGTTCTTAAATCTGTGTTCGTCTTCGCCTCCATGGCCATCGCTGGAGCTTCAACATCATTACACACTAACGCAGGATAATCCATACTATCAGCAGTGTATCCTGCACCAAAGCTTGCTGTCATTAGCTTAGCATTTCTATAATCAAAATAGTTATCAACCGAGATCATCATCTCGCTGTTCGTATTCGCATCGTCGTTAGCCCTCGCTCCAATAGCAAAAAGGGGAAGTCCTGCAACAACAAGGCATACTGCGAGTATGATTTTGGTTATCTTCTTTTTCATATCTTTCTCCTTTACAAAAGCACTGATTCGAGCCGCTCAACAAAATCGAGGATTTGGTTGCAGTATGGATTCTGTGATGAAAAAATGGCATAATAGCTCAGTGTATATGGATAGTCTTCATTCAAAATTGTTTGTGCAGATGGATAAACCCCGTCAACTGTAACAACAGAACCATTAATACCAACTTCTCCGGTCAATAAGCTAAAATAGTATGGCCACACGCCCGTTCCATTTAGGTTTTTTTCTATAATGGCCTGTGCAGGGTTATCAGAATCGGCCGCCGAAACTATGTTTTTCGAAGTTGCAACGAGGTCAAAGCACATTGAAAGTTCCTGCCAAAGTTCAACTTCCAAGTCCAAATATCCCATTGACGGAATAATGGGTTCGCCCCCTGTTCTATCCCAATAAATCTGTGCATCTGTTGTATACGCATCCACAATCTGCGACTGATTCAGGTTATACAACTCACTGCTATTATTACGGACAAATACGATTGCATCTTTTTGAATCGGTATTGCTCGAAACTGTGAAAACCCTTCCAAGATTTCATCATTGCAGGGAATTAAAATGACGTCACTACTATTAGTTAAAAGAGATGTAATACACTCCTCCAGAGGCGCACGGTTACAAAAATCACTTAGAAGCATAGTCTTTTGATGCATCGAATTGGAATAAAACCAATCACAGATACCAGCCCATGTTGGTTGGTCGCAAACAAGCACGGAAAAATTGGGAATCATAGCCGTATTTGGTTTTTCTTCCTCGTTCGATTCGATTTCTTCGTAAGCCCCCAAGGATTTCTCACCGTATTCTTCAAGAGCATTTCTGGAAATAAAATCATCCAAGATGCCGTCCAGTTCATTTTGGCGGACGTTTTCCATAAAGCTATTTACCGTAGGATCTAAAGACTGTACATCACTTGGAAATAGGACGCAGTAATATCCCCATTCATCTCTTGCAAACACATATTGACGACTTTCGCTCTGCAAGTATTCCTCGCAGTACTCGCTTTCAGTATATCTACAGATTGAAAAAATCCATCCTAGATTTTCCGCCGCAAAAGTATCAGCATGGAATACTGAAAAAACAGTCTGATCGGTGATGTAAAAACTTTCCGACGGATTAACGATTACTTGATTAGACAGCTCACAAGGCAACGCAAGGGAAAATGCACCATTGGTGAAAACAGTCTCTTGAGGTTCAAATGCAGCGTTTCCTTGCTTATTAAAGCATCCACTAACCATTGAAATTAGCCAAAGTAACATCAAAGCAAAAAAGCATTTTCTATTCACGGAGTTCTCCTCCAAGATATTCACGTCACGCTAAATTAATAGCGTAATATGCATCTGCTGAGCTGAATTTTGAGTTATTACGATCATTCGTGTGTCCAGTATATCGATGCGAGACAGTATCATTCAAAGTGCAGAGCGTAATATGTCCTTCCCAGTAAACAATATTGCCAGCATTACAAGTCTTATATGTCACAGCATATCCGCCGACCTCATTACTCGTAATAAAATCGATTAACCTAGACGCACTTACCCATGTGAGTGATCCATAATACCAATCACTTGTAGGTAAGATTCCGCCGGCTACCATGCATTGAGACACAAAGCAAGCGCAATCATTATGGCAATGGCCAAGCGCCATACACGACGGATAATCTGTGGTGTTCCAAAAACTGCGGTCCACATAAACATACGTTTTGTTGCCATTCTTGTCATAGAATGTATGCCCGCATGTTGTCGAAGGTGTATAGCCGCCAAGATCAGGATCGTTCTGATGATAGCCATAGCCAGGGGCCGTGTGTTGCCATGCGTAATCTCTCGCAGCTACGCGATTATAATTATCAGCTGCGGCAAGAGGAACTACCGCCTGCAAGGAACTCAAATCAGATGCCAAACAAACATCAATTTCTTCCTCCGCAGATTTCTTCAAGTCCTCAAAGGAAAGCGGCTTGATTTCACTCTCTGATTCAACAGCGTAATCCCCATGACGTTGCTCAATTGTGACATTGCTAAATGTTCCGTCGCTATTGTACTTCGCTGCAAAGGAAATCTCGAGTGTTAATAACGTCGGTACTCCAATACACTCAGCTGCGTCAACGAAATTATTTGCTACCAAAGAGATGATATCTTCCGCCTGGGCTGAAGTAATATGCATCGAATTCTTCAAAGTATCGACTGCTCTCTTTGTAGTAAGCGCACTATTTCCTTTGCTGTCCATCGAAAGTTTGCTTGCTACTGCAGACGAACTGCTTGTCTCAACTCCATAGTCAACAGATTTACGAAGTTCAGCAACAGCCGCCTTACCATATTTTTGCGCAAAGTCTGCAGGGACGATCTCAGCAAGAGAAGATATATTTAGTTTTTCCTTAATTCCTAACATGTATGGCAAAGAATCAACACTTGTATATTTTAAGGTAGTATAAGCCCCAAAGGCACTGTTGCTAAGATTTCATCCCCAGTAATTGTGAGTTCTGAGACAGATGAAGAATAATCTGACAAGATATAATGTTCTGAGAAATTTTCAAAAAACCATGATTTCACATATTCTTCGACAGCGTTTTCGATTACATCCACATTATCGGCAGAAAAGGTTGCCTGAGGTGTTGAAAAAGTGCTAAAAAGCATCAACAACGCCAAAAACATGCATAAACTCTTTTTCCATTTATACTGTCTCATTTTATCCTCCAAATCTATTGAAATATACGACAGAGTGAATTGGTATTGGCCGTTAATAAATAATTAGCCCATTGTTATCACCTTCTTTACTCATTTTCCTATTTATACGATGAAATAAATTGATTTTGGACAAATAATTCATATTTTAGCAAAGGCATTTTTCTTACACTTATTAGATAGATAAATCTTATAAAAGGGATCATTTGTCCATTAACAGAAATTAAAGAAGATGGACGAGCTTTATCTCAATCAGTTAACTATTTTTTCTTGCCAATTTTTCTTTATCCTTGGCCCATATAGTTATAAATAGTGTAGCTATACCTGCTTTCGCGTCGTCGTAGTATTGCAGTGAGATGAGTGTTAAAACTTTTTTCAAGAAGGCGGTCTCCTCCCTATGAGGACACCACCGATATCACTTAGGAGCAATTTGAAAATATAGTCCTAAAGTAATCTCTTATAAAACAATCTCTTATATAGAATCTTATCGTAAATACTGATATACTTATAGGCAATAGCGGCATATGCGTTAGGAGGTAACCCAAATATGGCAGAATACATTCGTGAAGTCGAAAAAATTATTGATGCCTATCATAAACAAAATCCATTATTTTCTCTGAATAGAAAAACAGCATTATATAATGCACTAACCGTCTTTGAGGATGCTTGCCGCTTGGGTGGCACAACAAATCTTGCACAAATCGGTGATAGCTTGGAGTATTCAATGCTAATCCGAGAGCAGTTAGATTCATTAAATGTTCTAATTCAATGGATATTCCAGGACTGTTCGCATAAAGACACAGATACTTTGGAAATGAAAATCATATTTGAGCGATATTTAGAAGCTGCACAGCTACTGGAGTTGCAAGCAAAGCCATACTCGCCGATTTGTAGTGCGTATATTAGTTATTCAAGAGGATATTTTTCTGCAACGGTCAATGAAACGCAAAAAAAGATAACTTTCTTGGATAATCCCGAAAATCGAAGTATCGTAATATCCGATATGGTTGAATCAATTTTAAGAGATCAATCAACGGGTCTTAAATTTCCTCCAGTCCAGGACTTGTCATTGGCAAACAGTAAACTCATAGCTTCTATTAAGTTTCAAGATGGATGCATTTCATATAGTACCGATGAAAGCATATGGGATTCTTTTTATGTTCTACGTAACGCAGATATAAGTCGCTGGATTTTTCAGCAGCTTTGCGTAGCTGCGCATCCGTGATCAAAATTCACCGCCTCCTTCTTTGTATAGTATCTCAAGTTGTTTTTTCGCTCTCTGATCAATTTTCTGTGCCCATGATAATGTAATGCCTAACATCTTTGAAATTTCTCGCAAGCTGTAACCGTGATAGTACTTCAGCCAGATAACATGACGCTGTTGCTCTGGAAGCTTGAGGATAGCTTCTGTAAGCAAATCATCCGTGTGAAGTTCGGAGCTCAAACTGCTAAGAATTTCATCGTTGTATTCTGCGGTGGGATGCCGGCCATTCATTCGCAGCATATCAGTTACTCTGTTATCAACTATAGTTACGACAAACTGCTTTGTTTTTGGACTCACTGGATCAATAGCCGTAATATTTTCAGCTATTTTCATAAATGCATGATGTACTGCGTCCTCTGTGTCTTGTTCATGATGTAAGCGCTTGTAAGCGACATAATACATAAGGCCACGATATTTCTGGTATATGTCTTCAAACTTGTTTTTGTCTTCCTCTGTTTCGATTACTTGAAGATAAATCAGCATAGCCCTAACTCCTACTTATTATATTCGTATTATATCAAGGTACCAAAAATGTGTCCAGTGATTATGAATTGATTTTCATCAGCCTGACTAAAACCGGAATGCACTTGTCACATGATAAGGGATTGTTAGAGTTCGTTCAGCATAAATCTCTATTACCAAGCGATTTTTAATCCTTGCGTTTTTCTCAATCAATCTGCCCTAACAAAGGCAAATGATGCTTTATTTTTTTGAAAGGCAAGTTTAGAACTCTCATTTTTAAAGGAAAATTCAGATGGTTTTTAATGCTTGGACTTTAGAAGTAATGAAAGCTCGCATGTCTTCAATAGACTTTCGGAGTTGCGAATCATTAAATCTCGTATTATATGTGTTTTCAGAATGTGTCCAGCGATTATAAATTATTTTTCATTTACCAACGATTCTATCCCTTGCGTTTTTCAATTCATCCGCTCCGTCAAAGACAAATAGTGCTTTAATTTTCTGAAAGGCAATCCCTGTTCGGATCAGAATTCTCACCTTTATGGAAGAATTTAAGTGGTTCCCGAAGTTTGGGCTTTAGAAGTAACAAAAGCTCGCATATCTTCAATAGACCTTCGGAGCTGCAAATCATTAAAGCGCGCATTATATTTGTTTTCAGGATGATGAATTTGGTGTCGAATGTATTCTGTCATGCATATCTGCTGCTCCTGCGTTGTGCCATCGGTGTTGAGCCTCTTATAAGAAACGGTTGCCTTACCTTGCTTATACTCGTTAAGCCATCCCTGTTCTTTGAGATAGCCATATAATTCGTCATGATACCCTTCGGATATCTCGGAAAATGCAAGATAATTGACTTCATTAAGCGAAGAAAAAGGTAACTGTCCCGAGCGTGCGGCCTCAACGCATTTTCGAGATCCATCCGCACAAATCAGTCGGATATTTTTGAAGTCGAGCGCATTAACAAGTACCGCGCTATGAGTAGTGATAATTACTTGAACATTGCTTTCAGCGGAGAGTGCGATCAATGCATTGATAAGTTTTTTCTGGTTTTCTGAATGCTGTGACGTCTCCGGCTCCTCAATGGCGTAAATAATGCCGGGAGCATTTGCTTCATCCTTGCGACGCTCAACTTCTGCACGAAAGAAATTAAGCAATATCAGTCGCTTAGATCCGCTACCACGTTTGTTAATAGGAATGCTCTCATCTCCGGAAATAGTGACCGATTTGAACACATCTGCCCATTTCAGGCTCGAAGCAGGTGGAATGACAGGACTCAATGTATTGGCTATATCAGGACTCATCTCTCGCAGCTTTTCAAGAGTACGCGTCGCAACCTCTTGCAGCTTTCCTTCTACAATTTCTGCGACATGATCTAAGGTTTGGCTGATATCTTCATCTTGCAATATCTCTTTTACGGCCGCATGCAAAGGATCTTGAACTTCGCTGTCACTATCACTGTTCTTTCGGTCGGCTTGAAATAAGGAGTAAACCGGAAGGTACTTTTGGAGCTTCTCCCAAATGGGTTTGGCATCACCTTTAGTTACATCAAGCTCGACTGAATTGACCTGCAAATCATCACCGTAATAGCTCCAAATTGCTGTTCGCATTGCAGAGTTTCTCGTCTTATCTCCGCACGGGATACCTCTCGTCTCAATTATTTTTCTAAGGTCACTATCCTTTTTAGAAAGGAGGTCTGCACATTCCGGATTCGTCGGATGCATTGCACAAATAAAAACTTTTGCTGTACCTGCATTAGGATAACGTTTGACAACTTCAAGCAAACCGTCCGAATTAAGCAGATACTCTGCGCTAAGCGATGTCTCATTTGTTGCGTCGATAACAATCTTTTCAGGAAGATCTGTAAAGCAGACCCGGATTGAGATGTCTGTTTCCTGACGCGCTTTACTTTCAACATTCAGATCCGCCTTGTCCAGTTTTGTTGCTCCTTTCCCGTCGTTAAAGAAAATGTCAAGCGCCTCTAAAATAGTTGACTTTCCAATATCATTTTTCCCAACGAATGCTGTTAAATCTTCAAAGTCGCTATTAATCTCATCGCTGTAGCCTCTAAAGTTTTTGATAGCCACGTTTTTGATTTTCATAAAAGTCCCTCCATTTTGAATTGCAGCCGTGAAACGACTTCCCACATTTGTGGTGTGTTGCGTGTCGAAAAACGTTGCATATTGTCTACTATAAAATGCTTGCATATTGGAATCTCACAGATTGCTGGATTCCAATATTGCGAGCATCGATAGTGGAGAGGTATACTTGCTATAATGATACCAGATCATAACGGTAAAATAGCAGCGCACTTTGAAAAGCCTGCTCAACATTGACGAAGGGGATGCAAAATGCGGAAAAGGTTTGTCAAATTATTACTTTTTAAGGTGGATACACAATACAGACTTCTCTATGGGTTCAGCAGTGAAACCGAGCAATCCTCATATCCGTGGAAGGCCCTTTCTGCGGACAAGAAAGGGCAAAAACTGATTGCAAAGGCGATCCTATCGCCAAGCGAAGCAGATATTTTTTTGATAAGCCTGACGGGTACCGAACCAATCATGTTATGCGAAAGGGTAACTCTCAAATCGCCGCAGTTGTATAAAAGAGAGCAGCTCCTATATTCCGATGATGAAGAACGGCAGACTGTGCCCATATCCGAATTCTGTTATCTCTCTGAATTTTGGAACAGAGAAAAACTTTCTCTGTTGAGTGAGATACAAAATGAATTCAGTGCAGATGGTAGAACACGCTACGAGCAGACACTTGAACTTCTTAAATGGGCAAAATGCAACTGTGGAATTGACTTCTGTATAGATGGACGTCGTTTTGGCAACTACGAAGTTTATTATCGTACCCCTGAGAATAGCAGTTTTGAAATAGATATCCACAAGGATCAAGGCCTGCGGGTTACAACGATTCGCAAGCGCAAAGATTTTGCAGAAGACATCATTGTTAACTGTATCGGAAAGTATAAAGACTATGTGATCTGTAATCAGACACAAGTATGGCCTGCAAATAAAAAGGAAATCTACTTCGAGGCTAATGAGCCAATGACATCGGTTGTGGTCCACGCATGGAATGTCGCCACAGGAAAGCTAATCGTCTCCCAAAGCATTGCGCTGATGATGGGACTCTCCATCATCTCGAGGTGGGGCGGTACTCCATATCAAATCGGAGACTCTTGGACAAATAAATTATTACATTCTGCAGCAAAGAGCAGCGAACTGATTCGAACTCAACTCATGAAAGTCCAACGCATCACTACGGATCGTGCAATCAGCATTCGCAGCGAACATGAGTCCGTGTTAGATGAGGCGATGGAGAACGGCTACTCTCTTTTTAAAGATTATCAGGAAAAAAAAGAAACTGGGGCATTCATTTCTAACACCCCCACAACCGGAGAGATCGATAGCTTTTTGCAGGTAAGAGCATATATTGAGCAATCCTCTGTTTGCAAGGCGGTAATTGCTGATCCATACTTCTCTGCACGGGCAGCAGAAAAGCTGTTGACGAGAATACAACGAACAGACCTTGAACTGGAGATCATTACCTCGCTTGGCTCGCTTGATCCGGACACAAATCAAAAAAGTAATGTTTGCGAGGAAACTCGCGCTTTTTTACAGCGGACAGCACCCCTTCTCCACAACAATCTGGTGGTAAGAAATCTGACACGTGGTGAAAAAGGCGTCTTTCACGACCGATATCTAATTCGGTATCACAAGGACGGTACGATCGATGGATTCCTTCTGAGTAATTCTCTCAACTCTATGGCGCAAAAGTTTCCGCTTGTCATAGCTCCGCTGGAGCATCGGGTATGCATGGAAGTTTGTGAGTACCTGAATAGTCTCTCTGATTCCGATATCCAACAGCAGAAGCCAAGAGCATTGAGGATCTCAAATGAGGTTCTTTTTTGCTCTGAGACATACCGGTGTCAGGTTCAAAGCGAAACTTCAGCAGAGTCAGCAGCGGAAAGGTATTTGCGGCAGTGGTATGATGAATCGTCAAAGCAGATATGTATTTGCAAAGATGATTTCTCTACAGTCCTTACGGCCGTAGCAGAGCGAGCACAAAGTGATCGAATAGATGCATGTAAAATGTTCTGTTATGCGCTGAGCAATATCTGCACGAGCCAAGTGGAACTGCTAACGGAAATGCTTCAATCCGCGGGTGGAGTTAAGGCTCTGTTCTTATCAGAGTTTCCAAATTTGGCAAAGGCTGCTGAGCAGCAGTGTGATTATCTGAAGTGTGGAGCATCTTCTCCAGAATATACGCTGTGGGCACTACTAAACGGAAAAGCTCGGCCAAGCCCACAGGGGTACCACTTGCTGATTGACCATGCAGGACATATCCATTTACGCGGACTCACATGGTTAAACTGCGGATACCATATGATGCTCGAATTAGATATTGCAGGATTCCTGACGCTGCTAAGTCAGCTGCGTTCTCCAATGATGTTTGATACACTGGCCTTTCAAATGGCAATCTCGCCACTCGATAGAGAACTATATTGTGCAGCAGCTTGCTCGGAACTGCTATATGTCCGCTTATTGAGTGCAGAATGGCTTTTTAATGCTATTCGCGACGAAAGGTCACAGTTTGAAGTTGCCAGAGAGATTTGGAATCGCTTCGAACCGGATGTGAGAGCTTTACAGGAAGCTATCGTGCTATCTAACGTTGTATTTCACGTTAGGACACGGCGGTTAGAATCAGAGGCGCAGTGGCAAGCAATTCAAGAGGTACTGCTGTCCAAATTAGCATCCGACCTTCCTGCGTGCAGCGGTGAGGTAATAAATACCGCGTTAGATTGGCTGCATGATAGCAATGCCGTATCACGAGCAACTCTTCTTATGACACTTGCTGAAAGAATGGAAAACTCTCATCCGCAGAAGCAATTGCTGGCAAGGGCAGAACGAATCTTAAAACGAGAAATTCAAGACTGCCAAACCGCCTCGGATATTCCTAGGTCAATAGGACTCTATTTGAACTGCGTAGATGCGCTATACGGTGAAAATGCAGAAAATCACATTTTCAAGGATATTTTAGATTGGAACACATTTGAGGACGCCACAGAGCCAGAATTGCAAAACTACGATTATCATCGCTCGCGCAACGCCTTCATTTTAGCTCAGCGGCAGATTCAAATACTGGAAGGAATGTTAGTAAAGTGGCCTGAATCGGAAAAAGCAAAGGCTTGGCTGAATGCCTGGGCGTGTCGGTTAAAGCAAATACCCGAAAAACTCTGAACTGTTGTTGCATAGAATAAGCAAAGAGGCGCCGGGAGCGGTATACTCCCAGCGCCTCTATGCTTATTCTTGATCGATAAAAGCAGATAGAATTATCGAAACCGCATGATTGCTATGCCTATCTTATTGATCGAATCATTTCTTGGATCAAGGGCACCTTGTCAGGGAACTGCGCTTTCACCATATCCAAGCAACGCTCCAGATTGCTTCTGATATCCTTTTTTGTCAGGCGATAGCGCTCGTTATGTATCTGGATACTGTCGCTCTGCACCTCTTCAACCTGCTGGGCAAGCTTTTGATGAATCGCTTGAAATACCATCCTACGATCAACACGAAAATCCACTCTGTCAGGATACCGTAAAAGCTCGATGGCAGAGAGCCATTGCGGAGGCGACAATTGGGGAGCAGCGTCCTCGTCAGCATTTTCAGGCAAGTGATCAAAGCGCTCTGTCACATTTGTTGCACAGAAGCTGGCAATGGCCGCATCTTTATAGTCATTGCAGCGGTCATGTTCCTGTTTTGCCTGTTCCAGCAGAAGACGCCCCTTCCAGTAATGTCCCATCGCCAGCCCGCCGTTGATGGCAATGTTAAGTGAGGTCAACTGTGTGCTGCTCGATTCGGAGACGTAGCCCTTGAGCACAAGCTCAGCCTTCTTCATGTGAGAATACGGCTGGCTGCCGCGCTGAATGCCGCATACGCTTTGAAGCACACGGTAGGCAAGCGCATAGTTGTCGTTCAAATGCCAACCATAAGATGCGGCATGTTGCTGGACAAAGGCGCCGATATCAGGATGACTCCTAAAAAAAGGAATCCTTGGGTCAGATTCATACTGATTTGCCTGATTGATCAACATCTGTGCCAGCAGATTCAACGCACCACCGCTTGTCCCAATCGCAGCCAAAACAAGGTATGCCTTGCTGACATAACCAAGGCGGGCGATCTCTTGATAGTTCTGATTGTTCTGATTAGCGGCGGAGACATATTTTTCATACGCCGCTTCAAGAATAATCTGAAAAATGTCGCAGCACGCCAGAACATTGCCCAAGCTGGGCTTCCATCGAGGGAATAAATTTCTCCTAAAAGTACGAACAGCTTCATCCCGTTTGTACATCGATCCCTCGTGATAATCCCTGACAGCCTCTCGAACTGCATCAGCCAGCTGAGAGGAAAAAGGCAGCGTACCGTTCATCTTGGTATCCGTCACGTTGAGCAGATCTTCCATACGGGCGTTGAGACATAAGGCCACCTGAAGGTAATAACACATCGCTTTCAAAATAACGCCAACAAATCTATCTCTTAACCCACAGCAATCATAGTGGTTGAGTAGATAAGTTTCTACTTCAAAAAACTGTCCACCACAATTCATGGGTACTTGTTTAGGGAGGAAATCCATTATATAGCACGGGGTTTCCAAGAGTTTGTCAATTATGTTCACTTAATCACGCTCCTTTATCAAATCACGATTTGTTTGCCACATCATAGCATATCCCCCAGTAATGTGTAAAGCCAAATTCTACACCGAAAGGAGATCTTAACCTTGGAAGATGCAACGCAATTTCATATCCGACCTGCCCGCCCAGAGGAGGCGGGCTTATTTTATACCCCGCACCCCGAAGAGGATAAGCGGCTGGGTACCGTTGGACATGTCCGCATGGATTTCGGGCGCAGCGGCAATGAGTTCTGGCATACCTGGTGGCCCCGCGGCCCAGAGAAGCTAAACAGCCCCGCGTTCAAAGCGGAGTTGCAGCAGATCGTTGGTAAGCTCCGTGAAGATGTGCTGAAAAGCCGCTTCGCGATGGAGCGTTTCTGCTATAACCACGGCGGCAAAATCGACGGCGGCTATGTACAGAACTATGGCTACATCGTGGAAACGGAGCATTATCGCTACTGCCTGCGGTGCAACCCGTCCCCTGGAGATTACAATGGTTACCTCACCGCTTACGATTTGGCCGTCCAGCGGCAGAACATGGCGCGGGACAAGCCCCCGGTGGGCCGTGTGTCCTATGCCAATGGCGACGCGCAGGAGTTTACCGATGCCGAAGCCTTTCTCAAGTGTGTGAGGGAAGAACTTCCGTATCGCCCCACCACAGGTCTGCGCTATGAAGTGCTGACCGATGATCCCAACCTTCGCAAGGCAGTGGACGATATCGTTTTTGACCTTTATGGCGAGGAAAATCCCCACCAGTTGGAGGAATATCAAAAAACGCCCAAACAGGGCATGACAATGGGAGGTATAAAGTGATGGACAGAAAAATGGTGAATTTTATCAAGGAGCAGTATCCCCCCGGCACCCGCATCCGGCTTAATTCGATGGAGGACCCTTATCATCCCATTCTTCCCGGCACGGAGGGCGAAGTGGACTTCGTGGACGATAAGGGGCAAATTTTTATGAAGTGGGACAATGGCCGCACGCTGCCGCTCATCCCCGGCGAGGACAGCTTCACCGTGCTGCCGCCCAAGCTGACCACCCTCAAGCTGTATATGCCCCTGACCGCCGATCTCTACGAGCGGAACGAGTACGGTGATTTCGATGACAGCAGCACATTGCTGGAGGGCGGTGAGCTGCGCGGCTATCAGGATCAGATCACGGCGGCGCTGGTGAAAAATCGGATGCCGGAGGAAACCGAGCGCGGCATCATGCATTGGTATGATGAAGCCGACAGCGTTGACCGCAAGGTGCGCTCCGCCGTCTTCACCGTAGAGGAACGTGACCGGCAGCTCTGGGGCGTGGCGGAATGCCGTGTCGCCGGGGAATTGTCGGACACGGAGCTGGAAACCTTAAAGGAATACCTCACTGGACAGGCCTCGGACGGCTGGGGCGAGGGCTTTGAGCAGCGGGAGATCTCCGTGGATGACGGCGGCGAATTGTATGTCCACTTTTGGAATTCGGACGAGTGGAGTATCCAGACGGAGCAGGAACGCTTTGAGCCAAGGCTTTCTGAAGGTTACACGACGGAACAGCGGATGGGGGGACTGTAAAATGTTCGATACAAAAGAGATGCAAACAAAATTTATTTCCAATATGGCAGAACGGCTCAATACCATGAATTTTCGCGCAAGATTTCGAGAGGACGGAGATCTTACAGTGAGTAGTTCGATCAACTTCCTGGGTGTTGTCGGAAAGACTGGCGAACTATACTGCAATTTCAAAGACCTCTGCAATCCATACAGGCGATTTCAATTGGAGAGAATCCTCCAAACGATGGATGCCGTTCGCACGGAAATGGTACAAGCCAATACATCAACACCGGAAGAAGCACTGGAATTAGAAACACTGCTGGGGGCATATCCGAGCCGACAGCAGGCACAGGAGGAGAAGCCTGAACCGAAACAAAACGAAGATGCAACGCTCAAAATGGTACATGAGCAATCTTCTGAAAAGAATCCTTCCCAGTCCAATTTGTCGGAGGGACTGCCGGAACTGTGCTTCTCCACCCTCCCCGGTACCGGTGAGCTCATTTGTATCAAGCGCGGCGAGAGCGGCTATTATCCCAGCGACTGGTCCACGGACGATCCCGCGCAGAACCGTGAATTGGCAGATTACAACAACGAACGCCTCGGCGTGACGCAGGAGCAGCGGCTGGCAATGGAGTGCGGCAGTATGCACGGCTGGGACATCCCCGGTGCGGACCCGAAAGTCTATGAGCAGAACGGGATGAAAATGGGAGGGATGACCCTTGGGTAAGAAGATATTCGAGGTATATCTTGCGAAAGAAGACGTACCCAACAACGAGGCGTATGCCAAGCTGAACTTGCCCGTCTCACTGTGGGAACTGTGGGACGCGATGGAAAAGGTACGGCTGAAGGATGGCGAAGCACTGTACATGGAGATCGACGATTACTATGCTTTTGAATATCTCGCTCCCCATTTGGACGGGTTAGCGATTAGTCTCAACGAGCTTAATGATTTCGCCGCGCTTCTGTCGGACCAAGTAACGATAATCCGAACTACATTATCCAAGTGGGTAATGTGTTCGGATTCATCATTTCTATCGAGAATATTCTTTAACGAACAAGGTCAGAAGCGTCATAGTTTCTGGCCTTGTATTTTTAGGTGTATCATGATATAATTTATAAGCTCTATGGAACAAATTTATCCAATTATCGTCTAAAGAAATATTACTAACTAGGAGGTCAATTATGAAAAAGTCATTTGCGTTTATTTTCGCGCTTTTGCTTTTCCTTGTTGGTTGCAATAGTGCAGATAACTCATCGGCACTACAATCAGATGATTCTCCGCTTGAAATGACTATGCCGGAATTGGAAAAAACAGATTGGCTGGCAGTTAGTACAGATGCCGAAGTATTTAATCTTAACGGGGGTCCCGACAATCCGAATTTTGAATATGTCTTTAATCATACAGACGCAGTGCCTTTAGACCAGCTCATTACTTTTGCTCTGGTGTCCGATGCGCTTAGCGAAGGAGCATGTGATGAATTGCGGAGCCGATTTTTAGAGGCACCCAATACTGTGCTGGCCTATCTTGTTCTCATGGGCGACCAAACAGTTGATTTCTGGGATAATCCTCCCGCAGCAGAGGTTATTTGCAAAGAAATTGCCTCCGCAGATGCCGCATGGCATGGTGGGACAGCAGAATTTACCCAAACAATGGAAGTTTGCAGAGAAACCTATCCCAGCGGACCGGTTGCAAAACTGTTGGATGTGATGGAAGAAGAATACAAAGCCAGCATAGAACGAAATCAGTAAAGCTCTATCAAGTATAAGATCAGGCGGGAGCATCGGTTAAGATGTTCCCGCCTCTGTTATACCTTATTCTTTTGTTCGGCCTGCTGCTTCGCGCAGACTATCAGCCTATGCTGTCACCAATGCAGGAAACACAGGAACTGGAGATGAAGATGAAATAACACCGCCTTGACCCGTGAAACGGGCAAGGCGCTTTTAGCACTCCCCTTCCCGGCATCGCATCGCGGCATAGGTGATGAGATCCTCCGGCGTGAGGACGTT
>ERZ773114.2124-NODE-2124-length-19272-cov-3.920539_pt1 | contig 19272 bp, 20 predicted proteins | sample MGYA00580564_ERZ773114 | MGnify/ENA primary metagenome ERZ773114 (study PRJEB29015, sample SAMEA2737836) | human gut metagenome | biome: human gut; feature: human-associated habitat; material: faeces | place: China | collected 2012 ... | reverse complement strand
TCCAGGCGTTTAATACCCGGAATGATGCCGCAGGTGGAAATCGTCATATTACGGTAGCTCATGTTGCAGGTGTCCTCGCGATGCAGAAAATCCAGCGCCTGCAAAACGCTGTCAAAATTCAGCATCGGTTCACCGCTGCCCATGACCACCACTCTGCTCACCATTGCTCCCTGCTCACGCAGACGCTCGTTGAACAGGTAAACCTGCGCCACGATTTCTGCCGCCGTCAGGTTGCGTACAGCACCCTTCAGGCCGCTGGCACAGAAAGCGCAGTGCATATCGCAGCCGACCTGGCTGGAAACGCACACGCTGTAGCCGTAATCATGGTGCATCAGAACCGTTTCTACCGAATTGCCGTCCGGCAAGCCCAAAAGCAGCTTACTCGTCATGCCGTCGGAGGAATTCTGCTCACGCAAAATTTCCAGACTGTGCGGCAACACGGTGAATTTTTCCTGCAGCACGGCAATATCGGCCTTGCTCAGGTTGTGCATAGCGGCAAAATCAAAGACCGACTTTTGGTACAGCCATTGAAATACCTGCTTGGCACGGAACTTTTTCAGTCCTGCTGCCACAAACAAATCCTGTAATTCTTCTATTGGTAAAGCAAAAATATCTTGCATTCTCTTACCTCTATATTACTGCTTTTTCATCAGCTTACAGATATAAAAGCCGTCGATGCCGTCATTCTGCGGCAGAAGCTGCAGCTCCTGTACCTGCTCACCCGTCAGCGGATGTGTGAATTCCACGCGCTGCCATTCGGGATGCTGCGTTAAAAACTCTTCCACCAGATAATGGTTTTCGCTCTGCTCAATCGTGCAGGTGCTGTAAACCATCGTGCCGCCGTCCTTCACATACTGTGCGGCATTCTTTAAAATTGCCAGCTGCAACGGCGGGAACAGCTTCAGATCCTTGCGTTGCTTGCGCCAGCGTGCTTCCGCACGGCGACGCAGCACACCCAGACCGGAGCAGGGTGCATCAACCAAAACTCTGTCAAACACGCCCAGCCATTCGCTGCGCAGCTGCAGAGCATCGTTCTGCAGTGCTTTGACGCTCTTCATGCCCAGACGGGCAGCGTTTTCGGCAATCAGCTCCAGCTTATGCTCGTGGATGTCGCAGGCGATAACCTCGCCCTTATCCTGCATAAGCTGTGCCACGTGCGTTGCCTTGCCGCCGGGAGCGCTGCACATATCCAGCACGCGCATTCCGGGCTGCGGCGCCAGCACCGGCGCTACCAGCATAGAGCTTTCATCCTGAATATAAAAATGCTGAGGCAGTGCTGCCAGAAGCGTATGCAGCGACGGCAGATGCTCTGCCACAATGCCGTAGGGACTCCATTCGGAAGCATGCACCTGCGCACCCATTTCCGTCAGATCCGCCAACAGCTTGTCGCGCGTAGTCACCAGCGTATTAACACGCAGGCACACCGGCGCAGCCGTATTATCAAACGCCAGCAGGCGTTCGGTACCGCCGCGTCCCCACGGTCCCAGCCAGCGCTTCACCAGCCAGCGCGGATGGTAATACTGCAGCGACAGATAATCGGCATCCTGCTTTTCGGTATCAGGCAGGACGAATGCTCCTGCTTCCTGCTTACGCAGCAGACCGCGCAGAACGCCGTTGACGAACTTGGCGCTGCCCTCATGGCTCACGGAGCGCGCCAGCTTCACAGCCTCGTTTACTGCCGCCGACACAGGAATGCGCGTCATATACAGCAGCTGGTAGGTGCTGATGCGCAGTATCGCCAGAATATCACCGGCCACCTTGTCCAGCGGACGGCTGACACACTGCGCCAGATACCAGTCAAGCGTACCGCTGGCCTTTACCGTGCCGTATACCAGCTCCGTTGCCAGCCTTCTGTCAAGATCGCTCAGTCTGCTGCCGCGCAGATACTGGTTCAGCGCGATATTCGTATAAGCGCCGTCCTCCAGCACCATACGCACCAAAAGCGCCGCTGCTCCGCGGGCACTCTCAGGATAATTTGCTTTTTGTTCCTTCCGCATGCTTTGTTTCTTCCTCATCATCTTCCATAAATGCTAAAATTGCTGCTTCCAGCTTATTGATATCTACCCGTGTATTAAAGCAGGGACCGAAGGGACGCTCGTTTAAAACGCCCAGCACCGGCAGCGGAAATACATCCTGAATGCCGCTGGTCAGGTCACGCTCACAGGCCACGGCCACAATAGCTTTCGGCCTTGCCTGCTTAACCATCTGCCTTGCCAGCGTACCACCGGTAGCCACAGCAAAATGGCAACCGTACTTGTGCGCCAGCCCCAGCATAGCACCTACGCTGCAGCGTCCGCACTGACGGCAGTTCTCTACATTACGGGTTATCTTATGTACGCAGGTATCCAGCTGGATACAATGCGGTGTTAAAATCATAATTCGGTTGGCAGGCACCTTCACCTTATGCTGCAGCACCAGATTGTTGCTTACCTCGATAAAGGACTGCTCAATGCGGACGCGGGGAATATTGAACAAGCGTCCCAGTACTACCGCAAAGGGGAAGAGAATATTAATCGCCTTCCACGCCCAAAAATACAAAATTTTGAGCACCGGTATTCCCAATAGCGCCATGACAATTCCCAGCACGCCGCTGAGCATTGCCAGCACGATCAGTACGCCGAAAAAGCCGAAAATTATCGGCAGGAAACGGCTGATTTCATAAAGCCCCGGAAAGGTTACCTTCCAGACCACATAAAACATCAGCGCACCTAATACGGCACTAATGGAGGTCAAGGCCATAAATATACGTTTTTTGGGCTTAAATACACTATCTTCGTTCATTAAAAGATTACTCCTTCAATTTACAGCCTGCTTCAGGCAAGCAGATCGCCCTCCTGTACACCGCGGCCGTTCAGGAAAACCTGCGCCGGCATACGTTTTTTGGATTCGGGCTGTACCTCGGTGATTTCCAGTACGCCCTCACCGCAAGCTACAAAGAAGCTGTGCTTGCCGGTTTCGATAACGGTACCGGCAGCAGCAGCGCTGTTTTTGTCAGTCATTTTACTGCCCCATATTTTCAGGCCCTTGCCGTTCGGCAGCTTGGTAAAGGTGCTGGGTGCAGGATTAAAGCCGCGGATAAGGTTGTGTACCTCCTGTGCTGTTTTGCTCCAGTCGATATGCTCCATGCTGCGGTCGAGAAGTGTTGCATAGGTAGCCTGTTCGTTATCCTGCGGTTCCGCAACGGCAGTACCTGCCGCAATCTTGTCGATAACTTGCAGCAGCAGCGCCGCACCCTGCTCACGCAGAGCATAATGCAGCTCGCCCATCGTGGTATTTTCTTCGATAGGCACTACTACCTTATCCAGCATTGCGCCGGTATCCATGCCGATATCCATCTGCATAATCGTTACGCCCGATTCCTTTTCGCCCTTGATGATGGCATACTGAATCGGCGCCGCACCGCGATACTTCGGCAGCAGGGAAGCGTGTACGTTAATGCAGCCGTATTTCGGCAGCTCCAGAATTTCCTTGCTCAAGAACTGGCCGAAAGCAGCTACAACAATCAGCTCCGGCTGCAGCTCGTGCAGCAGCTCAACAAATTCGGGAGTTTTTACCTTTTGCGGCTGGTAAACAGTCAGGCCCTGCGCCAGCGCATATTCTTTAACCGGTGTTTGCAGCAGCTTGTTGCCGCGTCCCTTCGGACGATCCGGCTGAGTTACTACCGCAAGAATTTCATGCTTGCCGCTTTCACACAGCGCCTGCAGACTGCCTACTGCGAAATCCGGCGTTCCCATAAATACTATACGCATTTGTTTTCCTCCGTATATCTTTCTATTTTTTTTCGTATCCCGGTCAGGATTTATCTTAAAGCATCCTCGGGATTTTCCTTCTGCTTAGGCGAAATGGTTTTAGCCTTGTCGATGAACAGAATGCCGTCCAGATGGTCCAGCTCATGCTGAATGCAAATAGCCAGCAGACCGCTTGCGGAAAGCAACATGCGTTGGCCGGTTTTGTCGGTGAATTCGCATTCCACATATTCGGAGCGTTCTACCTCGCCTTCGTAATCAGGCACGGAAAGACAGCCTTCGCTGCCCAGCACCTTGCCCTCGCGTTTAACAATCTCAGGGTTAATCAGCTCGTACAGGCCTTCGCCTACGTCGATAACTACTACGCGCTTGCTTACACCCACCTGCGGTGCTGCCAGGCCTACGCCGTCGGCCGAATACATTGTTTCTGCCATATCACGCAGCAGACGCTGCAATTTTTTATCTATACGCTCTACCGGTTGAGCCACCTCACGCAGCACCGGAGCGCCGGCAATCACTATTTTTAACTTAGCCATTTTTGTTCCTCCTTATATCTATTCTAATAGTTCATTATAACACATTACTACAGGAAAAAACAAATTCTCTGCACAAGCTTCCTCATATATTTAAGTAAAGACTAAAAAGCCTTCTGCATCAGGCGAATTTCGCGTCAGAAGCAGAAGGCTCTTAAGCTTTTTTGTTATTTATTTTTTATAATTGTTTTTATCTGCCATACGGATACCGGTATTTACCAGCTTCTGTGCAGGCTTGCTGCCATCTTTTGCTGCAGCAGCGGCAGCCATCACAGCCTCGTAGCCCATTTTGTACTGATTCTGTACGGCAACGGCGATACTATAGTTCTTGTCCTCCAGGCCAAGCAAAGTCTTTTTACCAAGGTCAAAACCGGTAACGACAATATCCTTGCGGCCTGCAGCCATTACAGCCTCCACGGTTGCATTAGTGGAGCCGTTGTTGCAGGCAATAATGCCTTTAACATTATGAGTGTTTTTGATTTTTTCGGTAACCAGCTTAAATGCGCCCGCTTCATCACCATAGTTGATAATATAATCATGTTCGATTTTCCAGCTTGCAGAAGCAAATTTACCCCAGTTTGCCATAATGCTGTTCAGACGGTCGGAAATCGTAGTGCTGGCCAAGGTGCTGACATGTACCAGAACCGTTGCCTCCTCGGATTCCTTCACGCCGCTAGCCTTCATCTGCTCTACCATTTGCTGGCAAACCTCGGCACCAGCTTCCAAGTTATCGGTAAGGAAGGCTGCATCATAATCATTGCTGCTGAGTGCAGTATCAACCAAAAATACCGGCAACTTCTGCTCGCGCAGTGTTTTCGCACTTGCCGTCATATTGGAGCTGTCCGCCGGAGCAAGAATCACTGCATCTGCTTTTTTGCCGGGAAGCTCCTTGACCATATCGCGTTGCAGCTCCCAATCGCCGTCCTTCATAACGCCGCCGACATAAACGTTAACGTCAGCCTTAGCTGCGCCGTCCTTAATGCCGCGGATAACTTCTTCCCAATAGTTACCCTTCATAACCTTAAGTACGGCATAGACGTTTTTGCGTCCTTCCTTTACTTCCGTCACAGGCTCAAAATCCTGCTTGGATTTGGCGTTCATAACCTTTTGTGTTACCGCGCCCTGTTGCGCATTGTTGCCGCCGCAGCCTGCAACGCCTACAAGCAGTAAAGCCGAGAATAAAACTGCTAATAATTTCTTCATACCCATACTATCAACCTCCGCTTATTTATATGAGTAACATTTCAAAACTTGCTCATATGTTATCAACAATATTATAACACTTTTACAAGAAAAATCAAGCAATTTGTAATCTTTGTTTGTTTTAACCTAAACTCAATAACCACGTAAACATTAAAGAATAATAGACTCAGCAAGCATTGTATTTATCACAAATCAAAGCTGTTTTTCTGCGTTCAAATCAAAGCTAAATATTATTTTTGTCCTCTTTCACTTCACAATAGCTTGCGTCAGGTAAAGATAACTTTACAAAAGCCTCTTTCTTCTCATCAAAGTTTGTGCTATAATCTTTTATTAAGCAAGCAAAAACTGACAACAGTACAGCCCGCTTTATGATAATTTAGGGAGGATTTTTACATATGCTGAACCAGATTTCTTTATTCACCGAAAACAACGAGGGTGGTTTGTTCAAAATCACCACCATTCTTGCTAAAGCCAACATCAATATTTACACCATGCTGGCCAACGACAGTGCGGAATTCGGCATCGTGCGCCTGATTGTGGACAAGGCAGAAACTGCTATCGAAGTACTGAAGGCAGAAGGCTACCAATGCCGTCAGGACAAGGTTATTGCTGTAGAGATGAACGATACTCCGGGTTACCTGGACGGCATTCTTTCCGCTATCCACGGTGCCAACATCGACATTTCTTACCTTTACATTTCCTTTAACCGCGACAATGTTAAGCCGGTAGTAGTTTTCAAAACCAACGAGCCGGAAACTGCCACCTTCCTCATCGGACGTGGCTACAAGCTGCTGGAAACATTTTAATAGCTGAAATATTTTAAAGGCCGCCCGCTGAAGCAGGCGGTCTTTTTGCATGCAAAAAAGCTGCCGCAGCCTTCGCTACAGCAGCTCATACTTATCAGTTTACAGTTCTTCCGCCAGGTCAAGCAACAGTCTTTCCGTCTTTTCCCAACCCAGGCAGGGGTCGGTAATAGATTTGCCGTAGACGCCATCATGCACGCCCTGAGCACCGTCCTCGATATAGCTTTCAATCATCAGGCCCTTGACGATTCTGTTGATATCAGCATTCAGCTTGCGGGAATGCACAATATCCTTGGCAATGCGGATTTGCTCCAGATATTTTTTGCCGGAATTGGCGTGGTTGGTATCCACAATAATCGCCGGGTTCTGCAGCTGACGCTCCGCATACATATCAATAACGATTTTCAGCACCTCATAATGGTAGTTGGGGAAACTGTTGCCGATGGGGTCTACATAACCACGCAAAATGGAATGCGCCAGCGGGTTGCCCTTGGTGCGTACCTCCCAGCCACGGAACAAAAATTCCTGCTCATGCTGCGCTGCCGCCACACTGTTGAGCATAACGGACAAATCGCCGCTAGTAGGATTCTTCATGCCAACGGGAATGCCTACGCCGCTGGCAATCATACGGTGGAGCTGGTCCTCGCTGGAGCGCGCGCCAACTGCGGCATAGCTCAGCAAATCGGACAGATAGCGGAAAACCTCGGGATAGAGAATTTCCTCTGCACCGGTCAGGCCGGTTTCTTCTACCACGCGCACGTTCATTTTACGGATAGCGATAATACCACCCAGCATATCCTCTTCACCCTCGGGAGAAGGCTGGTGCAGCATACCCTTATAGCCTACGCCGATAGTACGCGGCTTGTTGGTGTACAGACGCGGTACGATAAAAATTTTATCCTGTACGTTTTCCTGCAGCTTGCCCAGACGATAAACATAGTCCAGCACAGCATCCTCATTATCGCTGGAGCAAGGACCGATAACCAACAAAAAGCGGTCATCCTTGCCTGTAAAAATATTCTTTATAGCCTCGTCACGCTGCAGCTTCAGCAGCTTCGAAGCCTTACTTACCGGATAATCCTCCATTAAGGCCTGCGGTGACGGCAGCACCTTGATAAATTCCATCTGCATGCTCATAAACAATTACTCCCATTAATCAATTTGCTGACATCGGCAGATTTTTGCAACATTCTACCGGTATTAGCAGTGTCAAATCTTCTATATTGTAACACAAACTCTGTTTTTATACAATCATTTACCATGTTAAATTACACTTACAGGGTCAACATTAAAGTAAAGATTAGGCTTTTCCTTGAATTCACTGTTCAGCAATGCTTCCTTTGTTTCCCTCAAATCCTGCGCCTTCAACAGCACATTGAAACGGTACAGGTCATAGGCCTTTGCCACCAGCGAGGGGAACGGTCCTGCAATCAACAAATCCTCCAGTTTGCCTTGCAGCTTTAAGCTCTGCAGATAGAAGACAACCTGCTGCGCCAGCGCCAAGCCTGCACCCTCATCCTTATCCACCACCTGCAGCTTAAGCATCTGGGCGAACGGCGGATAAAAATAGTTCTGACGTTCCTGCAGCTCGCGCTTGGCAAAGGTGTCGTAATCCTGCGTCACCGCCAGCTGCAGAATCGGGTTATCCGGATCATAGGTCTGGAAGATTACATGTCCCGGCCTGTCACCGCGTCCCGCACGCCCCGCTGCCTGCGTCAGCAACGAAAAGGCGCGCTCCGACGCTCGGTAATCCGGCAGATGCAGCGTACTGTCCGCCGCCAGTACTCCCACCAGCGTTACATTGGGAATATCATGTCCCTTCGCCACCATCTGCGTACCAATCAGCACATTGGCCGCACCGTCGGCAAAGCGCCGCAGGATATCGGCATGCGCAAACTTCGCCACAGTCGAATCCTGGTCCATGCGCAACACACGCACCTCCGGCAGCTGCTGCAGCTGTTCCTCGGCCTTCTGCGTACCGCTGCCGAAATATTTGATGCGGCGGCTATGACAGTTGGGGCACTCCTGCGGCAGCGGCATCGTGTTACCGCAGTAATGGCAACGCAAATCCTCGTTCTTCTTGTGGTAAACCATTGCTACGGCGCAATGCGGACAGGTAATCGTCTGGCCGCAGTCGCGGCACATCACAAAGGTAGAATAGCCACGGCGGTTTAGGAGGACAATCGCCTGCTCCCCCGCCGCCGCCGTCATCACTAACGCCTGCTGCAGCGCGCGCGACAGCACGCTGAAATTGCGCGCCTCCAGTTCCTTGCGCATATCCACGATCTCAACCTTTGGCAAAGCAGCACCATTAGGACGTGACGTAAGATGCAAATGTGTACATTCGCCCTGCAGTGCCTTATAATAAGTGCATAAATCCGGCGTCGCACTGCCAAGCACCAAAGCTGCGCCGGTCAGGCGGCAGCGGGTGCGGGCAACATCACGTGCATTATAATGCGGACGGTGGTCCTCCTCCTTGTAGCTTCCCTCATGCTCCTCGTCGACAATCACCAAGCCAAGCTTTTCAAACGGAGCGAACACAGCACTGCGCACGCCAATCAGCACCCTTGCCTTGCCTGTGCGCATGCGGTACCACACGTCGCCTCTTTCGTTCTGCGATAGCTTACTGTGCGCCACGGCAATCTCGCTGCCGAACCATGCCTGAAAGCGCTTCACCAGCTGCGCTGTCAGCGCAATTTCCGGCACCAGCATCAGCACCTGCCAGCCTGCATCCACAGCATGAGCCGCCGCACGCAGGTAAACCTCCGTCTTGCCGCTGCCCGTAATGCCCTGCAGCAAAAAGGACTGCGCACGCTGCGCATCTATCGCCTGATTAATCTTTACTGCGGCATCCTGCTGCTCCGCCGTCAGCTGCAGGCTTTCGCCACGCTCCTGCTCTGTGTTATAGCTGTTGCGCAGCACACGCTTCTGCACTGCGTCCGCCAAACCGTTCTGCGCTAAAGCGCGCGCTACCGCGGAGCTCACACCCTGCTGCGCCAACTCGCTCACGCTCAGTGCTCCTGCAGCCTGTGCCAGTACGCCCAGGGCAGCATGCTGCCCCTTGGCACGTTTGGCAAGCGTTCCTTCAGCCAACGCCTGCCTTCCTGCAGCATTGATACGGTAAGCCAACACAGTTTTTTCCTGCAAACGCTCATTATAAACATAATAAAGCAAACGTCCCTGCGCATCACGCACGGCACGCCGCTTAATGCTCGATTTTCCCGGCACAAAAAGGCGCATCGCCTCTGCCAGCGAACACATATAATAATCTGCCATCCATTTGGCAGTAGCCAGCATTTCCTTATCAAACCAAGGAGTATCGCCCAAGGCTGCCTCCACCGGCTTCAGCTTACTTCTCAGCACTTCATCACTAGGCAGCGACACACGCTCCACCACAAAGCCTTCCACCTTCTGGCAGCTGAAGGGAATAACTACACGCCAGCCGCTGTCTATAAACTGCAGTGCTTCCGGCACACTGTAGGTAAACTGACGGAATAAATTTTTTACTGGTAAATTTATCGCAACATTAACAGCAAACATGGCAACCTCCTGCAAACATACTTGTAGTTTATTATAGCATAAATCAGGGAGAATGCGGAGAGCGTTTATATAAAAAGCGTTCTACCGCAGTCATGTAGAACGCCTTTTGCAGCTTTATGCTGTTTTACTGTTATGCTGTCAATTTGGAGGCAAGCTCACGTACTTCTGCTTCTACCGAAGTTTTATCTTTCATAACCGCTAAGGTTTGCCTTTAATCTTTATGTTTACTTCTTTCGTCCCCGAAAGAAGTAACAAGAAAGGAGCGCGCTTTACCAAAGCGCGGGAAACAGTCGCTTTTTTGCTCGCACAAAAAGCTTAGCAAAAAATGCTTTACCATATTCTCTTTGGTTCGTAGTAAACTAACGACTACTGAAACACATTAACGATTATGGAAGTATTTTTTGAGGTTTAGACTAACGCAAAGTTTAATCCCCTGATACAAGTCTTAGACAAACCACAAAGCACTTCATGGGTTACGAAGAACTTTTGCAAGAATTCGAACAAGCGCTAGTAACAGTAAAGCGGCCCTATTCAAACTGTTTGCATAGATCAAAATCACTGTTTCAGCACTTCGTCATATTTCATAATCTCGCACTGAGACTAGCCATTATTTTTTGCTTTCTCTTCCAGTTCCAACATGTACTTATCAAAATCAGACATAAATAATCTGTCTTGAATGACACGATATTTTTCAAATTCAGTTTCGGCATGCAGCTTTGCAATTGCTTCTGACACCTTCCCTGCATCCTGTAAAACACCATATTCAAACATTTCAATGAAACTGTTAAGTCTCTTCTCCCAATCCTCCATAGTAAGAGGAATATGCCTTAATGTCATGTTCTCTGCGAAATCCAAGTATGCGGTAACCATACGGTTTAATTGCTGCAATTCATTTTCGCTCAGATAATTTTTTGCAATCGTCACATCACTTTTTTTAATCTTGCCGTCTGGAGCATCTGCCCATGTAGTAAGTCCCATATGTTCCTTTTGATGGTCGGCGCGTTCTACAATCAATTCAGCTGCAGTGTGACCGTGAATTGCATAGTGCATTTTGTTCTGAATAGTTGCGTAAAACCGTTTCGTTGTTGCAGAGGTTTTGTCATAATCTATCGCAGTAGCATAAATATCTGTGATTTTCTGATAAAACTTCCTTTCGCTTGCGCGAATTTCTCTGATACGTTCAAGCTGTTCATCAAAGTATTTATCCGTCAGATAAGTGCCTTGTTTCAGGCGTTCATCATCCATTACCCAGCCTTTAATGGTGTAGTCCTTGGCAATCTTATTTACCCATTTACGGAACTGCACTGCACGCTCAGAATTGACTTTAAATCCTACTGCAATAATCATCTCCAAAGAATAGTGATTTGTGCTATAGCTTTTTCCATCAGCAGCAGTTATTCGATATTTTCGAATAACTGAACCCTCCTGCAATTCACTATCCTCGAATATCTTTTTAATATGATAATTTATGGTGTTTACACCTACATCATACAAAGTTGCCATCACTTTCTGTGTCAGCCATATATTCTCATCTTCGTAGCGCATCTCAATGCTGTCCTGCTGGTCCCCCACAGAGGCAACATAAGTCAGATATTCCGCTGCGCTGGAACGGATGGTTATTTCGGCTTTGTTTTTTACCAATATCCCCACCACTTTCTCTCAAATCAAATTTATCAGCACAGTTTAACAGTACCACAGTTTCAGCGGTTCGCCGTCTCCAATCATGCTTCGCTCTCGCTCGCATTCTTGGACGGCTATCACATGGTGCGCACCAGCTGCTCACCGCGTCGCTCAGCTCCTAGTGAGCAGGGTGACGCACTCAACATGGCTCGTCAATAGAACCCGCTTCATCATAGATATTTTATAGCCATAAGATTTCATTTATATTAGTCGAAAACTGCCTTAAATAAAGGATTTAAGCAACTAAGCTACATCTATTGTAATTAAATTGCTTTGGTGTACATTTTGTCAGCGGACACAAAACGGCCACAATGTACCCATTATTCAAGCTATTTAAGGCGAAGATTATTGCATAAGTTGTTAATAATAAATTCGACGTTCCCTTGCTTTTTCCTGCCACGTCTTTTTTTACATCTTTTCCTTGACCAAAACTACAGCCACACTGCCGGCAATAATCTGCCAAAGCAGCCGCTGTCTTTTAACGCGCTTCTCCTCGCGCTCGGATGCCTGTAAGGATCTGTTGGCACTCTCCAATAAGCTGCTCTGAGCTTGCAGCTCTATCTGCAGCTTTATTGATTCCGTCTTGAGCTTGCTCAATTCCGCTCTCGACTCGGTCAGCGCTGCTTGTGATTCTGCCAGCGCTTGCCTGGTGCTCTTTGTTTGCTGCAGCAGCAGACTCAACCTGCTGTCGAGTGCTGACATTTCCGCCGCCGTCATCGTGTAGGTTGTAGCCGATGATGCCTCCGAGGCAGAGGCAGGCAACAGCAAGCACAATGTAACTGCAGTAATTGCGCAAAATTGTTTTAAGCACATCTTAGCCCTCCCACAGATAATAGCCCGGAACGGAGCCGCCAGCACGCATGTCAACATGGACAAAGCCCTGCGATACATAAGTACCCACACCGTCAAAAATCTGCTTGCAGATGCGAGTCAGCTCACGCGTAGATACGCCGTCAACGTAGATGTCTGCTGCAGTGCCAGCCACGTGCTGAGAATTAGACACGCCGCCTACATTGGCATTGTGTACCGGACAACGATAACCGCTGCTGATGTAGATTGGGCGACCTAAGCGTGCACGCAAGCGTTCCAGACCGGTCAGCAATGCAGAGCTAATGCCATATGCCGGCAGCTCGCCACAATGCTTACAAGCAAATTCAGATTCAGAAAAATGAGCAGATAACATAGCCATAAAATAAACCTCCTTTGATTTTTCGCCCAGCGAACAGCATAAAATTGCATAAATTGCACCTATTTCAGTTGTTCGCTGGTCATTTTTTAGATTTTAGTTGTTTGTTTAGTTGTTAACCGCGTCTTCTCTTTACGAGTGCTGCGATTTCCCCGACAGCCTCAATACCTGCATCATTGAGGTTCTCACAAATAGACAGCAGCTCGGTAACAACAAGATAGCCAGCAACAAGCGGTACTGCCCATGGCGGCTGGTGCAGCGCAATCATGCATACATCAACCAACACAGCAGCCAGTACACAGAGAATATAAACAATAAGCTTCCCAACAAAGCGATGCTTCATGACTTCCGAGGAAATTAATCCTTCGGCGCGCGCCGCCTCGATGCCGCCTATAATCTGCATCACAGACGGAGTTTGCCCCATGCCCTGCAGGCGCTTGTAGCTCAAAGACATCCAGCGGGTGAAGCAGTCGATAAATACCAGCGCTGAAAATGCTATGAAAAGCACAGCGTGCTTATGCAACAGGATGGCGAGGATGGCAGCGGCGATAGATTTATAGCTAATACCATGCCAGAGCGTCTGCGCTGCGTTAAAAGCAGCAAATTTGAGTGCGTCAAAATTCATTGATAAATACCTCCTATAAAATGTCCATTTTTAAGACACAAAATGTAAAATAAGCCAGAATTCTAAAATTCGTAAATTGCTAAGATGTGTCTGACATTCGTATTACTCCTTATTTTGGGCAACAAAAAACCGCCTGCGCTAAGCAAGCGGTTAATTAAATTTTTATTGTTTGTGTTTAGCAGCCCATTTGGCTCGAGCCTGGTTTAAGGAAATTCCTAGCTCTCCGCCATCGAAATCTGGCTCCAATTCCAACACTGCGTCATCAATCCATCCACATACTTTGCAGCCTAAGAAGCAACAATCAAGTGGATTTGCACTGCGTCTCGTAAATTCATATTGACCACAAACAGGACATAAGTGTTTCATTTTTTGTTTCCCTCAGCCTTTCTCCACACTTCATAGTAAATAGTTTTCTTCGTAGGCTTAAACATAGTAACAACTCCAGTAAAAACATCAGCTTTTACATAGTCGTTGTTGTACGGGTCATAGCGAACCACAATGTTTTTGCCAATGTCGTAACCACGGATGCCGCCTGTTTTAGGAGCTTGTTCGGCAAGCCATACCGCATGGTTACAGTAATCCTCTTTACTCCATCCCGGATACTGTTCACCATGGCGTTCCCAATGATCATCAAGTTCTTCTGCCGTTCCAAAGCCAGGTACAGCAAGTGTACATTCACCACCTGCTACTAGTTTACCTCTACGCCGGTCTTTTTGCAACGGCTTTTTGGCTTCCTGCTTGGTATTTTTTTCAGATTTTGTAGCACCACCAACCTTTACAAACTGCCCTGCATTATCAGGCTGCCCTCTAGGCTGGTCAGGGCTATAGTCTGTAATAATACTAGCTGCACGCCGCAAAGGACTTAAATCTATACGATTATGGTCAAACATTCTGGCAGCAAGCAACAAATACCGTTTGAATTTTGGCATTACATCACCTCACAAAAAATTACGTTGTCCTCCTATAAAACCTCACGATGTAGGCTGGTGGCTGAACGGTGGATGATTTGCTGTATATGGAATTGAGGAGAAATACGTTTATACCGACACTTCTTGCCATATCCGAACCTCCTAAAAAAATTATTCCATACAAATAGCTCTTACTTCTTCGGCCGTGCCTGCAGCTTCCACCTGCGCCTTTGCCTTGCGATAAGCGATATGCAGGAGATTGGAGCGTACGGCGACGGCGGCCACGATAGCGCGCAGGTCAGCGGCGGTTACACAGACGTCCTCATTATCTGCCGTTGTCCAGCTGATTTTAGCGCCTTCGCCCTGCACGTCCAAGGCGATGATTGCGGCGCTGATGCGGTCGCGGGCTTTACTGTCGTAGTCGTAGAGGTGCCCATTGTATTCAATGGGAGTAACCTCTGCTTCGTCACGCTCTGCTTTAAGCTCTGTAATCTTACGTTGCTTAATCACTTCCAAAGGTTCTTCCGCACGCATAACAGTTATGCCTAATTCTGCCAAGGCTTCATCACTAAGGGACAGAGGGATAAATACACCCTCATGCCCCAGAGCTTCGGACAGGTTATAAATATTGTTGTATTGGTTGTTTTTATATTTGTATTTAATTTGTGTCAATCTTTAATCACCTCATTATCCTACTAATCAAAAATGAAAATTACAGGGATTGTTTTGCCATTATTTTGTTGTATATATGAAAATAAGTCCTTGTTTAATGTATTATTCTTGATTGTAATATTATTTATAGTGCAAGACTTTATGGATGAAGGTGCTAAAAAAAACCTGTTTGATACAGCATAACAGGAAGTCACTAAAACGCCATTAGGCAAAGGGTTTGGAGAAAGGCTACCAAAGCTCCCATCCATAAAGCCAAACATCGAAAAGCCTTGTCCCACAGTCATCATAGCCTTAATGTTCTTTAAGTCCTCGCCGTTTTTCATCATCATCATTCTATTAAGTCCCATATTGCTTACCTCATGACAATGCACTTGCCTGTACAACACTTGACAAACCACCGCTGCTACTTTTGATTAGCAGTATATTTAATAGTAATCCGTTAGCTGTGATAGCTAAATCGGACGCATTACCTACATATTTTAGAGTGCCAGCATTAGTGATGCTCAGGGTGTATGAACCATTTGCAGTAATATAGGCAGTAAATAAGGTAGCGTCACTATTACTTAATAATCCTGCTAATACTGACATATCTAGCGTAAAATTGCCTTGCACATTATATACTGCCAACGACTCAGACGGATTATCAGTGCCACCGCTAATACGTGGAGCACTATAACTTTCAAAGTTAAATTTCATTTTTTGGAAAGTCTGTTTGCCCGTCCACGTATTAGGTTCAGACGTGCTAACACCGCCCCCACCAACAGTAATACTAACATTGCCATTAGTGTCGGGTTGCACACCATTCACGCTCTTGACAACACCACTTATATCGGATTTCTTTGCATAGGTGGAAGTGATTGTATTACCATCACCATCACTTGTTGCCATAGCTGCCGTACCTGTATAGTTACTTGCGTTGATAGAGCCTATAGGCTGTGAGCCTTGTCGCCATGCTATTGTAGCTGTAGGACTACTCAATATAAAGCCTCTGAAAATATCAGTATCGGCTTTATTCAGAAGTGCATTATACACAGCCTTGTTAGCAATAGCATTATTAGAAGTTCCAGACAGTTCAGTATCAACAGTTACCGAAGAACCCCCACCGCTAACATTAATAGTAACATTACCAGCGGAATCGGGTGCTGTGCCGTTGACAGTCTTAACAAAACCACTAATATCGGTTTTCTTAGCGTAGGTATTAGCAATGATATTACCTGCACCATCTTTGAGAGCTGCTGCTGCTATTTCAGTTTTACTCAATTTACCATCTAAGGCTTCTTTGATAACCCTGTTCTGTACAGGGTTCGTAGAGGTTGCAGATAACGCAGTATCAACAGTAACATTAGTGCCACCACCAGATACAGTAATAGATACATTACCATTGCTGTCTGGTTTTATGTTGTTTACGGACTGCACAACGTAAGCAGGTCTATTTAATAAATCAGTATATTTACCGCTAGTCGCAACCTCAGCTAAATCGCTCTTGTCAGCTTTTTGTTGGAAAGCTACACCTAACTCGTTAATAATCTTATCAAAATCAACCTTCTTAGTATACGTATCAGTGATTACGTTACCGCTGCCATCCTGTGTTGCACGTAATGCAGTGCCTGTATAATTGCTTGCAGTAAGCGAGCCTACAACCTGCGAACCTTGCCTCCACCTTATTGGAGCTGTTGCACCCATTAAGGCAAAACCAGAAAAAATATCAGTCCCGACTTTATTCAGCAGTGCATTATAGATAGCTTTATTTTGGACAGGGTTAGTGCTTGTACTTGATAGTTCTTCATCAACAGTAACACCGCCGTCAGCACCATCCTTGCCTTTAGGCAACACAAAATCAAGCACGGCAGCAGACGATGTGCCGCGATTGGTGACCTGTGCCGCTGTCCCCGGAGCGCTTGTCGTAACGTTGCCGATAGTAATGGTGGCCGCGTTGCCCGCTGGGCCTTGCGCGCCCTGCACTCCTCGCTCGCCCTGTTCGCCTTGGATGCCACGCGGTCCTTGTATGCCTTGTACGCCCTGTTCGCCACGGTCACCTTTGTCGCCCTTCTCGCCGGGGTCGCCTTTAATGCCCTTGATGGTTATCGGGCTCGGGTTATCGAGGCCGGCTTTGTTCGTCCAAGTCAAAATGCCGCTGGAATCAATGTGCGGCACAAAGACGTTAACATTCTCACTTAAATCCTTGGTGGTATTCATATATGTTTCAGCTTGCTCTGCATCCCATACTACCTCGGAATTTGCGTACGAGGAGCCGCCGGGCTTGCCGACCACGAGCTTGCGATTGCCGTTCGCTTTGCGCGCGATGACCAGCTCGCCCTCGCGCAGCACAGGATTCACCTGCAGCCATTTTTCCTCGGACGCTGTGCTAAACTGTATTCTTGCATTACTCATTTACTTCACCTCACGCAGTACGCACCCAAAAATAAAGCAATAAATATGATGGCTCAAAAGTTACTTTTTCTCCATTGCCTGTGTTATTTATAGAAATTTGATGGGAGTGGTTACCATTAAAATTCACCACCTCACGAGCATCGCCTTTATGAGAACAAGTACCAGCCCATATTCCTGTGCGACTAAACACACCTGTTGTTCGTCCCCCATCTGCTCCTACTTGATTGGCTGCAATAAATGTACCTCTTAAATCGGCACTATAAATCGTTGCATCATGGCCATGTGCAGGCAGATTATTCACACCCAGCGTAAAGCCATCACTGCCGCCCATAGTTCCGCCGGGATAACCTGCGCCGGCAGTGCGGATATATCGGCCGCTCTGCAGAAGCTGCCACGTACCGCCAAGCCTTGTGCCGGGATTGATGTTGTCGCGGGTAATTACCACGGAGCCGACAAAGCTCATCGCGTTGAGATAATCGATGTTCAAAGACACATTGCCGCTGCTGTCCGGCTTTTTGCCCTCAACGCTATATAATTGCCTTTTGCATCCGGTTTCTCGCCGTTAAGCGACAGCAGGAATGTTTTTTTGATTGAGGCCACAAGGCCTGCGTAATCGCTGTCCAAAGCATCCTGCCCCTGCTCGACAAGGACCTGCGCCATAGCGGCAGCCATAATCGTAGCCTGTTTATACAGCTTGTTGTGCAGGTCAGCCGCCGCCAGCCCCGGAACAACGCCGCCGATGCGCTGAGTATTGACAGCGTACTCAGTATCGGATAGAACATTGCTGCTGTCCACGGCCTCAGCAAAAACCTTAAAATTACTTCTCGCCATTTGTTACTCGCTCCCTTCTACAGCCCAATGGCTATTGTAACCACTGTAACGCATAGTGTTGTAATCGTAGCTGAACAGCGGCAGGCCGTCCGTCGATACGAATGTCAGCACGTTGATGCGTACGCCCTCCGGCTTCGGAATGATATATGCGTGGATAATCAGCTCGCGCTCCAGCGCAGTATAATCGCCCTGCAGTACGATGTTGAACGACATATCCTGCAAATCTTCGATGGATAAATGCTTATCTTTACCCATAACAGATTCCCACAGCTCATATAGCTCTGTTATAGTGCCCTTCCACGCATTTTGGATAATACGCGCTTTGATTAGCAGACGGAACAAATCATCGTCCATCATGCTGTTGCTGTCGTTCATTTCCCCCGGAGGAAAGCCGGAAATAAAGCTGACGCTTGCCATGTTCTGCGGCTCCGGGGTGTTGATTATCGGATACTCCGTGCCGCTGGCAATTTCCGTCGGAGCCGGGCAAACAATGTCGCCTGTAGCAGCAACGGACGGCTCAAAGCTGAGCTGCCTGCTTACTCCGACAATAGCGCCGAGGATATCGAGCTGTGCAGTCGTAGCATAATCAACCTCAAACGCCGTAATCAAATCGGTGGCGCTGCTGTCCAAATCAAGGCCGTAGCTGAGCAATTTCTCCACCATAGCCGTAAAGTTAACGCTGCGGCGATACTCGCTCGTGATTAACCGTTTATAATATGTTAAATCAAGCATCGACCTGTACCTCAATGGCATCGTATACCGGCTCCGGAATCTCCTTATAACCGATTGCAACGTCAGCAACACCCATCGCGTCTGCAGCAAGCCCCAATTTCAGCTCTTTTATGCCAAATATGGGCTTCGTCAAAGACGGATTGCAGTCAGTGATGATGTTGGCCAGCACCGAAGCGGACACATCACTACCAATCGTCAGCGCGGCCAAATAGTCATATATCGCACTCTTGACGTTGGCTTGGATGCTGGACATATAGCCGACATATTTCTTCAGCGTGCATTTAACATACACAGTTTTATACTCCGGTCGGTAAAATCTGATTGTGTTAATATAATCGTTCTGGTCGGTATACTGCACCTCCACATCGCCGTTTGTATAACAGCCGATGCCTTTATGCAGGTATATCGCCTCAGCCACGTCC